>SXGS01160379.1_pt1 | contig 19441 bp, 14 predicted proteins | sample 3174681 | NCBI WGS metagenome assembly SXGS01 (sample SAMN11356861, study PRJNA531348) | freshwater metagenome | isolation source: freshwater sample F1-80 | place: China: Fuxian Lake, Yuxi | collected 2017-12-25 | reverse complement strand
GGCTCCGGGCCCGGGCTACGCGCGCCTGCCGGCCTCGTCGGCCGGCTCGCTGCGAGTCTCGCGAACGGCGCGCTCCGCGTCGCCCGGCGGGCGACCGTAGCCGCGCGACTCGTGCGCGAGCGTGGCGCCGCTCGGGTCAAGGTGCTCGGCGTGCGCGAGCCGCCCCGAGTCGTATTCCCACCGTGTCGCCACGCCGTACGGGTCCTCCGCGTACACCGGGCGCCCCGCGAAGTCGTGTCGCGAGAGCCACGAGCCGCCGTCGGGCTCGTCGACCGTCAGCTCCGAGTAGTACACGCCCACCGATCCCGAGTACACGCCGTCCACGCGCGTGAAGCTGCGCGAGCCCTCCAGGGGCAGGTCTTCCCAGGCCATGCGCCCGAGGTCGTCATAGCCCCAGGCACTCGCGACGCCCGCCTCGTCCTCGTGCCCCGCCACCAGGCCCGAGCGGTAGTACGACCAGCTCTCCACGGTCGAGTCGGGGTGAGTCACTCCCTCCAGTTGCCCCGCGTCGTCCCAGTCGTAGGCCGTCGCCAGCACCTCGCTGCCCGAGTACACGGTGCTGCCGAGCACGCGGTCGGCGGTGTCGTAGGCGTAGCGAGTCTCGCGCGTGCAGGCGCCGAGCGCGTAGCCCTCGCAGAGGCTGTCCACCCGGCGCAGGTCGTCGTAGCCGTAGGCCGTCGCCACCTCGCCCTCGGCGGCGATGAACGGGAGACCATCGTCCTCGTAGAGCCACCAGGCCAGCGTCCACTCCGGGGCCGCGTCGCGCAGGCGATACACCGCGTCGGGCAGGCCCGACCGGGTGTACACCGTCTCCGTCGTCACGCCGTCGCGGTCGGTGAAGCTCACCACCCGCCCGGCAGCGTCCGGCGCGTAGCTGCGCGAGGCCCCCAGCGGGACCAGCGTCTCCTCGACCACCCGGCCGGCGCCGTCGTGCGCCATCGTCGTCTCCACGCTGTCGATGCCGGTGCGGGTGCTCAAGAGCGCCCGGCTGTCCCAGGCCCACCAGGTGGTGTCGCCCCCCGGGAGCGTGAGCGAGAAGGGGCGCCCGAGCGCGTCGGCCAGCCCCCAGGACGTGTTGCCCTGGAGGTCGGCCTCGGCGGTGGCCTGCACCGTCTCGCCGCCGCTGGTGATCTCCAGGTACACGAGGTCGCGCGTCGTGACGGGAGTCATCGTCGGCCCGTCCACGACCTCGGTGTCGAGGCGACCGATGCCGTCGTAGGTCCACGTCGTCTCCACGCCCGCGTGGTCGCGGCGCCACTCGGGGCGGCCGGCCTCGGACCACGACCACTGGGTCGCGGGTTGCGACGGGCCCTCGGCGAAGGCGATGGTCGCGGAGAGCGTGGCCGACGCGAGCCGGTCGAAGGCGTCGTACGCGTAGGTGGTCGCGACGCCATCGGGTGACATCTCGGCGAGCACGCGGCCCCAGGCATCGCGCGACTGCTCGCCACGCGACACCCCCGCGCACTCGCGGCTCGACGACAGCGTGTCGAAGTCGTCCCAGCACTCCACGCCCGCCGGATCGACGTGCCGAGTCGAGCCCGGGAGATAGGTCGTGGAGGTCGACACGTAGGCCTGGTCGACCTCGGGCGCGGGCAGCCAGCCCTCTTCCTCCCGGCCCAACTCGTCGCGGTAGCTCCACGCCGCCGACAGCGTCTCGGGCGAGGCGAGATCGGGGTCGAAGGGCGTGGTGACAAAACGCGACGAGCCGTCCGCGGCCCACCCGCGCTCCACTCGGCTGGCCGTGCCGGCCACGCAGCTGGGGACGGCGGCGCCGTCGCTCTCGCAGCGCGTCGTCCCCTGCTCGCGACCCCACTCGTCGAGCTCGATCACCTGGAGGGAGAGCACGCCGTCGACTCCGTTGCCCGACTCCACCGCCGCCCAGTTGCCCTCGCGCGACCAGCGCTCGAGCACCGTGGACGAGGGGCCCCCGGGGTCGGTGGTGACGGTCTCCACGCGGCCGTAGGCGTCGTACAACCACGTGGCCGAGCCCGAGAGGAAGCTCCACGCCATCTTCTTGCAGGTTCCGTCGTACACCCAGCTCTCGGTCGAACGAAGCGCGGTGGAGCGGGTGTACACCTGCCCGCACGTGTTCCGCGTGTAGCTGACGGTCACGCCGTCGGGGTCGGTCTCCGACACCACCTCGCCCCCCGACCAGGTCTTCGACCACGAGCGGCTCCCCGGCACCGCCCACTTCATCCCGGATCGCGACTGCGTCACCGAGGTCACCTCGGAGAAGGCGCTGCCGTAGGCATAGCTCTCCTGCACCGCGTCGAAGGCGGCGAACCCATCGTGAGTCACCTTGTTGTCGAGGCGGGCGCCTTGCTCGGTGCTGTCCCACGCCTGCCAGGCGTACTCGGTGTAGAGCGCGTCGCCCGGGAGATCGACATCGCCGAGGTCGGCGTGACCGTCGAGCCGGTGCGTGCCGCTATCGAAGCGCCAGGCCTCGGCGGTCATCACGACCGTCGTGCCGATGGGACCACCGACTGCGTAGCCGACGCGGGCGGGCGGCGTGGCGCCGGGCTCGTAGAGGTCGGCCGGCAGGGCGGTGGTGGTGGCGGGGTAGGCGCTGCGCCCCGGCGCGGGGATCGCGGGGTGCCAGGAACCGGCGGCCACGCCGGCGCCGCCGGTGAAGGTGTAGGCCGGGGCGCCTTCCAGCGTCCACACCCCGTAGTAGGTGCCGGAGCTGGTGGTGCCGTAGTCCTCCAGCGCCGGGCCCCAGCCCATGGCCTCGAACAACAGGCTTGCTTCCTCGGGGGTACAGGTGCCGGGCCCGCTGCCTGGTGGCGGCGGAGGCGGTCCCTGCGGCGGCGGGGCACCCTGGGGCGGCGGTCCCTGCGGCGGCTCGTTGGGCGGGGGCGACTGCATGGGCGTGTCGAAGCTGCACTCGCACTGGGCCACGAGGTCGGCCTCGTCCACGCCCTGGTTGCCATTGCTGTCGGCGGGGCCGATCCACGCGTCGCAACGCTCGCGGGTGGGGCTGAACAGGGGCGCGGCCAGGTCGAGCGTGAAGCTGCCCGTGCTCGCGTCGCGAGGCGACCAGTAGCTGAATGCCTCGATGGAACCGTCGGCACGGCGATCCGACCGGGACACCTCGCGGCCACCCGCCCAGGGCGCCGTCGCGAAGCGCACGTGCGTGCTCCCGCCGTGCTCGCGCGCCACCACCGCGTCGCGGAAGCCCATGAACCGGCCGAGCTCCGGCCACCACACGCCGCCGTCGAAGGCAAAGGCTGAGGTGCCTTCCTCGCCGGTCACCGACGCGATCACGTCGACCGCCCAGGGCAGGCCACTGTTGTTGCCGTTGTCGTCGGAGCGACCGTAGCCCAGCTCGGTATTCCCGCCCCACGCGCCCTGGATCGCGGTGACCCGCCCCTCGGGAAGCTGTCGCGACCCCGGGTAGAAGGTGGCCGTGCCCGTGGATGAGCCCAGGAACGCGTCACCGGAGGCGTCGATGCCCATCAAGGGCGACTCGATCACGAGCGCGTCGGCGAGGCCATCGCCGTCCCAGTCCGCGAGGATCTGCGTGTAGGTCTCTCCAGGGTTCGCGATGTTGGAGGCCACGAGGGGCGCAGGCAAGCCGGACGTCGCCGGGTCGGTGGGCTCGATGGTACCGTCGCCATCGAGGTCGGCCCAGGTCCAGGCGATCTCGGACGACCAGAAAAACAGGCCCCAGCTCCCCCCGCTGGTCTGGCCCGACCACGGCACCCACTGGCCATTGTCGAGCGGCACTAGGCCCGGGTCGCCCATGGCCACGAAGGTCCCGTCGCCCACGCCCAGCCACACCCCCTCGTCGGGATCGGTGCACGTGGTCGGGTACTCGGGGTGGCAGCGTTCGCCGGCGGCCACCGTCGCGTCGGCGATGCCGTCGCCGTTGACGTCGCCGAGGCTCACCATGCCGGCCAGCGGCCAGTAATCGGTGGCCGTCACCGGGAGGTCGAGGGGAAGCCAGCCGTCCCAGTAGCCGTCGCTGCCGGTGTTGGGGAACCAGTACTCGTCGTAGACAAGGTCGACGAGGCCGTCGCCGTCGATGTCGGTGGTGATCGCGGCGGACAGGAGCTCGGCGGGATCGGCCATCGGCAGCGCGGTCCAGTCCAGCGCGATGCTGTCCACGCGCACGCGCCCGTCGGGCGCGAGGCGCCAGAGGTCGGGATCCCAGCCGTCGCGGGCGGTCACCACGTCGGTCTGGCCGTCACGATCGATGTCGACGAACAACACGCTCGCCGCGCTCGCAGGGTCGGCGTCGAGCAGGTAGGCCATCGCCTCGTCGAGCACGCTGCTCGTGGCCGGCGCGAGGGTGGCGCTGTCCACCTCGACCGACCACAGCTCCGACTCCACGTCGATGGTGTCGCAGCCCGACACCTTGTAGCCGAACATCGTGCCCAGCACCTCCACCTGGCCGTTGGGCAGCGGCTGCTCCACCCGGGCGATGTGACCCTTCAGCTCGGTCTCGACAATGACGTTGCAGACCGGGAAACGTAGCTCGAGCAGCTCGCTCTCGGGCCCGCCGTCGAAGTTCACGACGAGGTGCGAGTAGAAGGCAGGCTCGGTGAAGGTGCGATCCGTCACCCACGCCCCGGCCTCCTCGAAGGCGAGCGACACCGCGTCGCTGGCCGGCCACGTGCCCGTCTCGGTGTCGCGTGTCGTGCAGCGGAGCGACTTGCCGCCGTCCGCGCCCGAGCCACCATCGGGCACGCGGAGCACGCGGTGCAAGAGGGACTCGCCGGTGCCCCCCGCCAGAGTCTCCGCCGACCAGTCGCTCCGCTCGGTGGCCGCCGTGCAGTCGCTCGCGTCCTCGTCGGCGTACACCAGCTCGTAGCGGGCGCCGTCCTGCCGGCTGCCCGCGGCCAGGGGAAGCGAGGTCAGGCGACTCTGAACCTGGATGGCCTCGAGGCGCCCGGCGAGCACGCGGACGACGCCGCCCGCCGCGTCGATGACCACGTCCTCACGCGGGTTGTACTCCAGCTTGACCCCGTGCTGTCCGCCGGCGTACACGATCTCGTCGGGGACGTGCTGGTGCGCGTAGGTGTCGCCGCCCGGGAAGCGCCCGAGGTTGGGGTCGATCGTCGCGAGCGACGCGTATGCGTATTCGATGCGGTTGCCCCATGGATCTTCCACGCTCGACAAGAGCCACGCGCTCGTCTCGTCGAAGGCGGGGACGACGTAGCGGTTCTCGCAGGGGTACACGCCCCCGTCGATCGTGGTCTCCACGGCGCAGCCGTTCCCATCGGGGTCCTGGCCACCCCAGGTCCAGGTCCAGCCGTCGCGACGAGCCACCCACGTGTTCGTCGTGGCGTCGGGCTCGATGTAGCGCTCGTCATCCAGCTCCGCGTGGAAATAGGCGCCCTCTGCCCAGAGCAGTTGCCCGTCGAGGACGAAGCGATCGCCGGTCGACCAGGTGGGCACGCCCTGCCCCACCTCGCCGTGGCGATCGATGCGGCTCAGGCCGGCGAGGTTCCAGCCGGGGCCGACGAGGCCATCGGGCGAGCGGAAATCGAAGCCCAGTGCGAGACCGGGGACCAGCCCCGCGGGCGCGGGCGGGAGGTCGAGCGGGACAACGTGCGACCAGCCGCCGCGCTGCAAGCCACCGGTGATGGGCTCCTCGGCCGCCCCCGGGGACGGGACCGTCGCGACGGCGATCACCGCCGCGAGGAGGACCGCGCGGCCGAGTTGGCTAGTCAGGGGGGGGTGGGGCAAAACAAAGGACAAAGCTCGCGCATGGACAACTCTCCTCGCGGGACCCGGGTGCTCCCCTCGAGAATCACACGTCGCGACCGCGCGTGTCAATCGGGAGCGCGGGAAAAATCTGACCGAGGGTGGCTGGGTTGCTGCAATCGTGAGCGCGGGGCCGTCACCTCAGCCAAACAACGCCGGCCGCAGCGCCTGCAAAGCCGCGTAGGCCACCACGCTCGCCGCGTTGGCCACGTTCAGCGAGCGCGTGGGACCCACCATCGGGATGCGAAAGCTCGGGTGCCGCGCTGTCCACTCGGGCGGCAGGCCCACCGACTCGCGTCCGAGCACCAGCACGCAGCCCTCCTCGAAGGGAATCCGGGTGTAGGGCACCGTCGCGTGCGAGGAGAGCGCGTAGATCGGGCGGCCCTGGCACCACCGGTCGAAATCGTCGAGCGAAGGGTGTTCGCGACTGTCGACGTGTTTCCAGTAGTCGAGCCCGGCGCGACGGACCGCCTTCGCGTCGGTCTGGAAGCCGAGCGGGTGCACCAGGTGAAGCCGCGCGCCCACGTTGAGACAGAGCCGCCCCACGTTGCCCGCGTTGCCACCGATCTCGGGGTGAACCAGCGCGAGGTGGAAGATCGGCTCCACGCCCGGGACCTACCGGGAGCTAGGCGCGAGCCCGCGTCGCGACACGGTGCCGTCCTGAGCGTGCAGGAGGCGCCGCGCCGCGCGGAGCTCCTCGGCATCGGCCCCCGGGAGGAAATGCGCGTGGTGCTCGGGCACCACCACGCCTGGGTGCGACTCGAGGTGCCGCAGCGGGCACCAGGCCGACTCGATCTGCTCGAGCAGGGCGGCGAGCGCCATCGCCGAGGTCTTCCACGCGCTGAGCACCGCGCGGGCGAGCGGGGGCTGGGCCGCCGCGTAGCCGCGCGACTGGAGCTCGGCGCGGATGTCGGCCCGCGAGCTGCGATGCATGCGCAGGCAGCGGGAGATCACGAGATCGTAGAGCACGCGGATGGTGAACACGTCGAACAACAACCACGACGGCGCGCTCACCATCGTCGCGACCGCAGCGACGCTCCAGCGAAGTACCCCCTGTCGCGGCGAGGCGGCGGCGAGCTGGTCGAGCTGGGTGTTGAGCATCGTGGTGAGGCCGTTTGCGTAGGCGCAGAACTGGCAGTTGAGCCGGTCGAGCCAGAAGAGCTCGGCCACGCGACCGCGCGCGAGCAGCACGTGGTCGGCCCACCGCACGCCGGGCACGCGGAACAGCGGGACCAGGACCCACTGCAAGAGCCCCATCACCAGCGTGAGGTTGAGCAGCAGGAATCCCGGGATGCTCAGGTACATCGAGCCGCCGCCCACGATGCAGCGTGCCCAGCCGTGCTGGCGCACCTGCGCGATGTTCAGCGAGACGACAATGGACTTGCGGAGCGTGGTGGCCAAGGGAAGAGCCGCTATCTTCCCCCGGGCAACAACGCCCGCAGTCGCGCTCCGAGTTAGCCCGCGCGCGCCATGGAGACCCCCCCCGCGATCAGCGCCCGCGACGTGGGGCGGCGCTTCACCGGGCGGTGGGCGGTGCGGGGCATCACGCTGGACATCGGGGCCTCGCAGATGGTGATGCTCCATGGCCCCAACGGCAGTGGCAAGACGACGCTATTGCGCGTGCTCTCCTCGGCGATCTCGCCGTCGCAAGGAGAGGTCCGTGTCCATGGCGTGCCCGCCATCGAGGCGCGCCGGCGGATCGCGCTCTTGTCGCACGCCGATGGCCACTACGACGAGCTCTCCGGTCGCGACAATCTCGCGCTCGCCAAGGAGCTCGGGAAGATGCCAGGGAGCGTCGAGGCCATGCTCGAGGCCGTGGGCCTCGCCTCGCGCGCGGGCGACCCGGTGCGCGCCTACTCGGCCGGCATGCGCAAGCGGCTGGCCTTCGCGCGGCTGTTGCTCAAGGAGGCCGATGTCGTGTGCCTCGACGAGCCCTACGCGGCGCTCGACCCTGCCGGGCACGCGCTGGTCGACGAGATCCTGAGGCAATTGCGCGCCCGACAGGCCACGGTGCTGGTGAGCACCCACCAGGTGCGTCACGTGGCCGGCCTCGTCGATCACGCCATCCGCCTGGAGGGCGGTCGCCTCGCCGAGCAGGGTCCCGCAGCCCAGGCCCTCACGCAGCACGTTAGCCCCGGTGCCCCGGCGGCACTGCCCAGCGGTGACGCCTGATGGAGATCGCGAGCCAATGTCTCCTCGTGCTGCGAAAAGAGCTGCGCCACTTGTGGCGGGCCCGCACGCGCGCCACCGCCACCAGCACCTTTGCGCTTGCGTGCCTGTTCCTCTTCTCCTTCGCGGGCGGCCTCGACGGGGAAACGCTGAGGAACAACGCGGCTGGTTACCTCTGGGTGGGGCTCTTGCTCGCGAGCACGCTGGCGCTCGGCGAGAGCTTCCGCGTGGAGACCGAGCACGGCGCGCTCGAGGCGCTCTTGCTCTTCCCGGTGCACCCCGTGGCGATCTTCCTCGGCAAGGCGCTGGGGAACATGCTCACCCTTCTCGCCGTGGGCCTCGCGATGGTGCCCTTCACGGTGGCCCTCTTCGACGCGGCCCCGAGAGAAGGCGTGCTGACGCTCGCGGCCTGCGTGTTCTCGGGCTCTGCGGCGATCGCCGCTCCTGGCACCATGCACTCCGCGCTCGCGTCGCGAGCCCGGGCAAGAGACGTGCTGCTACCCCTGTTGTTGTTCCCGCTGGTCCTACCGTGCGTGGTGGCGGCCACGCAGGCCACGCGCCTCGCCATCACCGGCGACCCGATGAACCAGCTCGGCAGCTGGCTCTCCGTGACGGTGGCCTTCGCGATCGTGCACTGGTCGCTCGGCGCGCTGTTGTTCCCCTTCGTGGTGGAGGACTAGGTCGATGAACCGCGTCTGGGGATTCGGAGCTGCGGCCCTGCTCTTGCTGAGCGTCGGCACCTACATCGGCTTCTTCCACGCGCCGGTCGAGCAGTACATGGGGATCACCCAGAAGATCATGTACGTGCACGTGCCCACCGCGTGGACCACGCTGCTCACCTTCACCGCCGCCTTCGTGGCCTCGGTGGGCTGGCTGTGGAAACGCTCGTGGACCTGGGACTACCTGCTCGAGTCCACCATCGAGGTGGGCATCGTGCTCGGCTGCTTGCTGAGCGTGCAAGGCGCGCTCTGGGCCAAGCCCACCTGGGGGGTGTACTGGGACTGGGACCCGCGGCTCACCTCGGTGGCGGTGATGGTGCTCTCCTACGCCGGCATCGCCGCCTTGCGCTCCTTCGTCGACGACCCCCAGAAGCGGGCCACCTGGTCGAGCGTCGCGAGCGCGGTGGGCTACGTCAACGTGATCTTCGTGTACCTGTGCGTGAAGTGGCTGCGCACCTTGCACCAGCCGCAGTCATCACCCTCTACGGTCGACTCGGCGATGGTGCTGCCCTTGCGCATCAATGCCTTCGGCATGATCTTCCTGGCGGTCTTCCTGATCGCGCTTCGTTACCGAATCGCGCGGGCCCAACGGGCGCGCGAGTTGGAGGCCTGATGCCCGCTGGCGTACTGAGTGGCGGCGAGGAGTTCGTCGCGGCCGCCTACATCGTGAGCTTCGCCGTGCTCTCGCTCTTCTCGATCACGATGATCTGGCGCGCGCGCCAGGAGGGGGTGCTGTGAAGAACAAGCTCGGCGCCGGCCTCGTGATCCTCGCGATCGTGGGCGTGCTTGGCTACCTCGCCTTCGGCAGCGTGAGCCAGAACCTCGTCTATTACTGGACGCCCTCGGAACTCGTGGCGGCCGGCAACAAGGCCCAGGAGGCGACTGTCCGCCTCGGCGGCATGGTGGAGGCGGGGAGCGTCGTGGCCGAGGGCGGCGGCACCACCTTCGCGGTGACCGACGGTACGCAGAGCGTGCGCGTGCGAACGGAGCAGATCCCGCCGCAGATGTTTCGCGAGGGCATCGGCGTGGTGGTGGAAGGCACGATGGGGGGCGACGGGGTGTTCGTGAGCAAGCGGCTCATGGTGAAACACGACGAGAACTACCGGGCACCGGCCGACGGCGAGAAGCCGGACGCGTCGACGATGGTGGAGAGCCCATGATCGGCATGGTGGGCGACGCGGTGGTGCTGGTGGGTCTCGCGGCCGCAGCCGCAGGCACGGTCACCGGCTTCGCCGCGGGGGCCACGGGGTCGCTCGACCTGTTGCGGCACGCCCAGCGCTTCGCGCGCGCCTACTCGGTCGCGATGATCGCGGCCTGCCTCGTGATGGTGTACGCGCTCGTCACCCACGATTTCTCGGTGAAGTACGTGTCGAAAGTGGGGTCGTTGTCCACGCCCCTGCACATCACCATTGTCTCGCTCTGGTCGAGCCTCGAGGGCTCGATCCTGCTGTGGGGGGCCGTCCTCGGCGCCTACATCGCCGCATTCGTGAGCTGGAGTCGCGACCGCGACGTGGAGGAAACGCCCTGGGCGCTCGGCACGATGTGCCTCGTGGGCGGCTTCTTCGCCTACCTCATCGCCCACCCGGCCAACCCGTTCACACCCGCGCCGGTACCCGTCCCCGGGGATGGGCCGGGGCCGAACCCGCTCCTGCAGAACCACCTCTTGATGATCATCCACCCGCCGTCTTTGTACCTGGGGTACGTCGGCATGGTGGTGCCGTTTGGCATGGCCATCGGCTCGCTGGTTACCGGCAAGCTGGGCCCGGCTTGGACGCGGGCGCTTCGCACCGCGCTCATGTGGCCGTGGTTCTTTCTCACCGGCGGCATCGTCCTCGGCGGCTGGTGGGCCTACGAGGTGCTCGGCTGGGGCGGCTACTGGGCCTGGGACCCGGTGGAGAACGCCTCGCTCTTGCCCTGGCTCACCGCCACGGCAGCGCTGCACGCGGCGATGTTGCCGTCGCGACGCGGATCGCTCAAGGGCTGGACCGTCACCCTGGTGCTCGTCACCTTCTTGCTCACGCTGCTCGGCACCTTCATGACGCGCTCGGGCGTGTTCAACAGCGTGCACGCCTTCACCCAGTCGTCGATTGGGCCGATTTTCCTAGGTTTCCTTGGCGTGTCGCTGGTGGCCTGCGTGATCTTGCTCGCGGCGCGCATCGACCTGTTGTCCACCGAGGGCGATCCCCCCGCGCTGGTGTCGCGCGAGGCGGGCTTCCTCGTCAACAACGTCCTCTTCGTCGCGCTCACCTTCACCGTGCTCCTCGGCACCACCTTCCCGCTGGTGATGGAGGCGGTGAAAGGCGTGAAGTTGAGCGTGGGCGAGCCCTACTTCAACCAGGTGGCCATCCCGGCCGGCATCGCGATCCTCTTCTTGATGGGCGTCGGGCCGGCGCTGCCCTGGGGAGAACCCTCGCCGGGGAGCGCGTGGCGCGAGCTGCGCTGGCCCGGAGTGGCCGCGGTGCTCGCGGCGGGCGGCGTGATTGTCGGCGGCGTCGACCAGGCCCTCTCGTGGACCACGCTGTGCGTGGTGGTGGGCACATTCGCGATGGGCGTGACGATCCGGGAGGCCACCCGGCCCGTCCGCGTGCGCATGCGCGAGAACGGCGAGCCCCTCGGCACGGCAGCCTGGCGGGCCTTCTCCCGCGGCAACCGTCGCCTCGGCGGCTACATCGTGCACGCGGGGATCGTGGTGATCGTGGTGGCGGTGGCGGTGTCGCATGCCTTCCGCGTGGAGCGCGAGCTCAACATCAAGGCCGGGGAGTCCGTCGCCTTCGAGGAGTACACGCTCACGCTGGTGGGACGCGACGACGTGACCGAGCCCCATCGAGTGCGCGAGATCGCGCGGGTCGAGGTGACCGGTCCGGACGGGCGCTTCGAGCTCGCCCCGGCGCTCAACCGCTACGGCTTCAGCATGAACCCGATCGGCACGCCCGACGTGCACAACACCCTCACGCACGACCTCTACCTGTCGCTCTTGACCCTCGGCGCCGACGGGAAGACGGCGGGCATCCACGTGTATCGCAACCCCGGCATCCTCTGGCTCTGGGTGGGCTGGGCCATCGTGAGCCTCGGCGCGCTCGTTGCCCTCCTCCCCTCGCGCGCCGGAAAGGCGGCGGCGAAGCCCGTGGAACAGGCGGCCAAGTGAACAAGAAGGTGCTGGCGGCCGGCCTCCTCCTGGTGGCGCCCCTGGTGTGGGTGCTGGCCGAGGGCTTTGGCCACGATCCGAGCCACATCCCCTCCCCGCTCCTGGGCAAGGCGGCGCCCGGCTTCAATCTCCCCGTCCTCGACGGCGACGGGAAGAACCTCTCGCTCGCGGATCTCCGGGGCAAGCCCACCTTCATCAACTTCTGGGCCACCTGGTGCGACACCTGCGGCTACGAACACCCGCTGCTCCTGCGCCTGGCGCGCACCTACGCTGGACGGGTCAACTTCGTGGGCATCGCCTACCTCGACAAGGAAGACAACCTGCGCAAGTGGCTCACCTCCCACGGCGGGCAAGCTTTCCCCACGTTGATCGACGTGGGCACCAGCGCGGCGGTGGCCTACGGCGTGGGGCGCCTACCGGAGAGCTACCTGCTCGACAAGGAGGGCGTCATCCAGCACAAGGTCTTCGGCGCCGTGGACTACGGCGACATGGTGCGTCGTATCGAGGAGCTGTTGTGATCCTCGCCCTCGCCCTCGCCCTCGCCCAGGAGACCACCGGGCTCGACCCGCGGCAGGTCGTGGGCGACCCTGCCTCGAGCCCGCTCGCCGGCGAGGCCCTCCACGAGGAGACACGTCGTATCTCGCTGCTGCTCCGCTGCCCTACTTGCCAGGGAATGAGCGTGGCGGAGAGCCCCGCCGAGGGCGCGCGGGCCATGCGCGACGAGGTGGAGCGTCTCGTCGCCCAGGGCTTCGACGAGTCGCAAGTGCTCGACTACTTCGTCTCGAGCTACGGCGAGTTCATCCTCCTCCGCCCGAAGCGTAGCGGGGTGAACCTGGCCCTCTGGATCGTCCCGGCGCTGCTCGCGGCCGGCGGGGTGGCCGCCGTTGCCATGCAGACTCGTCGAAAACGGCCGACGACACAGCCACCCACAGTCCCAGGTGCGTCGGGGGACGACTACCGCGCCCGCGCCGAGCAGGAGATCGACAGCGCATGATCCCGGCCATTGTCGCCATCATCGTGGGGCTGGCCGTCGGCGGTCTCATCGTGGCCTCGTCCCGTCGCGGCGCCGCCATGGGACGCCGCGCCCAGGCCGATGATCTCTCGGCCCGGAAAGAGTCGATCTACGCTCAGGTGCGGGAGCTCGACGACACCAGGGACCGCCTCGATCCCGCGCTCTACCAGTCCGAGCGAGGGCGCCTGCTCGACGAGGCCGCTGTCGTTCTCAGGGAAATCGATGCACCCGCTGCGGCGGCGACGCCGGTGACGCCGACGGCCTCCGGTGGTTTCTTGTCGCGACACCCGCAACTAACCGGAGCCTTGTGGGGCGGCCTCGTCGGCGGCTTCGGCTTCGCGATCTACTCGGCGGTGAGCGACCAGGCCGCGCCTCGCGCCGAGGGGCAGTCCGTCACCGGGGGGCAGGCCATGGGCGCCCCGGCCGAAGACCCGCAGCTGGCGGCGCTCGCCGCCGCGGTGGAGGCCAACCCCGCCGACCTCGAGGCCAAGAACCGCTACGGGCACGCGCTCATCAACGCCGAGCGGGTGCGGGAGGCCTGGAAGCTCGCCGACGCGGTGACCGAGATCGACCCGGCCAACCCCGAGGCGCGCACCCACCAGGCGGTGACGCTCATGGAGATTGGCGACTTCGACATGGCCGGCGCGGTGCTCGACCGCGTGCTCGCCGAACACACGAACTTCGTCGAGGCCCTCGGCTACCGAGGCGCCATCTACGCGCGAGCGGGCGACAAGGAGAACGCGGTCGCGATGTGGACCCGCGCCAAGCAGGCCGAGCCTGCGCAGACGGTGGTGTTCGACGAGCTGATCGCCCGGGTGGACAGCCTCGCGGCCCCGCCTGCGGCCGAAGCCCCCGCCGTCGACGCCCCCGCGACCGGCGCCGAGGAGGGCGCGGTGGAGTTCAGCGGCGAGGTGCGCGCGCCCGCCGGCACCGACGGCAGCACCGGCGTGCTCTTCGTGTCGGTACGCTCGGCTGGGGTCGATGCCGGCCCGCCGGCCCGCGCGTCGCGCCTGGGCGCCCCGGCCTTCCCCTCCCCGTTCAGCTTGAGCGCGGCCAACGCGCCGATGGGTGGGAGCATCACGGGACCGGTGGTGATCACCGCGAAGCTCGACCTCGACGGCAACCCGACCACGCAGGAGCCGGGCAACCTCGTGGGCCGCTCCGCGCCGGTGGAGCTGGGCGCGAGCGGCATCGTGATCGAGCTGGCGGCGCCGTGAAACGGATCGAATTCTTCTTCGACTACTCCTGTCCCTACGCCTACCTCGCGTCGCGACAGATCGAGGCGCTCGCGGCGCGCGCTGGCGCTTCGCTGGAATGGAAACCGTTCTTGCTCGGGGGGGTCTTTCGCGCGCTCGCGTTGCCGCAAGTCTTGCCACTGTCCCCGGCGAAGGCGAGGTATTTGCTCAACGACCAGGCGGCGCGCGCGCGACAGCTGGGATTGCCCCTGCGTCACCCCATCGAGCACCCTCGTCGCACCGTGTCGGCGCTCCGAGCCACGCTGGCACGCGACAACGATCCCGCGCTGATCCACGCCTTCTACCGGGCCTACTGGGAGGAGGGCCGCGCCATCGAAGACGAGGCGGTGGTGCGCGAGATCGCAGGCGAGGTCGACCTCGAGTCGCAACGCGAGACGTTGCGCCTCAACACCGAGGAGGCCATCCGACGGGGGGTCTTCGGCGCGCCGGCGTGCTTCGTCGGCGAACAGCTGTACTGGGGCGAAGACCGGCTGTGGATGGTGGAGGCCGCGCTCGGCGGCGAGTCACCGTCCCCGGCGGCGCCGGTGAACGGTGGGCGTACACTGGACTTTTTCTTCGACTTCTCGTCGCCCTTCGCCTACCTCGCGTCCACGCAGGTGGAGACGCTCGCGCGCCGGACCGGCGCCACGCTCCGGCTGCGCCCGATTTTGCTCGGGGCCATCTTCCGCGCCGTGGGACAGGTCGACGTGCCCATCGCGGCGATGAGCGAGGCCAAGCGCCAGTACACGCTCCTGGATCTTGGGCGCTGGGCCGCGCACTGGGGCGTGCCGCTCACGTGGCCGCCGGCCTTTCCGCTTCGGACGGTGCTCCCCCTTCGGCTTTTCCTGCTGGAACCCACGGTGGAGCGCATGTCGCGACTCTTCCACGCGGCCTGGGCGGAGGGTCGCGACATCGGCGACCCGGCGGTCCTGCGCGATCTCCGCTTCACCGAGGCCGAACTACAGGCGACCAATGAGCAGAAGCAAGCGCTCGTCGACAGCACCCAGGCCGCGATCGACGCCGGTGTCTTCGGCGCGCCGAGCTTCCTCGTGGACGGGCAAGACCTGTGCTGGGGACAGGACCGGCTGGCGCGGGTCGAGGGGTTGTTGAGGGGGGGGGTAGGCGGGGCGCGCGGCGAGGGAGCAGGGCGGAGCTTGGAATGGAGGTGCCCTATCCGGCACCCGAGGGCGCGACGCCAGGGCGGTCGCGGAAGCCGACCTGGGGGAAACGCTCCAGGAAACGACGAACCGTCGCGACGTGGTCGGGGCGGCCCTCCATGTCGAGCGGCTCCGGGGTGAGCTGCAGGATCCAGCCGCCGTTTTCGAGGTGCTCGGCGCGGGAGAGCCACTCGGCGTCGCGGGAGGCGTCGGGGAAGCCGAGGTGCGCGGCAGTGGCGGGGCTCCAGTAGTTGAGCCACTCGTAGAACTCTGGGGAGCGCGGGTCGTCGACCTCCTCCGCACGAATGTAGGTATTGGGAATGCCGTGGCCGGGAGGGGGGAGCCAACGGGACGGGTATGCGCCTGGTCGAGTGTGCAGGTTACCGTAGGGGCCCTTTCCAGGTGTGCCGATGTAGCCGTAGCCGTGAAGTGGAGAGAGAGTCAAGGCGAGTAGACGGAGGCCGCCAACGCACAGTCCAGCCGGCCACGTTGTCTGCGCCTGTGAGAGTCCCACACTACACCAGCGGCTGAGGCCTCGGGGCCCGTACCCAAGCTCGAAGATGGGTTTCCTGCGGGAATCACCGAGGGAGAGTGCCGCACGTTCGCACCCCGCGTGGAGCCGCTCCAGACGCTCGTCGTCAGGCAGGCTCACATAGTAGCCGCGCCGATCATCCCCGATCTTGTTGAACCGCAGTTCGAACGGGGGCTGCGACAGGGCGCCGAGCAGAGCGCGCAGCTGTGAAAGCGTGACACCGGGTTCCGCGAACCAAACCACCGCCGACGACACGGCTACTGCCACCCCAGCGCGACGTCGGTCTGCGCTCGAGTGTACCTACCGAGGTTCAGACGGGCCTTCTCGGACGTCGTGACCACCACGAAGTCATACCCACAACTCTGCGCCGCCAGCATCTGCGCGTCGAGCTGGCTCCCCGAGATGCGCGCGAGGAAATCCCCCTCGTACCCATGTCCCGCCTTCACCTCGTACACCTGCCCGGGCGAGCTGGCGTTCCACCCGTCGTAGCCCGACAGGCGAGCGCCCGTCCCGCGCTGGTAGAGGTCCCAGTCCGAGCCGCCGCCAGGCGGCATGAGCTCGCTGTAGCCCACGTTCGGGCCGTAGGTGTCGGCCAGCGCCGCGCTCATGTTCGCCCCGGGCGTGCCCACGCCACGATGGTATCCCACCGGCACCAGCACGCAGCCCTGCTGGCTGCACGTCGTCGGCGGCGCGTCGACGAGGGGCACGGCGGGGGCCGCGGTGGTGGGGGCGACCCGGGTGAACGCGGGCGGCGTGTCGCTCCAGTCCTGGAACTGCGGCGCGTTCGCGATTGTCGTCACCGTCGCGACGATCACGATCGTCGCCACGACCGCCGTTGTCGCGACGGCGATGCACGCGAGCGGGTTCGACGCGCACGCCAACACGCCGGCGGCAGGCGCGGCACCCGCCGCCGGGACGATCGCGATGCCTTGCCCCTGGTACCGGCCATGAACCGGCGGCACGGGATTCGAGATTGGCAGGATGCCGTTCCCGTTGCCGCCGGGCGACGCGAACGGGCCCCGCTGTTTGCTGCCGGCGCCGGCCTCCGGCGCGTCCCGGTCTCCTCGGCCTGCCCCTGCATTCTCGTGCACACCTGGTCGCGACGACAGACCTCCCTTACCCTCAGGGTTTCTCTCGCCGCCGTCTCGCCTGCTCTGGTCGTCGTTGCCCGACACAGGTTCCCACGAGTCCCTGATCGACTCGGTAGTCACGCCATCGGCCACCCAGCCCGTCGCCGTCGGCGGAGGCGGAGCGGGCCCCACGAGTTTCACGGCCGCATCCGGCCCGGGGCGCTCGAGCTCGGCCGGGTCGCCACCGTTGAAGGCGAGCAACACCGGGTCGGTCTCCGCGCCAGCGTCGTCCTGCCCCTGGCCTTCCTCGCCGCCCCCCGAACTCTCGTCGTTCTCGCCCCCCTCGCTCCCGTCGGCCGACTTTCCCCCGCCCGGCCCGGTGGCGGCGCGCTCGCCCTCGAAGGGCGCCTCCTGGTAGGTGTGCATCGGCGTGTTGATCACGGTGCTCGCCGCCGCCGGGCCGCCATAGGCCAGCCCCGAGGGATCCGAGAAGCCCGTGGGCTGGCTCGCCGCGTAGGCGAAGCGGTGGTCCCCGCCGGCCAGCCCGATGGGATCCTGCGACGCGAACCTCCCCGTGGTGGGGTCGTAGGCCCGAGCCCGCGCGAGCTGGTACGGCATCTCCGGGATCGACTCGAGCCCGGCGTAGGCCTGCGCCACGCTCTCCGACTCGGCCCCGGTGCCGAAGGCCTCGGGCACCCCGAGGAAGCCCGAGGCGTCGAGCACCACCGTGCCCATCGCGTCGGTCGCGACGGGAGCAAGCGAGGCGCCGGTGGCCACCCCGAGGAGCTGCCCCTCCAGCGCGAGGTTCACCGAGGCGTTGCCGGCATCGTCGATGGAGACCAGCGGCAGCTCGGCGCCGGGGTTGCCCCAGAGCTGGTACCGCGCCGTGGTGGTGGTGCCGTCGCTCCACAGCGTCGCGACCGGCGCCCCGAGCGAGTCGCGGGCGACATCCACGGAGACACCGGCGGCCACGTCGTCGATCGCTGCCTCGAGGCCGTCGGCCGCGCGGGTGATGGCATACCCGCGGGGGTCGTCCTCCAGCTCGCCGCGGTCGTTCCACGTGGTGGCAAGGCCATCGATGCTGTCGAGACGGTTCCCGTCGCCGTACTCGAGCTCGATCTCGGTGGCGCCGTCCTGCACGGTGGACAGGCGGTTCCCGGCGAGGTCGTAGCTGTGCACCCGCTCGGACACCACCGCCCAGCCCGAGCTGGTCGGCCCGCGCCAGGTCTCCGACTCGAGCCAGCCCTCGTCGCTGTAGCCGTACTCGGCGGCGGCGGAGAGCAGGCTGCCGTCGCCCACCGACAGCGACTCCAGCCGGCCCGCCCAGTCGTAGCCGTAGGCGCGCTCCTCGGTGCCGAGCGAGGCGCTTGCCACGCGCAGGGTCTCCACGCGGCCGAGCAGGTCGTAGTCGCGATCCACCTCCACGCGGCTGGGACCGCCCCCGGCCCAGGTGGCGGAGACGCGGCCCGCGAGGTCGCGGGCGCTCACCCCGGCGACCGAGGCGCCGCCGTGGCTGATCGAGGCCACCCGGCGCCAGGCGTCACGCGTGTAGCGCGTCTGCACGGGGCCCCCGGCCCCGGCGGTGACCGTCACCGCGTCGACCAGGCCGTCGTCACCCAGCTCGTACTCCGCCTCGGCGACGACCGAGCCCGCCACGCGCAGCGTGACAGCATCGACGCGGCCGCGCGCGTCCGTCGAGAGCCAGTAGCTCGACTCCTCCCAGCCACCCGTCTCGCGCGACAGGGCACGCGCCGTGCCCCGGGCGTCGAAGTCGGAGAAGGCGGTCTCGACGAGGTCGCTGCCGGTCTCGTGGCGCTCGAGCGTCACCCGGCCGAGCGCGTCCCGTTCCCAGGTGGTGAGCCGCGAGCCCAGCCCGCGCGTCTCCGGGAGGCCGTGCGCGTCGTAGGTGAAGGCACTCGCGCTCACGGCCGCGGGGCTCGTCGTGCTGCCAATCCACTCGCCGTCGAGCAGGCCACCCGACCAGGACCACGTGGTCAGCTCGCCGAGCGGGCCGGCCCGCGTCTCGAGGCGACCCGCCGGCGTGTACGTGTACGCGAAGCCGTGGATCGCGTCGGCCACCGGGTCGGGCGCGGTGGAGAAGCTCGCGACGGTGCCGACCGGCACGGGGCCGGCGCGGACCTCGAGTTGCCCGGCCGCGTCGTGCCAGTAGCCCCACTCGAGCGCGTCGCCCGCCGGGCCTTCCACCTCCACCCGGTACAGGTCGGGGCCGTCGTACTCGCGGGTCGTCTCGGTGCCCAGGGGGTCGATCTCCGACACCACGCGCCCGGCCCACTCGGCCGCGTAGGTGGTCCAGGTGGCGCCGTCGGGCATCGTGACGTCGTGCCGCGCGAGGCCGCCGGGCTGGGCGCGGGCGTAGGCGTGCGCGATGGACGTCGCGAGGCCCGGGACGCTCTCCGAGGACAGGCGACCCCAGCCGTCGTGGCTCCACGTGCGCTCGACACCGGCCTCGTCCACGTGGCGGGCGAGGTTCCCAGCGAGGTCGTATCCCCAGGTCTCGGCGGAACTGTCGGGGTGCGTGGCCGAGATCACCCGGCCGACGTCGTCGCGGGCAAGGGTGGTCGTCCGCCAGCCCGAGGCGCTCCAGCGCAGCGACGCCGTGGTCACCCGGTCGGCGTCGTCGTGGGTCCAGGCCTGCTCCTGTCCCCCGCTCGAGTAGCAGGTGGCGAGCGCGG
>SXGS01222422.1_pt1 | contig 19443 bp, 20 predicted proteins | sample 3174681 | NCBI WGS metagenome assembly SXGS01 (sample SAMN11356861, study PRJNA531348) | freshwater metagenome | isolation source: freshwater sample F1-80 | place: China: Fuxian Lake, Yuxi | collected 2017-12-25 | reverse complement strand
GGCCTGCCACACCTCGGCGGCGATTTCCCCGGCCACCTCGGCCGCGTGCTCCCACAGCTCGCCAGCACCCCCATCGCGGTGCTGGCGCCAACGGGCATAGTCCTCGGCCTGCAACTCCACCGAAAAGGCCAGGGCGGGCAGGCCGGCCAGTGCTCCTTCGATGGCCGCCCCCACAGTGCCCGAGCTAAGAAAGTAGGCCAGCCCGGTGTTGGTCCCCACGTTGACCCCTGAGACCACCAGGGCCGGCCGCGAGGGGAAAAGGGTGTAGATTCCCAGATTGGCGCAATCGGCGGGGTACCCGTCCAGGGCCCAGACCCCGAACTCCTCGCGCGGCAGCAGCCGGGTTTCGAGCTGGCCAAAACGAGTGAGCACCTTGGAGGCCCAGCTGCGCTCGCTGGCCGGCACCACCGCCTGTACCGGGGCAAGGGTTGCCAGCTGGCGCAGCAGCGGCACCAGGGCGGGTGAATCCACCCCATCGTCGTTGGTGACCAAAATCCAGGGCGTTGCGGCTTCTTCCGTCACCTCTACCTCGCCGGCAAGGGATGGGTAGGGAGCAGTTTGGCTGATATATTATATAAATACCTCCCTGTCCACCACCAACCAGCCACACACCTCCCCCCGGGTCTTCTCCCTATGAACCAGGCGCTGCTCCTCCAGGAACTCGAAACACTGGCCGCCCAGCTGGGGGTCGAGGTGCGCTACGAGGAGTTGGAGAGTGCGGGCGGGTTGTGCCGTTACGGCGGCAAATACCGCCTGATCCTCAGCCGCAATCTGTCGTCGGCAGGCCGCATCCGCCGGCTCGGCCGCGAGCTGAGCCGCCTGCCGCTGGAGGGGGTGTTCCTGCGGCCCTCGGTACGGGAACTACTCGAAAATCAACCGGAGGGCTGAGAAACATAGAATTATCTACCTCAGGGCGTTATATTTATAATTATCATCGTCCGCGCTGTGCTCCCCTGGCTTCTCTCGTCTACCGATCACCGAAGAGGACCCTCATGTCCTTTCTCTACCTAGTTGTTTTTGGCGTGCTGACCCTGGCGACGGTCCTGCCGGCCGGAGCCCTCAACTTTTACGTGAACAGCGCTACGGGTGATGACCGCCGCAGCGTCCAGGCCGCCCAGAGTTCGGCCACGCCCTTCCGCACCATCACCCATGCCCTGCGCATCGCCCATCTGGTGTCCGAGGGCCGGCCCCACGTCATCCACGTCCCCACGGGGACCTACTCGCCCAGCAGGGGCGAGACCTTCCCCCTGGTCATCTCCCAGACCCGGATCTATCTGTCCACCAGCGGGGTGACCACCTTCGATGCCGAAAACAAGGCCAACTTCTTCCGCATCACCGCACCCACCGGGGATTTTGTCATCAAAGGCATCACCTTCCGCAACGGCCTGGCCGAAAAGGGCGGGGCCATCTACGCCGAGGGCTGCTCCCTGCGGGTGGTGGACAACATCTTCCTCAACAACCGCGCCACTGAAAGCGGCCAGGTCCTCTACGTCAAGAACGGCCGGGTCCAGTTCTACAAAAATCTGTTGCGCGACAACGGCGCTGCCGGCGACACCGGCGCCGTGCTCTCTCTGCACAACACCTTTGCCGATACCACCCAGCGCGAGTTCGTCCGCAACAACACCTTCTACTGGAACCTCGCCCCGGCCATCCAGACCTCGGGCAACCGCACCGACATCAGCAACAACATCTTCTCCAACCCCGACACCACCGAATCGCGGACCTTTGTCGCGCCGCCGGCCGTCCTCGACGCCTCGGCCACCGCTTTCCCGCTGATCCGCTACAACATGCTGTGGCGCACCCCCATCTTCTATATCTCGGACCGGGCCGACAGCATCAAGCTGGCCAAAACCGTGCGCGACACCGTTACCCTTGCCCAGGCCGGGGTCAAGGTGCCCACCTTCATCACCAACTCCCCGGACACCGTGGCCAAGGTCGGCTCCACTTATCTCTTTGTGCCCACCGTGACCGGCAACAAGGCGGCCTATATCTTCCGCGCCAACACCGACGCGGGCCGCCTGTTGCCCTCGGGTATCTCGGCCACCGAGGTGCAGGATCAAAAACAGATCCGCTGGGTCCCGACCCTTGCCGATACCGGCAGGAAAAACATCTATGTCGAGATCCAAGACCCGGTAGGATCCCTGCAATACCTCGATTACAATGTACGGGTCTATACCTCCGAAACCTTCCCCGACACCGCCGGCAAAGGCCCCACGATCAGAATCAGCCTGGTCCCCGATACCGTGGCGGCGGTCGCCGCCCTCAACGCCCTGGTCCCGACCTTCTCGACGGCATCCAGCGCCGCCAACAACAAGTACGCCAATCCCAGGTTCATCAATGCCGCCATCAGCCGTTTTGAGCTGGAGGATCCCGGCTCCCCGGCCATCGACGCGGGCAACCCCATCGTCGCCGTGCGCGACAGCCCGGGCAATCGCAACAACATGGGCCACTTCGGCGGGCCGGGCAACGCCGGCGCCCCGGCGGCCGACACCACCTTCAAAGAAGCACTCACCATCACCAGTCTGCCCGATAGCACCGCCAAAGTAGACACGGTCTATACCTTTTCACCCACCATGCTCAGCCACACCCTCTCCGAGATCGATATCATCGATCTGATCCCGGGCCTGACCCTGCCACCCACACTCAGCCGCGCCTTCGGCAAAGCCCCCCCCATCCGCTGGACCCCCACGGCCAGCGATACCGGCACCTACCTGATCGGCGTGATCGCCTACCACAAGGTGGCTGGCCAGGGGCGCCAGTATTTCTCGCTGAGAATCAAACCCGCCAACGAGGCGCCGCGGGTGAGCAGCACCGCGCCCAGCCTGGCGTACGAGGATTCGCTCCTGAGCTACACCATCGCCGCCACCGACCCCAACGGCGACGTTATCACCTATGCGCTGACCAGAGGCCCTTCCGGCCTGAATCTCAGCGCCTCCGGCGCGGTCACCTGGACCCCCACCCAGGCCCAGGTGGGCACCGACACCGTGGAGGTCACCCTCACCGACAGCAAAGGGGCATCCACCCTGCACCGCTTCGCCCTCCAGGTGCGCAATACCAACGACATCCCGGTGATCACCAGCGATGCCGACACCCTGGCCGCCGAGGACTCCACCTATACCTACCGCCTCGCCGTCGCCGACCCGGATCCGGCTGAAACCCTCAGCTACCGCCTGCTCCAGAGCCCCACGGGCATGAGCGTCGATTCCACGGGTGCCCTGACCTGGATCCCCACCCAGGCCCAGGTCAGCCGCCACAGCGTCCGGGTGGAGGTGCGGGACCTGGCTGCCACCCGCGATACCCAGAGTTATTTCCTGCGGGTCACCGCCACCAACGATGCACCGCTCATCACCAGCCGGCCTGACAGCAGCGCCCGCGAGGACCAGTTGTACCGCTACACGGTGGTCGCCACCGATGAGGAGAATGGGGCGCTTAGTTATGCGCTGACCAGCGCTCCCACGGGTATGGTCCTCAGCGCCGCCGGGGTCCTTTCCTGGACCCCCGCCCAGGCCGACGTGGGGCGCCAGACAGTCACCCTGAGGGTGAGCGACCCTACCGGCAACGCCACCTCGCAGAGCTTTGCGGTGGTGGTGGCCCAGGTCAACGATGCCCCGGTCATCGCCGGGCACAGCCCGCTCAAGGGCAGCGGACCGCTGGTGGTTCCCCCCCTCGTTCCGGTGTTGTTTTCGGTGACCGCCAGTGACGAGGAAGGGGATTCCCTGGCCTATGCCTGGCAGGTCAACGGCCTAGCCCAAGCCGGCGCCACCACCTCGGCCCTGACCCTGACCCCCAGCGATACCCAGCTGGACACGGTGGCCGTGTTGGTCTGGGACGCCGCCGACACCACCCGCTTCTCCTGGGCCATCGACGGCCGCAGCGTCCCGCGCCTTTCCCTCGACACCACCGCCGTGGAGTTCGGCGAGGTGGCCCTCGGCGATACCGGCCGGGTGGTGCGGATGGTGCGCAATCCGGGCAGCGGCCCCCTACAGATCTCTGAGCTGCAGATCGGCGACCTGGCCTTCAGCGTCCTTTTTGCCACCGGCACCGTGGCCGCCGGGGATTCGACCCGCCTGGAGCTGCGCTTTGTGCCCAGCGCCGCAGAAGCCAAGCAGAGCACCATCCGTTTTTCCACCAACGACCCCAGCCAGCCCACCGTCCAGTTGCGGATGGCCGGCTCCGGGACCACGACCAGTCGCCCGGCCGCGGATTTTGACAACACCGGCGTGGTCGATTTCGATGATTTCTTCCTTTTTGCCGATCATTTTGGCGGCCAGGACCCCCTTTATGACCTGGACCGGGGCGGCACAGTCGATTTCAACGACTTTTTCCTTTTTGCCGACCAGTTTGGGCAAGGATCAGCTCCGGCCCTCAAGGCGGTGCGCGCCTCCCGGGTGCCGGCCAACCAGGCTCCGGCCCTCAAACGGGCGCTGGGACCGGGCAGGCCAGCCAACCGGGCTCCCTAGGCGGATGACTTCCTTGACAGCCTATATAATGGAGCCTATATTTTTTCCCTTCTCGGCCAATCTCTGATCCGCCACACAGAAAGAGTAGTTCCCATGCCTAAGATCAAGACCCACAAGGCCTCGGCCAAACGCATGAAGCGGCGTGCCAGCGGCAGTCTCAAACGCCGCAACGCCTATGCCACCCATTTGCTGGGGGGCCGCTCGAGCAAGCGCAAACGCGGCGCCCGCAAGAACAGCCTCGTCTCCTCAGCCGACATGGACAAGGCGCGGCTGGCGCTGGGCCTGAAGTAGGCCGGCCCGGCGCCAGGCGCCGGCCAGCACCACTGGTTTTCTATCTCGACGGAGAATATTCATGCCTAGGGTAAAACACGGGGTAGCCACCAAGAAGCGCAAAAAGAAGCTGCTCAAGGCAGCTCGCGGCTTCTGGGGCGCCAAGAGCCGCCTCTACCGCACCGCCCAGGAAGCTGTCAACCGGGCCAAAGTCTACGCCTACCGCGACCGCCGCAACAGAAAGCGCGAGATGCGCAGCCTGTGGATCATGCGCATCAACGCCGCCGCGCATCTCCACGGCCTCTCCTACAGCAAGATGATCTACGGGCTCTCCAAGGCCGGTGTCGAGATCAACCGCAAGCTCCTGGCCGATATGGCGGTCCAGGAACCGGCTGCTTTCGCCGCCGTCGCCGAAAAGGCCAAGGCCCATCTCTAGACACGCCCGGTAACACGCTTTTTCCCCTGTAGCCCTCCCCGGCTCAGGGAAGAGTGTCTGACTGTCTTCTGTGGGTAGCGATCCACAGAAGACAGTCTCCTTTTGGGTCCATCCTCATTGCCTTTAGCCGCCATGTTAGAAGAGATCGAAGAGCTGCGCCGCCAAGCGCTGGCCGAAATCGCGGCGGCAGCCCAATTGCAGGCGCTGGAGGAGTTGCGCGTCCGGCACCTGGGCCGCCGGAGCCGGCTGCGGGAGTTCATGAGCCAGCTGGGGGTCCTGCCCGCCGAGCAGCGCCCGGCCGTGGGTGCTGCCTCGGGCGGCGCCCAGAAGGCCATTCAGGAAGCCCTCGACCAGCGCAAGGCCGCCCTCCAGGAAGCGGCTGAGGCCGGCACTGCCCTCGACGTGACCCTGCCCGGCCACCGCCCTCTCAGCGGCCGCCTGCATCCCCTCAACAGCCTGGCCGAGGAACTGTGTAGCATCTTCCAGCGCCTCGGGTTCTCGGTGGTCGACGGCCCGGAGGTCGAGGACGAATACCACAACTTCGACGCCCTCAACACCCCCGCCGACCACCCGGCCCGCGACCTGCAGGCCACCTTCTACCTGGAGGGGGGCAGCCTGCTGCGCACCCAGACCTCGACGGTGCAGATCCGGGTAATGGAGACCACACCGCCGCCGGTGCGCATCGTCGCTCCTGGCCGCTGCTACCGCCGCGACGCCGTGGATGCCACCCACCACTTTGCCTTTCACCAGATCGAGGGCCTCTACGTGGACCGCCAGGTTTCCCTGGCCGACCTGAAGGGCACCCTGGTCGAGATGGGCCGCCAGATCCTCGATCCCGGCACCCAACTGCGTTTCCGCCCCCACTTCTTCCCCTTCACCGAGCCGAGTGTGGAATACGATTTCTCCTGTTCCCTGTGCCGGGGCGAGGGGCGGGGTTGCCGGGTGTGCAAGGGCACGGGTTGGATCGAGATCGGCGGGGCCGGCATGGTGGACCCGGCGGTCTTCGCGGCTGTGGGCTACGACCCCGAGCAGTACACCGGCTTCGCCTTTGGTTTCGGCATCGAGCGCATCGCCATGATCCGCCACGGCATCGACGATATCCGCCTCTTCCTCGAAAACGACCTGCGCTTCACCCGGCAGTTCTGACCCAGCGATTGGCCATGAAGATCACCTACAACTGGCTAAAGGAATTCACCGAGGTCCCCTGGGCCTGGCCCGAGCTGATCGAGCGCCTCACCATGACCGGGCTGGAGCGCGAAGGGGTTACGGACCTGGGCAGCCGTTATCAGGGCCTGGTGGTGGGCCTGGTGCTGGAGCGCCAGCCTCATCCCAATGCCGACCGGCTCTCGGTCTGCCAGGTGGACCTGGGCGGCAGCATCGCCACCATCGTCTGCGGCGCGCCCAACGTGGCGGCTGGCCAGAAAGTCGCCGTTATCCTGCCCGGCGGCGAACTGCCAGACGGGACCAAGATCCGCAGGAGCAAGATCCGCGGCGTGGAGTCGGCGGGCATGATCTGCTCGCAGGCCGAGCTGGGCCTGGGCAGCGACAGCGGGGGCATCCTGGTGCTGCCCGATGAACTAGAGGCCGGCGCCCCCTTTGCCGCCCAGGTGGGCCTCGACGAGGTGGTGCTGGACTTCGAGGTCACCCCCAACCGCCCCGACTGCCTGAGCCTGCTGGGCCTGGCCCGCGAGGTGCGCGCCCTCACCGGCCATCCGCTGCGCCTGCCCGACCACCAGGTGGCCGAATCCGGTCCCCCCACTGCCGCGTCGGCGGCGGTCGCCATCGAGGACCCCCAGGGTTGCCCGCGCTACGTGGCCCGCGTCATCCGCAATGTACACATCGGCCCTTCCCCCCTGTGGCTGCAACACCGGTTGCGGGCCCTGGGGATGCGCCCCATCAACAACGTGGTCGACGCCACCAACCTGGTCATGCTGGAGCTGGGCCAGCCCCTGCACGCCTTTGATCTGGGCCGGCTGGCCGAGTCCCGCATTGTTGTGCGCCGCGCCCGCGCCGGAGAGCAGTTGGAGACCCTCGACGGGGGCCGCCATACCCTCGACGGGCAGATCCTGGTGATCGCCGACGGTGAAAAACCGATAGCTATTGCCGGGGTGATGGGCGGCCTGCATTCAGAGGTCACCACCCAGACCACCGACCTGCTCCTCGAAAGCGCCTACTTCGATCCGGCCCTTGTCCGCCTGGGCCGCACCCGCCTGGGGCTCAACTCGGAGGCGTCGATGCGTTTCGAACGCGGCGCCGACTGGGAGATGCCGCCGCTGGCTGCCGACCGCGCCGCCCTCCTGATCGCCCAGTTGGCCGGCGGCCAGGTCGCGCCCCAGCCCCTAGACGTGTATCCCAGCCCGCTGGCCTGCGCCCAGGTCTCCCTGCGCCTGGAGCGCCTCAATCGCCTGCTGGCCACCGCGCTGGACTCCTCCGCCTGCGGCCGCATCCTTGAACTCTTGGGCTGCCAGGTCGTCACCGCCGGGGGCGTCTTGGAGGTGCTGATCCCCAGTTTCCGCCCCGACCTGCGCCGCGAGGTGGACCTGATCGAGGAGGTGGGGCGCATCTACGGCTACGACCGCATCCCCCCCAGCCAGGTGGCCGCGGTCCCCCTGACCGCCACCGCCTCTGCCCACACCCTGAGCAACCAGTGGCGCCACCAGCTGGCCGGCCTGGGTCTGGACGAGGTAGCCACCAACACCATCGTCGAGCGCAGGTGGCTGGAGTTGGCCGTCGGCGCGGGTGAACCCGTGATCTTGGCCAACCCGCCCACCGAGTCCCAATCTGCCCTGCGCCCTGCACTCATCCCCAGCCTGCTGGAGGTGGCCCGGCGCAACTTCAACCAGCGCGCCAACCGGGTGGCCATCTTCGAACTCGGCAAATGTTTCGCCCAGAGCGGGGGAAAACGCCGCGAGCAGCTGCGCCTGAGCGGCCTGTGGGCCGGCCGGCGTTCGGCCTCGCCCTGGAAGGCCGATTGGGAACCAGTCGGGTTCCTCGACCTCAAGGGGGTGCTGGAGCTTTTCCTGGAAAAGACCACGCCCCGTTTCGAAGCCGCCGCCCATCCGCTCTGCCGCCAGGGCCACTGCGCTGCCATCCTGGCCGGCGACCGGCAACTGGGTGTACTGGGGCAACTGAGGCCGGCAGTGGCAGCCTCCTTTGACCTCGACCTGCCAGTTTATATCTTTGATCTGGATTGCCAGGCTCTGGACGCAGCGCTGCAGGACCGGGAGCGGGGTTTTCGCCCCCTGCCCAAATTCCCGCCCATCGAGCGCGACCTGGCCGTGGTGCTGCGGGCCGAAGCCCCCGCCGCCCAGGTCGTCGCCCAGGCGCGGGCCGCCGCACCCGAACTCATCGAGGCGGTCGAGGTCTTCGACCACTACCAGGGGGACCAGATTCCCGCCGGGTACAAGAGCCTGGCCTTCACCGTCCGGTTGCGCTCGACCGAGCGCACCCTGGAAGATCGCGAGGCCAGCCAGGCGGTCGAGGAGATCCTGCGCCGCCTCGCCAAGGCCTTTGACGCCCGGCTGCGCTGAGGGTCGGGGAGACTCACCACGAGGAGAGGGGAGCCTTATGGCAGTGGACAGCACCTTTGCAAAACTGGAAGAGGAGGTCAACCGCCTCCTGGAACTTCTGGGCCGGCTCAAACAGGACAACACCGAACTGCAGGGACAGGTCGAGGAGTTGCGGGCAGAAAACGCCCAGCTCAAGGGTATCAGCCAGCGCCTCCAGCAGGTCGAACAGGACGCGCTGCAAAACCGCGAGGAGGTCAAGAGCCGCATCGAGAGCCTCCTCAGCCGTCTAGATGCAATTAACTCCTGACCCTTAGGAGCACGCGATGGCCGAGTCCGATGCTGCCCGTTTGATCGTCTCCATCTACGGCAAGAACTACACCTTTGCCCTGACGCCCGAGCAGCGGGCCGAACACATCCAGGAAGTGGCCCAACTGGTCGACGAGCAGATGCGCCGCGTCTACCAGGAAAACCACCTGCAGTCGCCCCTGCAACTGGCCATCCTCGCCGGCCTGAACCTGGTCGAGGAGTTGCAGAAGTTGCGGGCCGACTACCAGGACGCCGAGTCCGAGATCGCCCAGCGCACCTCGCGGCTGGCCGCCTCGCTGGGACGCGTCTTCCAGGGGGTCGGTGCCGAAATGCCCCGCCAGGGATAAACAGCACTTAGGTAACAATAGAAAGGTATCGCCCCGTGGGCGAAGTAGTGCTCGTCGCCGCTGTCTTTGTTTTTGCTTTTCTCTTTGGCTGGCTGGCCAATGGCAAGATCCGCCGGGGCAAACAGGAAAATGCCCAGGCCCAGACCGCCCTGCTGATCGAGGAAGCCAAAAGCGAAGCGGAGGCCCTGAAAAAAACCGCCCTGCTCGAAGCCAGGGACGAATGGCGCCGGCAGCAGGAGCCCCTGGAGCGCGAGCAGGAGGGGGCCAAGCGCGAATTGCGCGACCTGGAGGCCAAACTCCAGGAACGCGAGCAGCAACTCGACCGCAAGGTGGATGTGCTGGCCAGCAAGGAGCGCACCCTGCTCAAACAGGAGCAGGAGCAGGAGCGCCGGGAGGAGCGCGTCGTCGTCGCCGAAAAGGAGGCCGAATCCCTGGTGCTCCGGCAGCGCGAGACCCTGGAACGCCTGGCTGGATTCAGCCAGGCCGAAGCGCGGCGCACCCTGATCCTCCAGCAGGAGGAGAACGCCCGCCAGTTCGCGGGGCGCAAGGTGAAGGAGATCAAGGACCACGCCATCGCCAACGCCAACCGCGAAGCCCGCGAGATCATCGTGCGCTCGGTGCAGCGCTTCGCCGCCGACCTGGCGGTGGAGAGCACCATCACGGTGGTACACCTGCCCACCGACGAGATGAAGGGCCGCATTATCGGCCGCGACGGCCGCAACATCCGCTCCTTTGAGATGATCACCGGCATCGAGGTGATCGTCGACGACACCCCGGGCATGGTGATGCTCTCGGGTTTCGACCCCCTGCGCCGCGAGATTGCCAAGAACACCCTCGAAAAGCTGATCCTCGATGGCCGTATCCATCCCGGGCGCATCGAGGAAGTCTACGAAAAGGCCTGCCAGGACGTGGCAGAGGTGGTCCGCGAATCGGGCTCCAAGGCCGCCTTCGACCTGGGCCTGCACGACCTGGCCGAGCCGCTCCTGGAGCTGTTGGGCAAGCTGCGTTTCCGCACCAGCTACGGCCAGAACCTGCTCACCCACAGCAAGGAAGTTGGCTACCTGGCGGGCATGATGGCCGAGGAGTTGCAGCTGGACGTGGCCCTGGCGCGCCGGGCCGGCCTCTTACACGACATCGGTAAGGCCCTCGACAACGAGGTGGGCAGCGATCCGGCCCAGACCAGCGCCGCCCTGGCGCGCAAATGCGGCGAGAGCAGCGAGGTGGCCAACGTCATCGAGACCCACCATCAGAACCTGCCGGCCCGCTCACTGATCGCCGCCCTGGTCGACGCCGCCAACGACCTCTCCATCAGCCGGCCCGGGGCGCGCAAGGAGAAGGTCGAGGAGTACATCCAGCGCCTCAAACACGTCGAGGTCATCGCCCTCTCCTACCCGGGGGTCACCAAGGCCTACGCCCTGCAGAGCAGCAAGGAGGTGCGCATCCTGGTGGACAGCGCGGTGGTCGACGACGCCTATGCCGACCAACTGGCAGACGAGATCACCGACCGCCTTGAGGAGGAACTCGACCAGATCGGCCAGCTCAAGGTCTGCCTCATCCGCGAGGTGCGGGCCGTACACTACGCCCGCTGAGGCAGCGCGCGACCCTTTCCCGCCGTCCATCCCCCTGCATCCCCCTTGACAGCCTGCTCGGCTTGAGCCTTTGTATGCCCTGTCATGATGGATGCCCATGTGCACGTCTGGACCGCCGACACCCAGCGCTACCCGCTGGCGCCCGGATTTGGTCCACAGGATTTCTGGTACCCCAGCTTCTCCGCCGAGGAACTGCCCGCCATCGCCCGGCCGCTGGGCGTCCGGCGCTGGAATCTGGTGCAGATGACCTGGTACGGCCTCGACCACCGCTATATCGCCGACATCATTGCCGCTGATCCCGAGCACTTTGTGGGCACTGGGGTCATTCCGGCGGTCTGCGACGTGGCCCTGCCCGGGCCGGACGCCACCATGGTGGCCCTGGCACAGCAGGGGATCGTGGCCTTCCGCCTGCGGGGCCGCAGCACCCGCCCGCCGCTGGGAGATGGGGAAGAGTGGATGGCCCACCCCGGGTACGAGCGGATCTTCGCCGCTGCCGAGGCCCATAACCTGGGTCTGAGCTTCCTGATGTCCCCACCCGATCTGCCCGAATTGGACCGGATGTGCAGCCGCTTTCCCGAGGCCCCGGTCATCATCGACCACCTCTGTATCCTCGGGCGGAGCGGTTCGACCACCGAGGAACTGGAGGCGCTCTGCCGCATAGCCCGCCACCGCCGGGTGATGGTGAAGGTGGGGGCCTTCTACGCCCTGGGGGCGCGCACCCCGCCCTACCTCGACCTGCTGCCCCTGGTCCGCCGGGTGGTGGAGGCCTTCGGGCCGGAGCGCTGTATGTGGGAGAGCGACAGCCCCCACCAGGCCAAAACGCCCCACAGCTACCAGGCCGCCCTGGCCCTCGTCGCCGAACACGCCACCTTCCTCAATCAGGAGGACCGGGAGCAGATCCTCTCCCGCACCGCCGGGGACTTTTTCTTCGAGCGCCGGCGGCCGGGCGACTGAAACTTTTTTAAGGAGGAGCAGATGGCGACCATGCGCGGGGTGTTCCCCATCCTCGTTACCCCCTTCGACAAGCAGGATCACATCGACGAGGAGAGCCTGCGTCGGCTGGTGGAGTACAATATTGAGGGCGGCGCACACGGCTTTGGCCTGGCAGGGGCCACCGAATTTGCCAAGCTCACCGAGGCAGAGCGGGCCCAGGTGGCCCGGATCACCATCGACCAGGCCAGGCGCCGGGTGCCGGTCATTGTCACCACCGGAGCGGCTTCCACCAGCGCGGCAGTGACCTACAGCCGGCAGATGGAAGACCTCGGGGCCGACGGGGTGATGTCGGTGCCACCTGCCGGCGTGCCCGAGGGCGAGACGCGGGCCTACTTCAGGGCCCTCTCGGACGCGGTGCGGGTGCCGATCTGGGTCCAGGACGCTGCCACGCCCATTTCGGGAGCGCTGATGCGGCAGATCGCCGAGGAGAGCGACCACGTCCGCTACGCCAAGGTCGAGGGTGCCCCGCCGGTGGAGCGGGTGCAGGACTGGGTGCAGCAGGGAGCGGGATTGGTGACGGTCTTGGGTGGGGCCAGCGGCCTGCACCTCATCGAGGAACTACGGTGCGGGTCCCAGGGCACCATGCCCTGGCCGGACCTGCCCCGCGCTTTCCGCCAGGTGTGGGACCTGTGGCAGCAGGGCGAGGAGGAAGAGGCCGCAGCGGTGTGGGCCGCGCAGATCGCCCCGCTGCTGCGGGTGCCGGCCCCCATTCACAAGGAAGTCCTGCGCCGCCTGGGCATCATCAACTGCGCCCATTTCCGCGCTCCCGCCCCCGAGCCCCCGGACGCGCAAGCCCTGCGGGCGCTGGACCAGGCTATGGAGCTCATCGGGCTGCGCTGATTCCCCTTGACCCCGCTCCTCTTCCTCCGTACCCTCTCTCCACCTCACCCCCCTCGCCTGTAATCCCCTATGGAATTCGTCGGTCCCGGCGCCACCATGGACGCCCCCTTCACCATCTCCCAGCTCACCGGCCAGGTGAAGGAGTTCCTGGAGAGCCTGCCGGCCTGCTGGGTCATCGGCGAGATCTCCAAATTCACCCTCCAGCCCTCGGGCCACCGCTACTTCTCCCTCAAGGACGAGGGCAGCCAGCTCGATTGCGTCCTGTTCAAGTTCCAGAGCCGCGGCCTCACCTTCACCCCGGAGCCGGGCATGAAGGTCATGGTCTACGGCCAGCTGACGGTGTATCCACCGCGCGGCACCTACCAGTTCCGCGCCCAGCGCCTGCAGCCGGCCGGGGCGGGCGAGCTGGCCCAGGCCTTCGAGCAGCTCAAGGCCCGTCTCGAAGCCGAAGGGCTCTTCGCCCCGGAGCGCAAACGCCCCCTGCCCCGCTTCCCGCGCCAGGTGGGGGTGGTCACCTCGCCCACCGGGGCGGTGATCCGCGACATCATCCACGTGCTGGAACGGCGGGCCCCCGGGGTGCAGGTCATCCTGCGGCCCGCCAAGGTGCAGGGGGTGGGCGCCGCCGAGGAGATCGCCCAGGGCATCGCCGACTTGAACCGCTTTACCGAGGTGGATATATTGATCGTCGGCCGCGGCGGCGGCTCGCCGGAGGACTTGTGGCCCTTCAACGAGGAGGTGGTGGCCCGCGCCATCTATGCCTCGGCCAAACCGGTGATCTCGGCCGTGGGCCACGAGATCGACTATACCATCGCCGACTACGTGGCCGACTACCGGGCCCCGACGCCCTCAGCCGCCGCCGAGGTGGTGGCCCAGGACTATGGGGAGCTGCGCCGCCAGGTGGCCGAATTGCGCCGGCGCCTGGAGCGGGCCAGCGACTACGGGTTGGAGGCGCGCCAACAGCGGCTCGAACAGGCCTCCCCCAGCCGCCTGTGGGAGCAATTGCGCGACCATCTCGAAGAGCGCAGCCAGTACGCCGACGAACAGCTCCAGACCCTGACCACCGCCTTCGACCGCCGCCTGCGGGTGCTGGTCGAGCGCTTCGACCGGGCGGCGCTGCGCCTGGAAGCCCGCAGCCCGCTGGCCAACCTGAGCCGGGGCTTTGCCTACGTCCAGCGCCCCGATGGCCAGCCAGTGCGCAGCCACCGCGAACTGGAAGTCGGCAACTCCCTGGTCCTGCGTTTTGCCGCAGGCCGAGCCCATTGCCGCGTGGAGGAATTGCGCGATGAGTGAAAACCCGGCGGCCGACCCGCCCGCCTCCTTTGAACAGGCCCTCGAACACCTCGAAGAGAGCGCGGCCCGCCTCGAAGAGGGCGCGCTCTCCCTTGAGGAGGCCCTGCAGGTCTTTGAGCGCGGCGTCGCCGCCTCCCGCTCCTGCGCCCGCCACCTGGACCAGGCCCGCAAGCGGGTGCAGGTGCTGCGCGAGGACGGCGAGGGCGGTTTCCGCCTGGAGTTTCTGGATGGGGATGAGGATGGGAACACACCGGAGGAATCCTGAGCCAGCCCCATGTTGACGCGGCTCTACATCAAGAATTTTGCCCTCATCGAAGAGGCCCAGCTCGAATTCGGCCCCGGCTTCAATACCATCACCGGTGAAACCGGGGCCGGGAAATCCATAGTCCTCAGCGCCCTCGAATCGGTGCTCGGCGGCCAGGCCGGCGCCGAACTGGTGCGCAGCGGCGCCGACAAGGCCCTCATCGAAGGGGTCTTCGAGTTCGCCGTCAACCACCCGGTGGCCGCCCGCCTCGAAGAAGCCGGCGCCGCCCTCGAAGAGGGGCAACTCGTCTTGCGCCGCGAGTTGTCGGCCCAAGGCCGCACCCGCGCCTTTGCCAACGGCCTCACCCTCTCCCTCAAACAGCTCAGGCAGGTGGGCGCCCTGCTGGCCGACCTGCACAGCCAGCACGAGCACCACTCCCTGCTCGATATCGAGTTACACGCCGTGTTCCTCGACGCCTTCGGCGGGCTGAGTGCCCAGGCCGCCGAGCTGGCCCGCCTCTACGGGGCCTGGGGCCAGAGCCGCCAGCGGGCCGAGCAGTTGCGCGCCGAACGGGAGCAGTTGCGCCGGGCCGAGGAGTTGCGCGCCTTCCAGCTGCAGGAGATCCGCCAGCTCAACCCGGGGCCGGGGGAAGAGGAAAAGCTGGCCCAGGAACTCAAGGTACTCGAAAACCTCGAAACCCTGGCCGAGAGCAGCTCCCAGCTCTGTGAGCTGCTCTATCAGGCCGAGGGGTCGGTGGCCGAGTCGCTGGCCAAGGCCCGCCGCCAGCTCGAGCGCCTGGCCGAGACCGACCCGCGCCTGCAGCCCCAGGCCGCCGCCATCGCCGATCTGGTCTACAGGGTCGAGGACCTGGCCGGCGGTCTGAGTGAGTACACCCGCCACCTCGAAACCAGCCCCGAGCGGCGCGAGCAGGTCCGCGAGCGCCTCGACGGCTTGCGCCGGCTCAGCCAGAAATACGGGGGCTCTCCCGAGGCGGTGCTGGAGCTGGTCCGCCAGCTGGAACACCAGGAGAACCGGGCTGGCCAGCTCGACGAGCAGTTGCGCCGCACCGAAGCCGAGACCGCCGAGGTGCTGCAGCGTTTTGAGGCCGCCTGCCTGGCGCTCTCCGCCGGCCGCCGCAAAGCGGCCAAGGCCCTGTCGGCGGTGGTGGAGAAGAGCCTGGGCAAGCTGGGCATGGAACAGACGGTTTTTGCGGTGGAACTGCAGGAAGAGCCCGATCCCCAGGGCCTGGTGCTGCGCGAGGGCCAGCGCTGGCGGGCCGACGAGCGCGGCCTCGAACGCGTGGAGTTCTACATCTCGCCCAACGTGGGCGAGACCCCCCGCCCCCTGGCCCGCATCGCTTCGGGCGGCGAACTGTCGCGCCTGATGCTGGCCCTCAAGGAGGTGATCGCCGACCACGACCGGGTCTTTATCCTAGTCTTCGACGAGATCGACACCGGGGTTTCCGGCCGGGTGGCCACCGCGGTGGGCAAAAAACTGCGGGCCTTGGCCTCCTCGCACCAGATCATCGCCATCACCCACCTGCCGCAGATTGCCGGCCTGGCCCACACCCATTTCTCGGTGCGCAAGCGCCAGGCGCGGGGCCGCACCTTCACCGAGGTGCACCAACTCGACGAGCCGGGGCGGGCCGAGGAGCTGGCCCAGCTGCTGGCCGGAGAAAAGGTCTCGGCCAGCGCCAGGCAACACGCCCAGGAACTGCTGCGTTAGGTCCTGCCGATGGCGGCCAACCTGCTCAGTGCCCTGCGCGTCCTGCTGATCCCCTTCGTGCTCTACGGCCTCTCCCGCGAGGGCCAGACCCTTTCCGCCACCACCTTGGGCCTGATCCTGGTGATGGGCTTGAGCGACATTGTCGACGGATACGTGGCCCGCCGCTGGGGCCGTCCCACCGCGCTTGGCCAGGCCCTCGACCCCATCGCCGACAAGATCGTGCTGGCCAGCGTCGGCCTGGGCCTGGTCTGCTGGCGGGGTTTTCCCCTCTGGCTGGTGCTTTTGCTGCTGCTGCGCGATCTGGTCATCCTGGCCGTCGGTCTGTACCTGTGGCGCCGGCGCGGCCTGGTGGTCCCCGCCAACCGCCTGGGCAAATACACCACCGTCTGTATGGGGCTGACCGTGCTAGCCTACATGTTCCCGGTCCCCGCCGCCGTGGGCCAGGCCCTGGCCTACACCGCAGCCCTGCTGATCCTGGCCTCCAGCGCCGGGTACTGGAAATTGCTGCGCACCACCTACGCCAACCCAACCCAAAGGAGTGTGTCATGAGTATCAGCAACCTGCACAAAATCGCCATCGTCACCGACGACATCGAGGCCGGGGTGAAATTCTACACCGAGAAACTGGGCTTGAAGGTGTTGGAGCGTTTCCCCAACGAGGGCGATGGGGACTTTGTCTTTCTACAGGCCGGCAACGGGATTATTCTGGAGTTGATGCCGGCCAAAACCATGCAGGCCCCGGTCGGTTTCCACCATATTTCCTTTCGGGTGGATAACGCCGATCAGGCGGTGGCGGAGCTGAAGGGCAAGGGGGTCAAGGTCAAAGGGGAACCCGCGCCGGCCGGCGATTCAGGTATCCGCCTGGCCTTCTTCGAGGGGCCCAATGAGATGACCCTGCAGCTTTTTGAAAGGGACCGCGAGGCGCCTAGCGCTGGGTCTTGGCCAGGTCCCTGAGGCGGCCGCGGGCGTAGGAGCTGTACTGGGTTTCCTGGCCGAACTGGGCCAGGTAGGCGTTGAGGGTCTGCTCCTCCTCGACGCGTTGCCCCAGGCTCTGGCAGGACTTGGCCAGATTGACGTAGGCCTCGGGAAAGCCGGGCTTGAGGGCGATGGCCTTGCGGAATAGGGGCTGGGCCTCTGCGAGGCGGTCGCGCTGTTTGTAGAGCTGCCCCAGGTTGTTGTAGGCTTCGTGGAAACTGGAATCGCTGTGAATGGCCTGCAGGTAGGCGGCCTCGGCCTGATCGAGGTCGCCGTTTTTTTTGTAGATGAAACCCAGGTTGTTGTGGGCCATGGCAAAGTCGGGGCGGAAACGCAGCGCCTGCTGGTACGCCGAGACTGCCTCCTGGGTCCGGCCCTGGGTATAGTACACCGCAGCCAGATTAAAATATGCGTCGGGGAACCCCTCCTCCAGCGCGATGGCCCGCCGGTACGCCGCCACCGCCGAATCCGCCTGCCCATGGCGGTCGTAGACCTGCCCCACCTGGAAATGGATCAGCGGCGAACCAGGCTGCTCCTGCAACTGCTGCTGCAACCGTGCCACCTGCGCCTGCACCGGGTCGACCGGCTCTTCGCGTTTGGTGCCGCAGCCGGCCAGGCCCACCAGCGCTGCCAGCCCCATCCTCCACATCGCGCTCATTGGGGCGCCGGTGCCTTCTGCCAGAAAACCCGCAGGGCGTAACGCCAGCCGTACATCGAGAACACCTCGCGTTTCATCCAGGGCCGGGTCAGGGGTTTGGCCGTGATCAGGGTTTTCCAGTTGTGGACCTTTTTGAAGGGGATGGCCCCGGCCTCGGGCTGGTAGATCCCGTACAGGTCGCGCGGCTTGATCGGGATGGGCTCGCGCAGGGAGAAGCGGTTGAGGCCCTGCTGCCGGGGCACCACCAGTTCACTTTCGCCCACCAGTTCCAGGTTGTCCTTTGCCGGATCGAAACGCATGATCAGCAGTTTCACCGGCCGCAACTCCTGGGCGTTGAACTCCCAGGCGAAGACCTCGGCGCCGGTCGCTTCGGGCGGAAAACTGATGGTGGTCTCGACGATGGTCAGCCCTTCGTCCTGGTTGAGGGTGTCGGCCTCGGCCAGATCGAGCAACCCCACGGTGTCGACGCGGGCGCCGGCGGCAGCGGCCTGGGCCACTGGATCGGGCTGTTGGTCCGCGGGTGGCTGCGACCCTCCGCCGCAGCCGGCCAGCAGCAGGCCCAGCAGCAACACTTCTATACGCATAAGATCCCCTCCTCGACAGCGCGCCGCTCCAGACGCCGCTCGCGCCAGAAACGCCGGAAGAGCCGATCCACGTCCCCGGGCGACTCGCAGTCGACCACTGGCATTCGTTTGAGCGGCCGGTTGCGGTTGTTGCCGCGCGGGAAAGACATCAGCTTGAGCATTTCAGTTGGGCCGCACCAGGCGACGCCAGCAACTGGCAGCTTCGTGTAACTGCCGCTGGTTGGTGTGGATCTTGAGCATTTCGATGATCTTGAGGCGCAGGGCCAATTTACGCAGATCGGCTTTCATAGGGTCAGACCAAAGTAATAACGCCATTTGTCGATGGGCGGTTCATCGGGATCGCGGACCACCCGGTCGCGGTTGAGCGGACGAGCCACCTGGAAAAAGGCGGTCATCGGGATGCGGTAGAAGGTGAACACCTGCATGCGCACTTCCGCGCCTAGGTCCGAGAGGAAATCCTTGGTGCTCAGGTCTCCCCAGCGGGCCTTGCTGAAGTTGCCCACCGCCCCGGCTTCGGCAAAGAGTTCGGCGTAGCACTTGGAGAAGGTGAAGTTGAGGAAGCGGCTGCTCAGGCGGCGGCTGAGCGGAAAGGCGTAGCCGATCCGGCCATAGACCAGCTTGGTGCCCGAGCGGGTAAAGTACTCATAACCACTGAGGAAGTTGGGGCCTCCGAGGTAATACTGTAGTGGCCAGTAGATTCCTTGATCATTCCTCTGATTCAAACGGCTATTGTTGTACATTCCCAAGAATCTGACGGACAAGGTATTATAGAACGGCAGGCCAATGCGCTCGTCATAGTCCCCGATGTATTCGTTTACCCGAAGACGGCGATGTGCGGGTAGATAGGAAGGGGAATCTCCAGTAGAAAGCGGATCGGCAAAGAGTGAATCGGTAATTGTCGCCAGCCTATGGCGAAAGACAACTGTCAATGTGCGACCATTGCGATTCAGGAACGTATCTGAACTCGGTTTTTGATTCTGATAGGTCCATCCGAGGGTCAATTCGTTGGCCTCGAAGAACTTCAGCCCTTCAACAAACGCTAGGCTACTATCTCTGTCTATCTCCACCGATTCATCGTATGTCAGGCTATCTGGCAATAGGCTCTTGGTTACATCCAAACTATCCTGGATCAGGAATAACTGGGTCGTAGTTTTAAGGCGCTCAAGCGAATTGCCCATCCGATACTTGTCCCGTACGAACTCTGCAAAGAACCTTTGC
>SXGS01597661.1_pt1 | contig 19447 bp, 18 predicted proteins | sample 3174681 | NCBI WGS metagenome assembly SXGS01 (sample SAMN11356861, study PRJNA531348) | freshwater metagenome | isolation source: freshwater sample F1-80 | place: China: Fuxian Lake, Yuxi | collected 2017-12-25 | reverse complement strand
TAGGCGAGGATTGGGTTGAGTTTTCGAACTTTTTGCAAAGCCAAGCTCAACCCAATCCTCGCCTAGCGGCTGCGGGTTAAACGACGAAATGGCTAGGACCAAAAGCCATACCTTGCACACAAAATGGCGCTGTCCAATTAGACATGGTGCAGAATTCTCGCAACAGAAAGGCCACAATCATAGCCCAACGGCGCGCCGATCACCAGTTTTCCTGGTACTAAGGGTACATCGCGTGCGTGGTGCGATGGAGAGTCGAAGATTTTGAACGCGCGACCCATAACTCCCACGGCCGAGCAATGGCGACCGATCCTACGCTTCGCACCCGGTGCAATCGAAGCTATATCAAAACTCAGCGACAAAGCGGGCTATTGTTTTGAACGGCATCAAAACGCCATATTGGTAAACAGCTTGTAGGTCTCGGCCACCGTTTGCGCGGGAGGTGTGTCGCTTGAGTGAATGTAGACCCCGAATCGAAGGCGAAACGCCTCACCCTTGCGTACCGTTACGCTGCTCGGCTCGCCGCCAGTAAGAGCTTTTCTGCCAAAAGGGTTGGCCGCTACAAAACCGTAATCACGGGCATGGTACCAACTTGCACGAAAATTGTCGCTGTGCGGCATCACAGAAATACCGACATAGCGACTATCGATGCGGCCGCTATAGTCGCACCAGTTCGCCGACTTGCCCCGCACCGCTTTCTCGTCCTTTTCACCCGAACTGAGCAGAATACTGCCGCCATTCTTGACCGACAGAGGCGTAGCTACGCGAAATCCGAGCCCCATTTCTTCCTGATCGCCGAACGCAAAGTCCATACTGTTGGACCGGAAAGTAGAATCCCACAGCAGCAAGTAGCCGTCAGGTACTAGTTTCACCGTGAACTGGCAATTTTCATCGCAAACCACTCGCTGGCCATCGGAGGCGAGATATTGGTTGTGCACTGCAAATGACCCTTGCCCCTGTTGACCCTTCGGTTGCTGAAGAAACTCGATATGCCGCACAGGTGCCTTCAGCCGCCAGTTATCCGCTGTTTGGAGATCGCCAAACGCCAGCCAAATGCCTGGATGGAACGTATCGTGATCAACTAAATCTCTGCCCGCGATCGGCGGATGATTGCGAGTAACTTGAATTCCGTCCAGCGTTCGAACATGCGCGAAGTACGGTCGTGGGATCTTGCGGTCAGAGTAATTGTAGGCTGCCAAGGGTTGCTCTCCTGCGAGAATCCGCACGTTTCCTGGTTGATTCTCGAAGGAAATTGGCAATTCTTGGGCGACTGCCAACGATGCGACGCACCATAAGATAATTGTCGAGAATAGCTTGAGAGGGTTTTGCACTGTATCTTCCTCGGGCATGACGGAGTCTTCTTCGGGCAAGGTTGGCAACTGTAGCCACTGACGATGCACCGCATATTACGAAAGTTCGCTTCTTCGCTTGTCACTTCAAGTATTGTATATTGGCCGGTCGTGACTCGAAACGAAGGTTAGTTGGGAGCGAAAAATGATTCGAAATTTTTTTCTGGCTTGTACCATTGCGGTGGAAATGCTCGCTGGTTCTGCGAGTATCTCGCTGGCACAGTCTAGCAGCGACAATGCGGATATTGCGCCCCAACGCTGGTGGAAAGGAAACCTGCATACGCACTCATTGTGGAGTGATGGAGATGACTTTCCCGAGATGATCACTCAGTGGTACAGTGAGCGCGACTACAATTTTCTGGCCTTGACCGACCATAATACACTCAGTCAAGGCATGAAGTGGATGCGATTGGATGCTATCGAGGCCCGCGGCGGAAAGGTCATTTTCGAGAAGTATCTCAAGCGATTTGGTAACGACTGGGTGCAAACGCGAGGTGAGCCCGGGTCGGAAGAATACTCAGTGCGGCTTAAACCGATCGACGAATACCGTGGGCTCGTTGAGCAGACAGGAAAATTCATTCTGATTCAATCAGAAGAAATCAGCGACCGCGCCCAGGGCAAGCCGGTGCATATCAATGCAGCGAACCTGCTCGAAGCGATCCAACCCGTCGGTGGCGCGACAGTTCTCGAGGCTATGCAAAACAATTTACGAGCAATTTTGGAGCAGGAATCTAAAACCGGACGCCAAATCTTGCCGCACTTGAACCATCCAAATTTTGGATACGCGATTACCGCGGAAGAATTGGCTCAAGTAATATCCGAACGCTTTTTCGAAGTTTACAACGGGCACCCTGGCGTCAATCACTTGGGCGACAAGGACCATATCAGTGTGGAGAGAATTTGGGATGTCGCCAATACTATTCGCTTGGTAGCTCTCAATGCGGCTCCGTTGCTGGGCCTAGGAACGGATGACAGTCATGAATACCATGGGTTGCCGGGATCGCGCCCGGGACGTGGTTGGGTAATGGTGCGCAGTTGCTTCCTGACCCCAGAACATTTGATACTCGCCATGAAGAACGGCGACTTTTACGCGTCCAGCGGCGTTACTTTGGACGATGTACGCTATCACCAGGACGACCGGAGGCTGTCGCTGAAAATCAAGCCTGAAGCAAACGTGAAATATAAAACCGAGTTTATTGCATCGCTGCGCCAACGCGGATCCTCCGCGGATGCTCTGCCAACCAGCGAAAACATTGGCAAGGTCGTTGCCACGTCCGATTCGCTGGAGCCCGCTTACTCGTTGACCGGAAATGAAATCTATGTTCGCGCGGTAGTCACCAGCAGCTTGTCACCGACTGATCCAGTCTTCGAGAACCAGAAACAGCAAGCCTGGACACAACCGGTGGGCTGGTCGACCAAGTAAACAGAATTGCAGGCAACCAATGAGCAGCTCGCAGTTGGACACTGAAAAACTCGATCGCCAGTGGTATATCGTCGGCCGACGTCAGGAATACGAAGGCGAAGCTCGAGCCAATTTATTTCGCGTCATCGCAGTAGCTGGATTCTATGCGGTTCAGCTCGTCAATTTCTCGTTTCTCTCCAGCCACACAGCAGCTAACTTGGCATTCCAGCGAACGATCACACTTGTGTGTGCAGCTTGGCTGTTCATCGCTCTAGCTGTCCTGGTGGCTCAATTGCGCAAGTTTTTTCCACCGCTATTAAAACACTTTTCGGTCTGCGCCGACCTGCTGCTGGTAACTGCAACATGTTCCGCCGGGAGTGGACCTGCCAGTCCATTGGTGTTCGTCTTTTTTCTGATCATTGCGATGGCAGCCCTGAGATTCAGTTTGTCACTGATTTGGACGACAACCACGGGAGCAATTGCCTGCTACCTTTTTCTGCTCGGGCAAGCCGACTCGAGTTGGTTTGATGACGTGCATGTGATACCTGTGGTAAATCAAATGGTGATCATGCTCTGCATGGCGCTTACGGGTATAGTTCTTGGCCAGATGATTCGCCGCGTCCGCTGGATGGCGAACCAGTTTGCTGAGAATCGCTCGATCACCAACCCATAACCTTAATGCACACCGTCGATCTCGGACAGATATGCCTCAGGACTAGGAAGCTGCCGAGACAGTTATGCGTCCGTTGCCAAGCGCTTTGGGCGATACTACGCGACTACCAATTCGATCGTCGAGGTTGGGCCGAAACATCGTCAGCAGCACCATCGGCAAAAACCAAGCCATGAACAGACCTCCGCCGTATCCGTGCCAAAACTGCGCTGCCAACATGACCGCGGCACTGCCGCACATTAATGTTCCCAGATTCTTGCGAGTTGGCCAAAAAGCAAACGAGCCGCTTAACAATATAAAACCAACCAGCACCGGCAATCTGAAAATCGGATTGATTCCCGGTCCGTCCCAAACGCCTTGCAAATCCTTCATCTGAGGACTCCACAAGCCGAACATCTGCTGCAAATGTCCTGCCATCGTGGGCACGCCGTCAAGTAGCAGTAACCCGCACAGCACTACTAACATTGTGACCACGCCGCTTAGAAATCGCCCTAACCCGCGCTGCCAATAGAAACTGATCCAGAGCGGCAAAAGAAAGAATGGATAGTAAACCAAACCTGCGGCAAGTCCCAGAAAACTGCCGGACAACAATGGCTGGCGATACGTTAACACCGCCAGCGTCAACAGCGCAGCAGGCAAAGCGTGTTCGACATTACCTGTCATCTGTGCTGTATACGGCAAGAGCAAATACATAGTCGCGCAGCCAATCCCAGTCTTGATGTTGTCGAAGTGCCAATAGCCGACTGCGACGATGCCAAACACGATTGCCATGTTGGACACAATCGCCAGCACACGAGCTAAATTCTGCTTGGGATCTCCCGACTCGGGTGACGACCACGGTTGCCCTTCATGTTCCGGCGTTGTAGGAAGTTCGGGCAACATATTCAGCAGCACGTAACCTGGCCCCATTTTGCGATGGTGGACTTCGTGGGGATCACTGGTAATCACGTTTCCCATGAGGAAAAAAAACAGCGAAATGCCGATAAAACTCAAACCGCCGATCGATAAATTAGGTTCAAGTAATGGTCGACGGACTAACGCTGGGTCCAGCAACATGCGCAAAGTCAGTAGTCCACAGGTGCCTAACAAACACACGAATCCGAGAAACTCGATTCGAACCGCATCCAAAGAACTCCCAGAAAAACTCAGCAATTCACCGGGAGTACTTGACTCGGATGACGCGGCGGAGTGCAGCCACCTGCCACTGGTGTTTGAAGACACGAGAGTCAGTTGTTCTTGGCCAGTAATCTCCGTATGTCCATCGTGCGTGACATGCTGGAAAATTGAGTTCTCAGCCAGAGGTGCCCCTTGAGCAATAGATTCCACTTGCCCCATACGGGCCTTGCGCCCTTCGTAGACCATCATGAGGCCGGGCGCCAAGAGCGTCAAAAGGATTAGATCCAGATTTCGAACGCTCCAAACTCGATGAAAAACGAAATAGAGACCAAACATCAAGAACGTCGACAAGAATACCCAAGTCGCCGGATCGGGTCGCTGGTAGTAATAGAGAAGTTGACTCATGAATTCTTCAAGCAACGCGAATCAGGATGCCATTTACTATCCTCTGAACGAGAGAGGATTTTGAAGAGCCACGAACGGTTAGGATATGACGGATTATCCCAAATGCAAGGCGTTCGCGCAACGAATTCGCGTTAAAAGTGCACTGCAAACTGTTAACCTGTAACGATTTATCACGATTAATAGGCACTTTTCCGGCAAGGATCGCCCGACAGACCGAGTCGACGATTGCGACAACACTCGCACCGAAACTAATTACATTCTGTGCCGATACGCCAGTCGAGCCCAAGATCAAGACATATCGCCGAATGAGTCAAAGCGCCCATGCTGATTCGTTCAACACCGCTGAGCGCGATTGAGCGCAGTGTGTCAAGCCGCACGCCGCCCGATGCTTCAAGCTGCACGTTTGGGTTGAGTTGATTGCGCAAGCTGACCGCTTCTGCAAGCCGACCGGGCGTCATGTTGTCCAGCAATACGATATCGGGCATCGCGGGCACAGCATCGGACAGTTGTTCGAGAGAATCGACTTCGATTTCAACGATGGCATCGCGCGGAGCGTCTGGCTGCTGACTCAAAAACTCGCGCGCCAGTTGCACTGCTTCACTGGGACGCAGTAATCGTCCGGTTCGGTAAGCATGACATGCAAGGTGGTTGTCCTTAATCAAGATGGCATCGTACAGGCCACTGCGATGATTCCTCGCGCCACCACATCGGACCGCATACTTTTCCAACCGCCTCCAACCCGGAGTTGTCTTCCGCGTATCGTACAGTTGGACCGGCAAATCGGACACTATCGCAACGTGGCGCGTGGTCCAACTTGCAATCCCACACAACCGGCCAAGAAAATTCAAGATTGTTCGTTCGCACGTCAAAATATCGCGTGCGGCTCCCGCCAAGGTCAGCAGTCGCTGGCCAGCTTCGAAACGGCTGCCATCCTGAACTCCGATCGTAGTCCGAATTGGACACTGTAATGTCTCAACCATCCAGTTCACTAAATCCACGCCCGCTGCCGTACCAGATACTCGGGCTATCACATCCGCCTCAGCAGGTAGGTCAGCGGGGACGACGGCCACCGTAGTTAAGTCAATACCGCGCGCAAGGTCTTCGCGAATCGCCAGTCTCACCAGTTGCTCCAAGTCGTCCCTTAGAAACGCATCTTTAGTTTGCTGACTAAATTCGCGGTTAACGCTCACTTGGTGTGTCCTCCGTCTGGCATTTGTGGATTGGTTGTGAGTTGGGGGTCGCGCGCGCAAGATTCAAAATTGGTGGGATTTGAACGCTGCAGAAGCAAAACTTACTTCTGCCAAATTTGAAGTTTGCACGCGCGACTCCTCATGCAGCCAGTTGACATCAACCTGGCATCTTGCCGTGAACGCTACTGTATCGCGACTCGCTACGAGTCTAATATATCACGTTGCCGCCTATAGAACTCTGAAGCAAAGGAGAACAGTCGTGTCAGTCAACCATCGACGCCACTTTTTGAAATCCGGAATCGGCACAGGCATCGGAACGTATGCCATGCTGGCAACTAATGCAAGCACGAGCCGCGCAGTGAATTTGCGTGAGAAACTGCCGGTTGCTGCCGTGGTCACCGTCTACAAACAAAATTCGCATGCCGACGTAATCGTCGGTAAAATTCTGGAAGGGTTCCGGCAAGACGGCGGCCTCGGCCCCGATCTAGAACTCGTGTCCATGTATGTCGATCAGCGTCCGGCAAACGACCTCAGCCGCGAACTCGCTAAACGACACGGATTTCGACTTTCGGCGTCCATCGACGATGCGTTAACGCACGGCACGAACCGGTTGGCTGTGTCAGGAGTGCTCAGTATCGGTGAACATGGTGAGTACGGTTACGATCCGACGACAAACCAGCATCTTTATCCTCGGCGCAAGTTCTTTGACGAAATTGTCGCGACGTTTCGCCGAGTCGGACAGTCGGTCCCGGTGTTCAATGACAAGCATTTGTCGTATCGCTGGGAAGATGCACGTCACATGGTCGATACGGCCAAGGAAATGGGATTTCCATTGCTCGCCGGCTCGAGCGTTCCGGTCGCTGTTCGTGAACCGCGGTTGGAATTGCCTCGCGATTGCGCCGTCGAGAGCGCACTTGCGATTGGATATGGCGGACTAGAGGCTTACGGTTTTCACGCTTTAGAAGGGCTGCAATGTATGATCGAGAGACGCAGCGGCGGTGAGTCTGGCGTGGCTTCGGTACAAGCTGTGCAAGGTGCGGCAATGCTTGAATCTCGGCAATCCAGACGTTGGTCGCAAGAGTTGCTCGACGCCGCATTGCAAACGCTCCCCGCGTCGCGCAAACGAAATGGCGATTGGCTAAAGCAAGAGAACTCGGCGGTCTATCTCATGCGGCACCGGGATGGACTCAATTCGGCGGTGGTAATGGCCAACGGTGCGGCTAGCGATTTTTCAGTCGCCGTGAAACTGAAAGACGTTGCCCAACCGGTGGCCACTTGGTACAAGTTGGAGGATGGCAAGCCGTACGGCCATTTCGCGCTATTACTGCGCGCCATCGAACACACAATCCACGCCAAGAAGAACGCTTATCCGGTCGAACGCACCTTGTTGACTACCGGAATTCTTGATCGCGCAATGCACAGCCTGGCAGCCGGCGGCGCACAACTAGAAACGCCGGAGCTGGACATCCAATACCGCGCCAGCGACTGGCCTCTAGCTTGACAATGGTCGCGTGAGATGGAATTCTGTTTGGATATTCGGTTGGTTTAGCCTGTTTTACTGAGCTTGAGCAGAAATTCGCGTTTTACAGGCGATACTACTAGGCCGCTCAGACGATTTCGATTCGAGCTTGTTGACTCGCGGTTGAATTCGTTGCGGGCAACGGGCATCGAGCGAGTCGAAGTGTTGAACTTCGGTGTCGGCAAGCAATGGGCTCCGCATTGATTGATTCGAGTTCAGCGCAAAGTTGTGCACTTCGAACCCGACGTAATCTTGTACGTTGCCCATCAAGACGAATTTCATGCGTTAGCTAGCCACGCCGCGTCGCTGGTCGCACAGGGATTGAAAATTCCATCGCCACACCTGCAGGCTGTGGTTAACGAACTGGGGTTATCGCGAGACCAGGCACCGGGTGCCATTCAAGCTCGTTTGCAGAGCCGCGAACCGGAGTTGCTCAGCGCAAATTATCGAGCCATCGTGGATGAATGCCGCGTTCGCGGGACAACAGCCGCTTGGGTCTACTTGCCCGTTCCTGGTGCAGGCGGGGCGGACATGCGGGATAAGCTAGTTCCGATTGCCAAGAATTCAGGCTTCGTAACTTTAGATCTCACGGGCTGGGCTCATGGACGAGTCGGTTTATTTTTAACAGCCGAGCATCACCCCAACGCTCGCGGTCACGAGTTGATTGCGGAGGCTCTGCTGAATGCGATAAGAAACAACCCAACGTTTCCGTTTGTGAGTCGATAGTGGAACGGCTGCTTACGCAAAGGATCTCCAAGGGCAAGACTCACCGCAGAATCTAATCGTTAAAAGGCCGTTAAAATGTTAATGTTATCCCATTTACGTTAAAGCTCCAGGAGCATCCTGACGGCATCCTCGACATTCCTCAATTGGTCTCGAGGAAGCTCGCCTATTTTCTTGAGGAGTTTTACAGTCGGATACGTCCCAATTCCCTGGGCATCAAATGCACCAGGCTTCAACCACGAAACATCCGAAGGTGATTCAAATCGCGTTCCGCGCACGCTGGTCGTGTGGGGCACAACCGTCGTAATCGAGCGTTCGTCATCGACAATCGGGATACTCAAAACCAAAGCGGGGCGAATCTTCGCTGCCAATCCCATGTCCACCAGCCAGACCTCACCTCTTTGTGGTATCGCCATCCGCATCTTCCTCTGCGTCATACATTGCGAAAACCTGCTCCCCAGCAGTAGTCAGTTCGTCGTCCGAAATCGGGCCGTTGTCCATTTCCGATATTCCCGCCAGTTCAACCAAGACGGCATACCGCTCGTTGGCTGGTAGATTGCAAAAAGTCTGGATTAGTTGTGCTGCAGCATCACTCACGATTTGCTCCTGTTGTCGGCAATTCTACCACGAAACTGAGATAGCGACAAATACGTCGTCGCATCTATCGCATCTAGGTTCTGGGCGGATAACGTATTGCCGAAATGTTGACAACCACTGCCAACGAGGCCTATTGAGAGCTCGGTGTTTATAGCTTTGTTCGTTATCGGCATTCGGTTAGAATTACAACGGCGGCCGACACTACGTGTATTGCTTCGCGTTGGTTGAGGCGATCGAGCGTCAAGCCTTCGCGGAACCGAACGTCGTCGGTAATTCTCAAGCGACTCTCTGGCGTTATGCCCAAATACGGATCGGCGACGTCGACCTTCTTAAGCAGATCGAAGAAGGAAACGCGTCCAACCTTTTGCGTGGCCTGGCCGTTAAACTCTGTCCACACAGGATCGTAACCGGCGCCCAGGAACGCTCCATACGGACCAGCTCGTCGAAACACCGGCGAGAACTGGCTGAATCGATAGGGCAGCCCCATATTGCGCGGCAGTCAGGGAGATTGCTGATCGGACGATTGCTCCGCCAAATAATCGAGAACGCTGCCGAAGAACGGATGGTGCCGATTATCGTGAGGGTTGGTTTCGCTTGTAAAATCCACTGTCGGATATCCCGACATGTGTATAGATTGGAATGGTTGTTGTGCTCGTGCGTCATGGACCGGACAATTGCCATGCGGTCGACCAGCCGGGCCAGCTTGGAGAGTTTCTCACAAATGAAAACTCCAGGTACTACGGTTGAAATCGCGCCCCATTTTCCCCGAATCTCTTGGGGAGCGTTTGGTTTAGGATCCCAGGTTTCGAATTGCGAGGCGGCCCCTTGCAAATAGAGCAAGAGTATTCGCTTGGCCTTCACTGGCAAGAGATCGTTCGGCTTTGATTCCCCGCGGGCTTCGACCAATCCAAACCACTGAGGAAGTGTCAAAGGAATCGCGCTCAAAGCGCCGACGGACAACACTTCGCGCCGACTCGGCCCATGTCGAAACGGGCTTGTGGACCCCAAAATTCCAAGCACTTCCAACCTCCCACTCTCAGTAGAGTGCGATTCACTGGACGATCGAATCCCAACACACGCCATCGCCAAGTATTTCTTGCAAGCAAGGTTTGGGGTGGCGAATTTAAAGTGGAAGGAATGCCATTTCTAGCTTCCTGAACAATTGAGGACAATTGCTCTACTCTCCAAAGCCAAAAATCCATGAAGCAACCTAGCATAAATTGCTGTGCTTGGGAAATGAATACGTACCGAGATATTACAGCAATTTGTGTTAGCTTACTTTGGGCATACCTGATGAAACATACTTGCAATTCGAAAATCCTGGCAAGTGCATTCGATGTTTGTTACCCGGTCACGGGGAAGATAGACGCATAGGTAGAGAATTCAACTATAGACTGATCTTGCCACGGTCACTTGCTAGTAAGTGATGCTTTCTTACTGGCCCTTTTTTTTGCTGGCGATTTGTCCGGCCAATTTGGCGAGGGAGTGTGCGCTGCCATCATGAACGAGCGCATCTGATCGACAACTGTCGGGTGTTGTGCTGCCACGTTCCTTGTTTCCAAAAGATCGTCAGCGAGATTATAGAGTTCGAAACTCTGAGTTGCGGTTGCGAAATGTCCCTTCCAATCACTTTGGCGAACCGCTTGCTGGAAACCATCGCTGAATTGTTCCCAGTACATCATGCGCGTGCGCAGTTCCGGCTGTTGGCCTCCTAGAATCGTTGGCAGCACACTGACTCCATCTACAGTTTCTTTCGATGCAGTGCCGCCGATTTCGCACACAGTTGGTAGTACGTCCGCGAAATACCAAGGCATGTCACTGACCGCACCCGCAGGCACTTTACTTGGCCAACGCACAATCATGGGGACCCGCAGTCCGCCTTCGAATTGGCTCCCTTTCTTGCCCCGAAACGGTCCCACGCTGTCCAAGACGCCATCGCGACGTTCGACTCCGCCATTGTCCGAACAAAAGAACACGATCGTTTTTTCATCCAACTTTAGTTCTTTGAGCAACTTCATCAGCCGGCCGAGGTCGCGATCCAGGCGCGTGACCATAGCAGCATGGACCTTGAAATCATGTGGCCAATCTTTGTCCGCGTATTGCTCCAAATCTGGTATCACATATTTGCCATGCGGTGCCGTCCAGGGGAGATACAAGAAAAATGGCTTGTCTTGGAACTTGCGCACCAATTCCAACGAGAACTCGGCAAACAAGTCATGCGAGTACTGTCGGGTTTGACCGTTCAAATTCCCTTCCACGGTAAATCGGTTTTGGTTGCGCCAAAGGTAGTCGGGATAATAATTGTGGGCGTGTTGCTGATTTAAGTAACCAAACCATTCATCGAAACCTTTCTTGTTCGGCACGCCGTTTGTTTCTGGTTCGCCGAGCCCCCATTTGCCCGTCATGCCGGTCGAGTAGCCAGCTTGCTTGAGCAACATCGCTACGGTCACATCCGCAGGTTCCAGCGGAACACGTTGTTCAGGCCCGACTCCACCAACAATTCCCGAGTTGCCTCGAACGCGGCAGTGTCCCAAGTGCTTGCCGGTCATCAACACGCAGCGCGACGGAGCGCAAACGGATCCTCCGGCGTAGACGTTGGTAAATCGAGTTCCTGCGAGAGCCAGTTGGTCGATGTTGGGCGTGGCAATATGTTTTTGCCCGTAACATCCGGCATCTCCCCAACCCATATCGTCGGCCATCAAGTAGATAATATTCGGTTTATCAGCCGCCCAGATCCAAGCGTTTAATGAAAACACAAATAGGTAGCAGGAAACGAAAATCATCCAAAATCGAATTGAGTTCGAAGATTGCATTCGCGGAGCTCCGGTAATAGGTATCGTTACCATTTCCAAGAATGACGCAGGGAATCGTTGACTACAGCGCCGTCGGGCCATTGGTTGCGAGACAGCTTGATAATACAGTCGGCGCATTCGTTTGCCATCTCGTTCTGTGACAGCCAGTCGACTCCGGCCAGGTGAGGATGAACGACGACGTTGGAGAGCTGAAAAAGTGGATTGCTGGCCGATACGGGTTCCACTTCGAAAACGTCCAGTCCGGCTCCGGACAGCGGTCCGTGTTTGAGTGCCTCAATTAAATCTGCTTCGACCACTAATCCACCGCGCGCGGTGTTGATCAATACGCTGCCGGGCTTCATGCGTTGGAACACGGAGCGATTGAACATGCCGCGAGTCTCATCGTTCAGCGGACAGTGCAGCGAAAGGCAATCGCTCTCGGCCAGCAACGTATCAAAATCGACTAAACGAATACCATATTGCTCAGCAAATTTTCGATCAGGGAACGCCTCTGTGGCGATCACATTCATCGCCATTCCTCGACCGCGAATTGCGGTACTGCGCCCAATGCGTCCCAAGCCAAATATACCTAGTGTCTTGCGGCGAATAGGTTCGTTAGACGCCCGCTCCCAATTGCCAGCGCGCGTGCGTGCGTCATTGACCACAATTCCTTTGGCAAGCGCTAATATGAGTGCAAAAGTTGTCTCGGCGACCGATTCGTGGTTCGACGTGGGAGTAATTGTCAGCGGAATTCCTCGCTCTGTACAGACTCCGACATTGACACGGTCGAAGCCCACTCCGCAACGAGCTATGACGCGCAAATTGCTTAGACCGCCAATGACCGTCGGAGTGAAATGTTCGCCGCCAGCAATGACAGCGGAGGCATCCGCCAAAACTCGCAGTGTTTCAGCGTCTCCAGCGGTCCCGCGACCGAATGTGGAGTCGTCGGGAAAGCGTACTTCAAATCCTGCTTGTTCGAGCATGGTTACCCATGGACCTTCGGCCCTGACCAAGGCTTCCGGAGTAATGTACACCACCGGACGCGACGCACCTGCGCTCATGTTAACTCCGCACATCTAGACGAACGTTGGATCGAGCATGAAAAACTTGTGGAATGATAACCGAATTCTCGCTCAGAGAAACCTGGGACCCACGTGCAATCAAACTCTGGGGATGTCCATTGGCTATAATTCCAGGTGCTACCGTCGAGCATTGGGGCGAGCAGGGCGGACAAAGGCTGCGCTCAAGCCTGACGCACAACCCAGAATTTTTTCTTTCCATAATCAGCAGGAGTTTCGAGTGAGCAGCATGACTAAACTTTTGTCGTCCTTTTCCTCGACGCATATTCTGTTGTGTGTTTTATTCATGGTGCTAGGCATTTCAGTCCTGGCACGGATGGGCCAGCCCCTGCGCATTCCAGCGATTGGTCAGCCCCTGCCCGATGTCGAACTTCACCCACTGGTCCATTCCACGACCCCAATGTCGAACCAAGATTTCAATGGAAAAGTCACCGTGCTCCATTTTTGGGGTACTTGGTGTCCACCTTGTCGAATGGAGTTTCCGGGATTCGCCAAAGTTGCTCAACAACTGAAAGACGATCCCAACATTTTGGTGTTGTCCGTATCTTGCTCAGGCGGTTCCGAAGATGACCTGCAGGAACTGGCCAAACAAACCGAAGCCTATATAACCAAAGTCGCGCCAGGACTGCCGACATATTGTGATCCGACAGCAATGACCCGAATGCTGATCGGCAAAATGCTCACCAACGGCGAACTCGGCTATCCGACGACAGTCTTGGTCGATCGCCACGGTATCATCCAACGAGTCTGGGAAGGTTACACTCCCCAAGGCATGCGAGACCTCGCCGATTCGATCAAGCGACTTCTATAAATGGTGCTAATGAACTGGTACTGAATTCCTTTCAGAAGTCACTCACGATTCTTGAGGTTGAACGTTGACTCGCTCTGCAGCATTGGTAGCGTCGCGCGCTGCATCGCGTTCGGCCAGAATCTTGCGTATCCGACCAGCGATTTCCAACGTAGCACTTCGGGGTTCTGCAGCACTGTGAATAGCAGAAGACAAAGCAACTCCATAGGCACCAGCGTGCAAAACTTGCGATAGATTTTCATGCGAAATTCCGCCGATTGCAAACGCTGGAATAGTGATCCGTTGACTCACTTGGCGTACCAATTCCAGGCCCGGAAAGCTCTCGAACCTTTTGGTCGTTGTAGGGAAAGTCGGACCGACGCCGATGTAGTCCGCGCCCTGCCGCTCAGCCTCGAGTGCCTGTTCCAGCGAGTGCGTGGAAACGCCGACAAGTAAGCCATAGCCAACGAGTCGTCGAACCATGCCAATCGGCAAATCTTCTTGCCCGACATGCACTCCAGCAGCTCCCGAACACAACGCAATGTCCGGTCGATCATTGACGATGATGAAGGCTCTTGTTCCAACTAGACCTTGCACTGCTGCTTGGACATACTGCAGCAGCAGACTGTCAACGAGCTCTTTGTCGCGAATTTGTATCACGTCCGCACCATCCGCAACTAAGTCACTGAGGTAGCGGACAAACTGTTCAATTGGTCGCTGGCAATCCACCAACACATACAGTCTTGCATGCTTGAGGCAGGTGGGTGACTTTAGACGCAGCTCAACACCAGCCAAAATGTCGTAGGTGCGGTACCGCAAGCTCTTAAAGCCAGAGGCAATATCGGCGCTGAGGAATTTAGAAAACTCTTCCAAACAGCGCAGCGACTGGCCCACTCGCTCGGCAGCCGCCTCAATGATGCTCCTCCATGAAGCACGTTGGCCTTCGCCCTCAGATGTCAACTTCGCACCCGCGTCTGTCTCAGTTGATCGCGCCGACAGTCGATCGCGACGCGGAATTTGGGCCACGACTATTGCTAACTCGTGACGCAAGTTCTTAATCTGTGCTGCCGACCACGCGTCTTCGCAAACCAGCCGCGCGATTTCGTCCAACGTCCGCAGCCCCTCGGCCGCCCGATTTGCATTGGCGTCCAACAATCGCATCACTTGGTCTTTTTCGACAGGCTGGTCATCCATCGTGCTTCCGCGACGAAAAGGTATCTATGAGGAATGATTCAGGATTCCAAAATCTCCTTGGGCCACAATATTCTGTCTACTTGTACGAATTTCCACGTATCAAAACAGCAGACAAAGCGGTAATTTCCCCTCAATACGGCCTAAAAAGTTGCCCAGTTTCGCATTCTTCGAAAATCGATCCAATGGTACAATTCCGTCGGACAAGCTTTCTAGACGTTGGCCCAAGGCGAGCGGCACATGGGAATTTACCAATACAAGCCCGACGCGCAAGGGAGTGAGAGCCTAGATTGACGCCTGCTGGATTGATGCGCGCGCGTCGGGCTTGTATTGGTGTAACCCGAGGGCACTTTGTTGAGCAAAAGTATGAAGAGTTCGAAGAGCGACACAAAAGCAGAATCGGAAAAGTCAACCGAACCGCATCAAAATACACGCGAAACCGCTGAGTCAATTATCATCGCGTTCATCTTGGCGTTCTTGTTCCGCGCGTTTGTGGCGGAAGCGTTTGTCATCCCAACCGGTTCCATGGCACCAACGCTGATGGGTGCTCACAAGGATATTCAATGTGAGTATTGCGGCGATCAATTTCAGAATACGGCCAGCCTAGAATTCGAGCAAGAATCTGGCAAGCTGACAAACCGGGTCGCAATAGCAGGCTATTGTTCGAATTGCCGCGCTGAGAACGCCTATGATTTTGCAGGAAATGGAAATCACGCTACATTCTCGGGCGATCGCATATTAGTCAGCAAATTTGATTACATCTTTCGCGACCCTAATCGATGGGACGTGTTGGTCTTTAAATACCCAAATGACGCGCGAATGAACTATATCAAGCGACTCATTGGTTTGCCTGGGGAACATCTGCGAATTGAATTAGGGGACATCTATACACGAAAGGGTGCGGATCAACCGTGGCAAATAGCCAGAAAGCCGCCGCATAAAATTGTGGCCATGTCCCAAGTTGTTTACGATTCGGAACATCTTGCGCCCAAGATGATTAGCGCCGGCTGGCCAAGTCTCTGGCAGCCGTGGCCAGCGCCCGCCGCAGAATCGACAGCGCCGACTGGTTGGCAAGTTAACCATCAGGCTCAAGGTTGGAGCGCTGAGGTAAAGCCCGGGAAATCCACCAACACTCAGTGGCTACGTTACTTTCACCAATATTTGGATTCAGATTCTTGGGAGCAACTCGCTAGAAGCAACACACCGACCCCGACCGCGCCCTATAACGTCAATTTAATTACTGACTATCTTGCCTATAACACGACAGTCGAAACACTTCGCGGCAACGTGTATTCTGGTGCCAGCAAGCTGCACCCAAAGATCACGCGCGAGAACCGCGCGATTCATCGGCTGAATGAATCTCGCAATGCAAGCAATCTTGGCAAGCCACCCAATGACGGATTGCACTGGGTTGGCGATCTGGCAGCAGAATTCGCTGTGGAAATCGCAGGCCAATCCGGAATTGTAAGCCTGGATTTGGTCGAGTTTGGATTGCACTTTCGGTGTGACATCGATGTTGCATCGGGCAAAGCCAGCCTGAAAGCGCTTGATCGAGATCAGTCGGTAGAGGTATTTGGCAATTCGGTTCCCACAGCGCAAACCCGTGTCAGGGGCCCGGGGCGATATCGCCTACGCATAGCGAATTTCGATGATCGCATCGTACTTTGGGTAAATGGCTGGCCAGTAAAATTCGATCGTTCGACCGACTACGACTCCCATCGTTGGCGATCAGCCGATCAGCGACGACCACACTGGTCGCCGCAGGACCCCATGGATGCTGCCCCGATCGGCATTGGTGCGAAAGACGTAGATATCAAACTTGATCGAGCACAAGTGTGGCGTGATATTTATTACATTGCGGGTCACCAAAACTTTTCTAGATACTCTGATTATGATCTTTTCGATTCCTCGCTGGTCGATGGTTTGCCGGATCCCGAATTGCGCAATGAGATCAACAATTTTCGAATCGCCATGGACATGCGAACTTGGTTAGCGATTTCGGCGACCTATTCACAACCTGAGTGGTGGGCGAAGTCCAATCTTTTTGGCGCCAAACGCAATCGGCTCGAATTTCAGCTCGAAGCTGAGCAGTTTTTTCCCATGGGTGACAATAGTGCCGCCAGCTCCGATGCACGAGCGTGGACCGGTCATAATTACGTGGAGCGACGGTTTATTGTAGGCAAAGCGTTATTGGTGTTCTTTCCACATTATTGGCGAGCACCCATTCCGTTTCTACCAAACATTGGACGCATGAGATTGATCCGATAGATAGCAGCAGTGAAGACAGGAGCATGGTGCATGGATGTTCTGCGGGCGGAAGGATTGGAAAAAGTCTACGGTCGACGCAAGGTTGTCAGCGACGTTAGCTTTCATGTGGGCGAAGCCGAAATTGTGGGACTGCTGGGTCCCAATGGAGCTGGAAAGTCCACCAGTTTTCGCATGACCTGCGGCATGATACGCCCGGATCGTGGCCGAGTGTTTCTTAGCGACTTGGAAGTCACGGACTGGCCTATGTTCCGTCGCGCCAATGAAGGAAGGATGGGATATCTGGCGCAAGAATCGAGCGTGTTTCGCAAGTTGACCGTCGAGCAAAATATCTTGGCGGTGCTCGAATTGTTGGGAATTCCTTACCGTCAGCGAAAAGCTCGTACCGATCAATTGTTATCCGATTTTGATATCAAGCATATTCGCAAAAGTCGCGCTGGAAGGTTGTCCGGTGGCGAACGCCGCCGCTTGGAAATCGCCAGATGCTTGGTTTCCGATCCACGTATTATTATGCTCGACGAACCCTTTGCCGGGATCGATCCCGTGACGGTGCAGAGCATCCAGGAAATAATTCGGCGCCTGCGCAATGATGGCATTTCCATTTTGATCACCGATCACGCAGCTCGCGAGATTTTGGAAACGGTCGATCGATGTTACGTTATCAACAAAGGTGCGGTTTTCTTTGAAGGCCCTCCCGATGCCGTTCGGCAACATCCAGAGGTTCGTCGGGAATACCTCGGGCATATCGGTGAACTACAAAGGGCCCCTGAAAATTATTCGCCACCAACAACCTGGTTTTCGAAAACCCATCGGCCTGTAGAAGGTGTTCAACCACCAAACACGAAGCCTCGAGAATCTCAATCAGCCAACCAACCCACTCGTCCATTTCGCCGCCGAACGGACGTTTGACCGGGCAGCAGCTCGCCTCAGCCATAGTGTGTCGTTTGCTTTAGTAGCAAAAAAACAGAATCCTTGTCCGAATATGTGGCGACGAGCAGACGCCTCCAAAATAATGGGTGTTGAATTGGATCAATCGAATCAATCGTGCGGAATCTATCAAGTTTGCGGGATAGGAAGACGATTTTATATTCCAAGTGGGTTGAAGATTTCATTGTCGTGCGGCAGGTTTGCTTCGCGGCCTTGACGAGTTCTTCGGATGCCACTAGACTTCGCTTACTATAAACTCTGGCTAACAAATGACTTATGGCATTTGGAGGCTGGCTAAAGGAGCTAGGCGAAGTGACCAAAAAAGAGATCGTAAAAACGATTTCCGATACGACTGGGCTGACACAACTCCAGATCAAGGATATTGTTCAGCGTACGTTCAATGGCATTATTGAGACGTTGATGGAAGAAGGGCGCGTGGAACTGCGCAACTTCGGCGTTTTCCAGATCAAAACTCGAAAGGCTCGCAAGGCACGCAACCCTCGAACGGGGCATCAAGTTGAAGTCCCCGAGAAGTTTGTTGTGACTTTTAAGCCTGGAAAAGAGATGGAATGGCGCGCGAAGTTGCTCGAGAACTCACCCGCTGGTGACCAGATGCGACTAAAGCTGGGAACCTTGCCAGAGGACAATGATGTTCTCGACGAGCTAGAGACTGGCCCCAACGACGTCAAGTAGGCCTTGGAAATGTCCCACAGGATGTGAGACGCTGGAAGTTTCGCGACAAAGTTCACGGAGGAAAAACATGCGACGCTGGTTATGTGCTGCTTTGCTGCTGGGATGTTTGACGGCGTCGGGTTGCGCCCTCCCCATATACTCGGCAATTCCAGAAAAACGTGCTGAGCAGTTGATTTATACGTCTGAGAATCTAAGGCTGTTGATTCAAGAGTGGGAACGATTCTGGTTTCTTGATCAACCCGATCATATGACTCCCTATCGCGTGCACGGCGGCGTAATCTAAGCGCCCAACTGGACAGTTCGCCCAGAAGAAATTAGATTTTCTCTCTTCAGTAAATGATGAGAGGCTCGCGCGAAATCCGGCCACGGTCAGATTGCCTAGCGGTACGACGAATTTCGAAGTGCCACAAGCGCGAGCCTTTTCGTTGAAGAAAATCTTACAAGCCGGGGCGGTAGCTCAGTTGGGAGAGCGCAGCGTTCGCAATGCTGAGGCCGGGGGTTCGACTCCCCTCCGCTCCATTTCAAGTCCTTGGTGGATAAGGACTTTCTTCTAGTGGTAAGCATGGATGCCTTTAGCGGTGCACGAAAATGCACATCCTTTAACACCAATACCGTTCAACGAACGTGGGATAAGCTTCCAGCCTTGTTATACCCCACATCTTTCTTGACATAAGAATGATCGAATTCCTAACCTTCAATTCCCTCGAATCAAGATCGATTTGGATACTTTTCTTGAGATCCTTAC
>SXGS01232996.1_pt1 | contig 19449 bp, 18 predicted proteins | sample 3174681 | NCBI WGS metagenome assembly SXGS01 (sample SAMN11356861, study PRJNA531348) | freshwater metagenome | isolation source: freshwater sample F1-80 | place: China: Fuxian Lake, Yuxi | collected 2017-12-25 | reverse complement strand
GGCCTCGGTGAGCGCAGTGGCGTCGGCGATGGCGAATGGAACGTTGAGCATTCGGGCCAGTGTTTGCGCCATATGGGTCTTCCCGCATCCGGTGGGACCCAACAACAGGATGTTGCTCTTCTGGAGTTCTACTTCCTCGCGACGAAGCTTCTTGTTCTGGCTGTAGTTGATTCGGCGGTAGTGGTTGAACACCGCCACGGCAAGCACCTTCTTGGCCGAGTCCTGTCCGATGACGAAGTCGTCGAGGAATGCCCGAATCTCTCGTGGTGTCGGAACGTTCTCCAAGCCGAGGCTCTTGGCATCGGCAACTTCCTCGTCGACGATCTCGTTGCACAGTTCGATGCACTCGTTGCAGATGTACACCGACGGCCCCGCGATGAGTTTCTTGACCTGCTTCTGCGTCTTGCTACAGAACGAACACTTCACCAACTCAGCGGTGTCACCGAACTTGGCCACGGTCCCGACCTATCGAATCGGTCCGCTGCGGTCGGCGAGCTGACGCGTGGAGATGACTTCGTCGATCACACCGTACGCGAGCGCCTCTTTTGCCTCCATGACGAAATCACGGTCGGTGTCGGCATGCACTCGCTCGATGCTCTGTCCGGTGTGGTTCGCGAGAATGATCTCGAGCAGGTCACGCATCCGCAGGATCTCGCGCGCCGCGATCTCCAGATCGGTCACCTGTCCGTAACCGACTTGACCGTAGGGCTGGTGCAACAACACGCGAGCGTGCGGCAGGGCGAGCCGCTTGCCCTTGGTGCCTGCCGCCAGCAACACGGCTGCTGCCGACGCCGCCTGACCCAGGCAGATGGTGGCGATGTCGTTCTTGATGAACTGCATCGTGTCGTAGATGGCGAACAATGCGGTGATGTCTCCACCGGGACTGTTGATGTAGATGTTGATGTCCTTGTCCGGATTTTCACTCTCCAGGTGGATGAGCTGCGCACAAATGAGGTTGGCGATCGTGTCGTCGATCGGGGTGCCGAGAAAGATGATGTTTTCCTTCAGCAGGCGGCTGTAGAGGTCGTACACCCGCTCACCACGACTGGTGGTCTCGGTGACGTTGGGAACGTAATAGTTCGAGAAGTTCATGACCTTGTCATTCATCGGAGGAATTGTCGTCCACCGTACTGGTCGACTGTTCGTTCGTGTTGGATTCACCGCCGATGCTGAGGGAGGCGCCGGTATCCGCTGTGGGGTCGATGTCCACCCCGGCGTCGAGCAGGATGTCCGTCGAGATCGCGCCTCCATCGGTGTCGACGTACGTGACCTGCCGCACGAGCCACTCCAATGCCTTCGACTTGCGAATCTGCGCCCTGAGGTCGCCGAGCGCGTCGTTCTTTTCGTACAACGAGCGAACTCGATTGACCTTTACGTTCGCGCGTTGTGCAATGTTCTTCAGTTCGACTTCGACGTCGTTGTCATCGGCGTCGAGCCGTTGGTCGCCGGCCACCGCCCGCAACGCGAGATCAACCCGCACCGCCTTGCGCGATTGTTCGCGCATCTGCTCGAGGAACTGTTCCTCGGTCTGGCCGGTGATCTGGAGGAATTGACCGATGGCGATGCCCTGACGCTGGAACGTGTCGACGGTGTTGCGCACTCGGGTACGAAGATCGCCTTCCACCATGACCTCCGGGAGGTCGATGTCGACGAGTTTCGCCAACTCGTCGGTGACCCGGTCGACGACCGAGTTCCGTGCCTGGTTCAATCGCGACTCGTTCATTCGGCGAGCGATCGCTTCCCGCCACTTGGCGACGGATTCGAACTCACCGAACGTGTCGGTAACCCACTGATCGGTGGCCTCCGGAAGTTGCATCTCCTGCACCTTCACCACCTTGAGCGAGAAGTCGGCTTCGTCTTCGTTGCCGTTGGGCACCGCTGCGAATTGCTTCTCCTCACCGGCACTCATTCCAACGAGCTGTTCGTCGAAACCCTTCGCCACCCAGCCGCGACCCACCTCGTACAACCACGCCTCGACGTTGAGTCCGGGCACCGGTTCTCCGTTGCGCGAGGCGGACAAGTCGATGGTTACCTGATCGCCGGTCGCGATGGCGCGCGAAGCGTCGATCAACGTTCCGTGCCTCTTGCGCTCGTTGTCGACTACTTCATCGATTTCCTTCTCCGTCGCGGTGATGTTCGGCAGCTCGACACGCAGTCCGGAGTATCCCGCCACCGTGATGATCGGACGAATCTCCATCTCGCAGTGGAACGAGATCGGTCCACTGTCCGACTCCGAACCGTGGACGTGGTCGACCTTCGGTGTGGCGATGATGTCGATGTCGTGTTGTTTGACTGCCTCGGCGAGATACTTCGGAACCGCGTCTTCGATTGCTTGGGCTCGGGCGGCACGCTTGCCCTCGGTGCCGAGGTGGCTCTCGATGATTCGACGCGGCGCCTTGCCGGGCCTGAAACCGGGGATTCGTACTTGGCGTGCGAGTTTGCGAAACGCCGCCTCGATGTCCTGTTCGAAGGCGACCTCATCAACGGAGATCTCCACCTTCACCTTGTTGCCTTCGAGGGGTTCGACGGTGCACTGCATGAGTGAAGAAGGCTACAAGTGCCATACTGAGGTGATGCCGTTTTGGAAACCCCACACCCTCGCCACGCCCCATGAGGGTCAACTCGATCTGCGAATCGGCGACAAGGTGGTCACGACGGTGGATCTTCCCGACGTTCCGGTCGGAAGCGAGGGACGTGTGATTCTCGCCAACGGCTTCCAATGGCAGCGCTATTGGGTGCGATTCGGTGACGGAACCGAGATCAGCGATCTCGACCATCGGCACCTCGCACCGGTCGGCAAGGCCAAGAAGCGACTCGCCAAAGCCGCCAAACGCACCAAGTGAAACCGGCCGCGGCTCGTCGACGGTTCCCCGGCGCGCACGGAGACTGGGCGCGATTCGACGGTCCGGCGGGAACGCAGATGGTCGACTCGGCAATTCGAGCGGCGAGCGATTGGTCCGCCAGCGGAAACAATGCGAACACCCACGGCGCGTTCGCAGCGGCGCACGCCACGGATGACCTGCTCGAGCGTGCGCGCGGTGTCGTGGCGCAACTGCTCGATGCCAACCCGAACGGCGTGGTCTTTGGCGCCAACATGACCACGATGACGTTTGCTTTCACTCGCGCCGTCGCCCGAACGTTGAAGCCCGGAGACAGGGTCGTGGGCACCCGACTCGATCATGATGCGAACGTTTCGCCCTGGCGAATCGCCTGCGAGGAATCCGGTGCGGAACACGTCCTTGCACCATTCTCCCCCGCCGATGGGCGGCTCGACATGGACGCCCTCGCCCGGCTCATCACACCGAATACGAAGTGGGTTGCGGTCACCGGGGCGTCGAATCTCATCGGGACGATTCCCGACGTGAGAACCGTCGTTGCATTGGCGCACCACGTCGGAGCGCGCGTGTTCGTTGATGCAGTCCACCTCGTACCACACATGCCCGTGAGTGTTCGCGCCATTGGCTGCGACGTTCTGGCCACGAGTCCGTACAAGTGGTACGGTCCGCACGCCGGCGTGATGTGCATCGAGCCGAACCTGTTGAATTCGCTCCCCGTTGCCAAGGTGCGCCCCGCCGATGACGTTGGTCCACGACGATTCGAGACCGGTACCCCGAATTTGGCGTGTATCGCCGCGGTCGAGGCCGCCGCACGACATCTCTTGGAGGAGGACATGCGGAGCGTCGCTCGATACGAGTCCGACGTGTTCGCTCCGCTACTGCACGGCCTGCTGTCGATGCCACGAGTAAAGGTGTGGGGTCCGCAGACGCTCGACGGACGAACACCGACCGTTGCATTCACCGTCGATGGGGTCCCGCCTGACAAAGTGGCGGAGTCGCTCGCCGCAAAGAAGATCGCCGTTTGGTCGGGAAGTTCCTATGCAGTGGAACTCGTGTCGCACTTGGGACTCACCGAATCCGGCGGAGTCGTTCGCGCCGGCGTGGTGCGCTACGTCACGAACGATGACGTCCAGCGTTTGCTCGACGCCGTCGCATTAGCCTGAGACGAGCGGGATGTAGCACAGCTTGGCTAGTGCGCCTGGTTTGGGACCAGGAGGTCGCAGGTTCAAATCCTGCCATCCCGACGACACCATGTCCGAACTGCTCGACGACACCGAAAAGTACGTCTCGCTCGTCACCTACCGGCGGGATGGTCGCCCGGTTGCCACTCCGGTGTGGTTTGCCGCGATGGGAGACGAATTCGGCGTCATTACGGAGACGAACGTGGGCAAGGTCAAACGAATCCGCAACAATCCGATGGTGTCCATACGGATCTGCGACATGAGCGGCAACGTCGCGCCACTGGCCCCCACCTTGACCGCAACCGCCCGTCTCGTCACCGACAACGAGGCAGTTGCGGTTCGCAGGGCCGTTGCGCGAAAGTACGGTTTCGTCTACGTGATGTTCAACGTCTATTGGAGTGCATCGACGCTCCTCGCGCGATTACGGGGTCGCAACAAACACGAACCCGAAACCGGCATCGTGTTCCGAATCAACCCCTGACGGCGGGGCGACTCAGTTCGAGAGTGGGACTTCGTCGCGGCGGTGCGTGATCGAGTCGAGGAAGTCGGGATCCGGGTCGATTCCGATGCCGGGACCCGTCGGTACGTCGATTCGACCATCCTTCAAAACGAACGGTGCAGTCACATCGCGCCGAAAATACCGCGCTGAAGCCGACGTATCACCGGGCAGGGTGAATCCGGGCAGCGCGGCGAGCGCCAGGTTTGCCGCGCGTCCGATGCCGGTTTCCAGCATTCCACCGCACCACACGGCGATTCCCCGTTCGTAACAGTGGTCGTGGATCTTCTTCGCCTCGAGATACCCGCCGACCCTGCCCGGTTTGATGTTGATGATGCTGCACGCGCCGATGTCGAGCGCTTCGCGAGCCACCTCCAACGACAGGATCGACTCGTCGAGACATATGGGTGTTCGCACCACCTTGCTGAGTTCGGCATGGGACGCCACTTGTTCTTCCGGTAACGGTTGTTCGATGAGGAGCAAGTCGAATGCGTCCAACCGAGCGAGGTGTTCGGCATCTCCGAGCTGGTAGGCGGAGTTTGCGTCGACTTGCAGGAGCAGGTCGCTACCGAACGTCGATCGGACCGCCCGAACCGGCTCGATGTCGAAGCCGGGCTCGATCTTCAATTTGATCCTGAGGTAACCGTCGTCGATGTAGCCCTGCACCACCCGAATGAGCGAATCGATGTCCTGCTGGATTCCCACCGACACGCCAGAGCGCACGGAGGCTTGGGTAGCACCGAGGAACGACCCGAGGCTGGAATTCGCGCTGCGAAGTTGACGATCGAGCAACGCCGTCTCGAGTACGGCCTTGGCCATGTAGTGACCGCGAATTCCCCGGACGGAATCGGCGAACGACTCCGCTGTGGTGTTGCGTCGCACCAACGGGATGAGGAATCGCCGGAGCATCGTTTCGCAACCGTCGACGAACTCGCTCGAATACATCGGCTCGCTCATCGCCACGCACTCGCCCCAACCAGTGCTGCCGTCGCCCGATACTTCTATATAGAGGAGTTCCCGCGCCGACTCGATCCCGAAGCTGGTTCGAAACGGTGCCACCAACTCGATGCGTGCGCGGCGGAGGTGGATTGACTCGATCATCGACTCACGCATCCCACGGGGTCGACCGGGTCATGATGGCCGCACGGCGAAACTGCCGTCGCGCAACATTCCTGAAATCATCCATCCCCCGGAAAACACCTTGCGCAAGTCTGCCCGCTGACGGTCACGCCACGTCGTCGCAGACGGGCGATCGGCTCGTCTCAACTTCTCGATGTCCTCAGGGGTGGCGATCCCCCACTCCGCTTGCTCCACGTACGCGCCCGTTGGTTGCACACCGCCACGACCGGCCACCTGCCAACGGACGTGCAATCGGTCGGTGTGTTCACCTCGATTGAGCCCGTCGTGGATGGAGCCGTAGAAGTCCTCGTGATAATCGGTCACCACGGCTCCGAGTTTCACCAGGTTGAAGTACGCGTTCCGTCGTACCAACGGATCGAAGGTCCAGGTGATCGACCCCAAGCCGCGTTCGTTCGCCCAGTTCCATTGATGTCGTTTCAGGGCCTCTCCCACCCCGCGAGCGCCGTAGTCGGGGAGCACGCCAGTGACGTGCGAGTGCAACGTCCCGTCGTTTCCGAGGAACCCCCAGCTCGCTCCAACGACGTCATCATCCACTCTGGCAAGGGATGCGTATCCCCCGGCGTGAACGGTCGCGATGATGACCTCGTTGGGCACCATGCCGGTCATTCCCCACACTCGATCGAACAGTGCACCCGCACGTTCGCACTCCTCACGATCGTGCGCAACGTCGATTCGCACGTTGAAAACGCTAGTTCGGCTTCCGGATCTCGCTGGTTCGCATCGCACCCCACTGCTCGGCAAGTATGTACCCATGGCAGTTCAGGTCACGGTCGTCGATCACCCCGTCGCCCAGGAGGCGCTCACCAATCTGCGTGACCAGAACACGTCGAATCAGATCTTTCGCGCCGAGATGCGGCGATTGTCTCTGGTGGTGGTCGCGGAGGCAACGCGCCGCATCCCGACCAGCGCCAGGAAGGTGACGACACCGCTCGCCACCACCGATGGCGTGCAATTGTCGAGTCGCCCCGTCCTCGTGCCGATTCTTCGCGCAGGCTTGGGCATGTTGCCCGCCGCGATGGAACTGCTGCCCGACGCCGACATCGCCGTCGTCGGCGTGCAACGGGACGAGGAAACTCACGCCCCAAGCGAATACGTCGCAAAACTCCCGACCAACTTGAGCGGTCGCACGTGCGTGGTGCTCGACCCGATGTTGGCTACCGGCGGCTCACTCGCGCACGGCTGCAAGATCCTGGTCGACCGCGGTGCAAGCGGAACGATCTACGTGGCGTGCGTGCTGGCGGCACCCGAGGGGATCAAGCATCTCGAATCGACGGGCATGGATCTGCATATCATCACCGCCTCCATCGACAGCCACCTCAACGAACGGGCGTTCATCGTGCCGGGTCTCGGGGACGCAGGCGACCGCCAATTCGGACCACCGAACTAGCGATCCCTCCGTCGCTTCTTTCGGTCACCAATTCAATTTCGGTCTACTCGTGCGACAAACTCGCAACCTCCTGCCAAGAGACAACCAGGGGAAGGGGTTCCCTCGTTGCCTCCCGGCAGGAAGCGCTGCGTATTTCGATGATGCAACCGAGCAATGCTCAGCTGCCGATGACTCCCCCGTCCTTGCGGGTGATCACGATGGTGCAGTCCCGTGGCTTCGGACCCGTGGCACCGGTGAACTTGGCCGGGAAGTTGGTGATCGCTGGATTGCCGTCGCCTGGATGCTGCAAGTTGACGAACATCGTCTTGCGATCCGGGGTGACCGCCACGCCAGTGACCTCGCAACCGGCAACACCCGTGAAGATGCGCTTGATTTCCTTGGTCTTGGCGTCGGCAACGAGCATCTGATCGTTGTTCTTTCCCGGCTGTGTGCCGTCGGTCTGGATGAAGATGCGACCATCCGGATCGGCCCAGATACCGTCGGGTGAACCGAACATCTGACCGCCTTCGTCGAAGGTTTCCTTCGCAAGGAGGAAGATGTTCCACTGGAACGTCGTTCCGATGTGGCTGTCGGCATCCTTCCAACGAATGATGTGACCTTCGGTGTTCTCCTTCGTGGGATTCGCAGCATTGGTGGTGGGCTGACCCGACTTGCCACGATTCGAGTTGTTGGTCAAGGTGAGGTACTCCCAACCATCCGCTCCGGTGCTGACCCACTCAGGTCGGTCCATCTTGGTTGCGCCCGCGAGGTCGGCAGCCAATCGCGTGTGGACGAGGATCTTGTCGATCGTCCACGACGAGAGTGCCGGATTGCTCGGGCTCAGTTCGAGCCACGAACCGGTTCCGTCGTCGTTGAACTTGGCCGCGTACAACGTGCCCTCGTCGAGTGGACTCTTGCCCGCGGCGATCATCTTCTTGTAGTCACGAGCCGAAACGAACTTGTAGACGTAATCGAAGCGTTCGTCGTCACCCATGTACACGACGACTCGGTTGTCCTTGCCCACCACCACATCGGCACCTTCGTGCTTGACGCGACCGAGTGCGGTGCGCTTGACGGGCTTGGCCTTCGGATTCTCCGGATCGATTTCAACGACCCATCCGAAACGATTGATCTCGTTGGCGTAGCCGGGCTGCGAACGATCGAAACGAGCGTCGAACTTGTGCCAGGCGTACCCGAATCCGGCGGCTGTGACACCGTAGCGAGCCTCTTCGGTGCTCGCCTTCCAGGTCGTGCTCGTGGAGCCGAAGTATCCGTTGAAGTTCTCTTCGCAAGTGAGGTACGTGCCCCAGGGCGTGTAACCGTTGGCGCAGTTGTTAATCGTGCCGAGTGGTTCATTGCGTGCGGTGTTCACCAGCAGGTCACTCTTTGCAGCCGGACCACTGAATTCCACCGGGGTATTCACGTGGATTCGACGGTTGCGCTTGTCCTTCTTCAGGGACCAACCTTTTGCACCCTTCTCGATGTAGACGACGCCCACACCGTGGAGATGCTGTTGGATGCGAACCTCCTCGAGGGTGGTTGGCTCGGCTTTGCCGAGTGCATGCTGGCTGGTGCCGTACTCGAAGTTGATCGCGAGCATTCCCTTGCGGTTGTCGCCGAAGTACCACATGCCGTCGTGGCCGAGTCCCATCGACACTGCCTGTTGATCGGACGTGAGCGCCTCCGGAAATTCGCCCTTGCCGTCCAGGCGAGTACGCCAGGGAACGAGGGAGGAGTACTGGTATTCCGGTGCGATGGTCGGCATCGGAGAGTTCTGGAGTGGAATCGAGGTGAATCCAATGGCGGGTCGCGCCTTGGCTGCTACGCCGCTCGCTGTTCGCTTCGTGGGCGCGATTCCCTTTGCCGAAACCTTGCTCCCGGCGAATGCGAACGCAGCGCCGGCAAGACCACCGGCGATGACGGCTCGTCGCGAGACGAACGCATCCAGCACGTCGTGGAACGCCCGATTGTCGGTGGGATTGCTCCCGATGTCTTCTAGGTCGATGTGATCAGTCATGTTTTCCCTCATGTTTGGTGAATGCTCCGTGGGCAGCCGCCGAGCCCACGCCACCGAGTGCTTCGGTGACGGAAAGAGAATCCAATACCGGGGTTACATCACGATGAACTCAGTGTTACGCCCACGGCGCGACGAGGTGAACTCTCCGTGTCTGGTTACTGACCGAAGGCGTCGCTGTCCGGATAAGGGAACCATTCCGGGTCGGGTTGCGCGGTCGGGGCGATCATCACCATCTTCGAGCGCCTGAACTGGTCCAGACCCTCCGCCCCGAGTTCGCGGCCCGCACCGGTGAACTTGCGACCGCCGAACGGTATCGCGTCGTTGTCGTTGAGTGGAGTGTTCACCCACACGATTCCCGTCTCCAATTCGTTGATCGCGCGGAAAGCCTCGGACAAGTCCTCGGTGTAGATGTTGGCCCCGAGACCCAATTGCGAATCGTTGGCGAGTGCAAGGGCTTCGTCGAGACTGTCGACGCGACATATCGGAGCAAGAGGTCCGAAGCACTCGCCACGCATGATGTCGAAATGTGCACGGACCTCGAGGACGGTCGGCTCGTAGAACGCACCGCGCGGCTCGCGCGGCGGCCGTCGTGCCCCGGTGCGGACGATTGCTCCTTGTTCCACGGCCCGCGTGACAATGCGCTCGACGCGATCGCGTTCTCGGTGCGATGCCATCGGCCCGATGTCCACTGCACCGAGCCCGTTGCCGACGCGGAGTGATTTCGCTTGTTGCGTGAGTGCCTCGAGGAACCGGTCGTAAATATCGGCGTGCACGTAGAAACGTTCGGCGGAGGTGCACACCTGACCACAGTTGAGGAAGGCGGCGAATGCCGCACCTCTGGCTGCCGCGTCGAGCGGCGCCGTAGGCATGACGATGAAGGGGTCGTTGCCGGAGGCTTCGATCAGCGTCGGCTTGAATCGTTCCGCGGCGCTCCGTGCGACGGCTTGTGCAGCAGGGACGCTGCCCGTGAACGCAACACCGTGGGTGCGTTCGTGCGCCACGAGTCGTTGACCAACTTCGGCACCACCGGTGACCACTTGGACGAGTCCTGCAGGCAGGTGGTCGAAGGCCTCCATCAGGGTGAGGATGGTGAGCGAGGTCAGCTCCGAGGGCTTGACGATGACGGCATTGCCCGCCGCCAACGCCGCTGCCGCCTGCCAACCGAACAACAACATCGGGAAATTGAACGGCACGATCGACACGATGGTGCCAAGCGGTTCCTTCAACACCATGTGGAGCTGTCCTGCAATTGCCGGACCAGCCACCCTGCCCTGTTCGTGTCGCGCAATCTCCGCGTAATACCGAAATGCGGAAGCCGACGCTCCCCCTTCCCAGTTGCTCTCGCGGAAAGGTTTCCCCATCTCCCGGGTGAGGCACTCTCCCGTCGTCCTCGACAGTGCCGACATTCGGTCCGCCACAAGATGCAAGGCGGTGGCGCGATCCAGTGCGCTCATGCTCCACCATTCGCGTTGCGCCCGATTGGCGAGAGCCACTGCCGCGTCGATTTCCGCCGCCGTGGCTTGTGTCAGTTCGCCGATTGTTTCGTCAGTGGCGGGATTCAACACCGGCGTGCGCGGACCGGAACCGTCGACGTATTCGTTCGCAATCCACAATTTCCCGGAGCGCTGTACGAGCGTGTCCTGCACTGGGGTTCGACCCGGGGTCATGTCTAGAGGGTAGGTGCTCAGCCGAAGAACGACGCGGAGACGTCGTGGAAGAAATCCAGGTCGATGGTGCGAGTCTTGCCACGAGTTACTTCCATCGATGCACGCTCGATGTTTCCGCATCGCAATACCACCATGTCACCGAACGAACCGTCGTACACCGCATCGACGGCCGCCAATCCGAAACGCGACGACAACACGCGGTCGTACGCCGTTGGTGTGCCACCCCGTTGCACGTGACCCAACTGCACGACGCGGGACTCGTAACCCGTGAGGCGCGAGAGTTCTGGGGCAATCACCTGGCTGATGCTCCCGTGCAATTCGCGTCCGTACTTGTCGAGTTTCGGCGCCGGAATGTCGAGGGTGCCGGCTACCGGTTTGGCACCCTCGGCCACGACCACGAGCGATGCGTACCGACCGCGATCGTGACGCTTCGCCACGATGGTGGCAACTTGCTTGATGTCGAAGGGGACCTCCGGAACCAGGATCGCCGTCGCACCACCGGCCAACCCTGCGTGGAGTGCGATCCAACCGGCATCACGACCCATGACCTCGATCACCATCACCCTGTCGTGGCTCTCCGCCGTCGTATGCAAGCGGTCGATGGCGTCCGTGGCGATTTGTACGGCGGTCTGGAATCCGAACGTCGAGTCGGTGCCCTGGACGTCGTTGTCGATGGTCTTGGGTACTCCGATGATCGGCAGTCCGTGGTCGCGGGCCAACATCGATGCCACGGTCAAAGACCCGTTTCCGCCGATCACCACCAGCGCATCGAGATCCAGATCGGAGAACGTCTGCTTGGTGCGTTCGACGCCGTCCTCGAAATCGAACGGACTGCCACGACGGGTTCCGAGGATGGTTCCGCCCTTCGGCAGGATGCCGCGCACCTGGGCAATCGTCAGTTCCTCGTATCGCTTCTCCAGGATTCCGTCCCAGGAGTCGTAGAAGCCCAGCACCCGGTGGCCACCCGTGCCGTGGGCCTTGCGCACGATGGCGCGGATGACCGCATTCAATCCTGGACAATCACCGCCGCCAGTGAGTACGCCAATGTTCACGGTCTCAAGGCTAAGAGTCGGGGGTGAACATGGGATGTCAACTGGTGACGCGCCGCGCACCCTCCACCAAGTTGATGCGGTAGATCACCTCGTCGAGTGCGTCCCCTGCCGTAATCGTCGGATATCGGAGCGGGTTATCTTTCGTCACGCAGGTCGGAAGCGGCGCCAGCAGGGTCGATGGGCGGGGGTGACAGAACTGCACGATGCTGTAACGCTCGCCGTCGAAGTCCGGGTCGGCAACGACGCGATGCCAACCGATCGGAATGACTCCATTGGTGAGTCGCTCCAGCATGATCCCCGTATTCAGGATGACGTGACCAGCGGGTGGCACTGCATCGATCCACTTGCCGTCGTGCTTCACTTGCAGGCCCTTGGCGGTTGCGCGGGGCAACGCGGTGATCAGATTGATGTCACCGTGCTCCGCCGCCCACACGTGACCGTCACCGGGAACCTTCTTCATGCTCGGGTAACGAATCGCGCGGTTGAGAGCGCACCCGTTGTCGACCATCTCGTCGAAGAAGGTGTCCTTGCACCCGAGTCCAACTGCGATGATTCGCAGGAACCTCGTCTGGAGGTCGATCATCGCATCATGGAAGGCGTACAACACCTCGCTGATACCAGGCACTGAAGCCTCGGGCAACACCTGGTCGGGATACGCCTGCGGGAACTTCCTGCGCATTGGGTGACCGGCCTCCACTTGCTTGCCCCAATTGAGCATTTCCTTCCAGTCCGGCTTGTCGCTGATTTCGGCAGTTTCGACGAGCACGTCGGTGTATCCCGTCTGTCCATTCGCACCGGTCGCGATGTATCGACGCTTCTCCTCCGTCGGCTTGTTGAAGAATTCAAAGAGCATCGCATAGGTGGTGTCGAGCATGTCCTCCGACAAGTCATGACTGGTGTAGACGAATCCAGTTGCCAAACTCCGCATGACTCCGTCGACTACCGCCCGCTGCTGCTTGGCGCTACCACGTTCGAACGCGAGCAGATCGACATCCAAGATGTCAGTAGCCATGCACACCACGCTATTGCCACGGGTATGGTGACTTGGACATCAGCATGACTCATCGACTCGTAAACGTCGGTGGAATCCAACTCGCCGTGCGGGAATGGGCTTCCGCCAACTCCTTGCCTTCGATCGTGCTCGTCCACGGACTCGCGTCGAACTCGCGACTGTGGGATGGTGCTGCGGCCGAATTGGCACGTCGCGGTTACCACGTGTTGGCCATCGACCAGCGTGGCCACGGATTGAGCAGCAAACCCGACGATGGCTACGACCTCCACCACGTCACCGCCGATCTCGCGGGACTCATCGATGAGTTGCGTCTCGATCACCCGGTCGTCGCGGGACAATCGTGGGGCGGGAACGTCGTGGTGGAACTTGCACTGCGCCACCCCGAGGCGACACGCGGCGTCTGCGGAGTCGATGGTGGACTCATCCAATTGTCGGATCGGTTCAAGAATTGGGATGAGTGCGCCGAAGCACTACAACCTCCCCGCCTTGCCGGGATGCGCAGCGCGGACTTCGAGCGAATGATGCGCAACAACTACCGCGGCTGGCCCGAATCGGCGATCGCGGGGACTCTTGCGAACATGCAGCATCACGACGACGGCACGATGAGTCCGTGGCTCAGTTTCGAGCGACACATGCTCGTGCTGCGCGGACTGTGGGAGCACCGCCCGCTCGACCAACTTGCGACGTTGCGACGTCCCGCGCTCTTCACGCCGGCCGATTCGGGGGATTCGTGGTCGCAGTCGAAGCGTCGGGACTACGAGTCGGCGATGCGTCAGAATGAGCGGGTGCGAGTCGAGTGGTTCTCCCCCGCACACCACGACCTGCACGCCCAGTACCCCGAGCGCTGGGCGGATGTTCTGCACCGCAACATCTCCGAGGGATTCCTCGGATGACGCTTCCACGCGTGCTCGCAATCATGGGATCCGGCGAAACCGCACCGACCATGGTGACGACACATCGTCGCTTGACCGCGCAGTTGCCACCACCGGTGAATGCGGTGGTCTTGGACACCCCGTACGGCTTCCAGGAGAACGCGCCCGAGTTGGCGAAACGAGCGGTCGACTACTTCGCCACCAGTGTCAACATCGAGCTACGCATCGCCGGACTCACACGCATGCAACCTGACGAATCAGGGTTCGTCCCCGATCCCGTCGTGGTCGAGCGCGGACTACGGATGGTCGACGAAGCCGCGTACATCTTTGCAGGACCCGGCTCGCCGACCTACTCGCTACGGCAGTGGAGCAACACCCCGCTGCGCTCGATGCTCACCAGAAAGCTCACGATGGGTGGCATCGTCACCTTTGCCTCGGCGGCGGCCCTCACCTTGGGACGTCGAACCGTACCGGTCTATGAGATCTACAAGGCCGGGGTCGATCCATATTGGCTGGAAGGACTGGATGTCCTTGGCGAATTCGGGATTCACGCGACGGTGATTCCCCACTACGACAACACCGAGGGCGGACACCACGACACCAAGTTCTGCTATCTGGGCGAACGACGACTGCAGATCCTGGAACGACAATTCGGTGCCGAGGAGTTCGTCATCGGCATCGACGAGCACACTGGGCTGGTGATTGATTTCGACGATGACCATGCCGAGGTGGTGGGCAATTCCACCGTCACGCTTCGCAAGCAATCACAGCAGCGGGTGCTCTCCAGTGGAACTCGCGTCTCCCTCGATGAACTCCGCCAACCCGAATGGTCGGCCACACCAGCACGAGGGAGGAAGTCGACGAAGGGGTCCCCCGTTGCCGGTGCACCACCTGCGGCACCCCGACAGTCAGCGACGTCGCTCGGCGCTGCGATCGACGTGCAGCGGACGGCTTTCGACGACGCGATACGCCTCAAGGATGCGGACGCGGCGGTGGGCGCGATTCTGGCCCTCGAGTCGGCGATCCGCGATTGGTCGGCAGACACGCTGCAGAGCCCCGATCGAGACCGTGCAGTTGCAACCTTGCGGTCGATGATCTCCAAACTCGGTGAAGTGGCGTCCGGCGGCCTGCGCGACCCGCGTGCGGTGGCGGAGCCCTTCGTCAACGGGTTTCTGGCGGTTCGCTCCGTCGTGCGAGCGGAGAAGAGGTTCGACCTTTCGGATCTAGTTCGCGATCAGTTGCTCGTTGCAGGCATCGAGGTTCGCGATACCAAGGACGGAGTCGAGTGGGTGCTCCGTCAGAGGTGATGGAGCGACGCAACCCGCAATCTTGCCCGTCTGCCGGCGATCGAGTACGTCACGGTGAAAGCAGCCGCCGAAACGAGGATCACGGTGGCGCCGGCGCTGGTATCGAGGTGGTACGAGAGGTTCATCCCGACCAGACAACTGGCGGCACCGAACAACGGCGACAGCAACAACATGCGTGAGAACGAATTGGTGATCATTCGGGCGGTGGCGGCCGGAATCACCAGCAACGCCGAGATGAGCAGTGTGCCGATGACCCGCATGGTGACGAGGATCGTCACCGACAACATCACCATCATCAACACCTCGATCAGCGGCACTCGCACGCCCGAAACCGTCGCCACCTGCGGATCGAAGGTGGCATAGAGCAACGCTCGATACGCCATCAACACCACGACGAGTACGACGAATCCGACAATCGCTATCGCAATGATGTCCACCCACGACACGCCGAGGACGCTGCCGAACAACACCGCCTCAATGCTCTTTCGGGCCTGACCGTATCGATTCAACAAGGCGATGCCACCGGCGAAACTCGCCGTGGTGACGATGCCGATTGCGGCGTCGGCACCGAGGATCTTCTTACGCGAAATTCGTCCGATCAACACTCCCGACACGATTCCCCAGATTCCGGCACCAACGAAGAAGTTCACCGAAATCACTGCAGAAGCAGCGGCGCCGCCGAACACCGCGTGCGAAAGACCGTGGCCGATGTAACTCATCCCGCGCAACACGACGAAGACTCCGAGCACACCGCACAGTGCACCGGCGAGCGTTGCCGCCAGCATGCCTCGCTGGAAGAATGCAAAGTCGTACGGCGCCAGAAGGTCGATACCGAGCGTCATCACAACGACTCCGCCGAACCACTCAACCGACGCTGTGACTCGCGAAACATCTCGGACTTCTCGTAGTCGTGATCGAGGACGATCGGCATTCCACCGTGCTCCAGTACATGCAGTGGCGCACCGTAGGTTCGTTCGAGCACCTCGGAGATCAGCGTCTCTCGCGGCGAGCCGTCGGCGATCAATTCCCGGTTGATGCACACCAGTCGTGGGAGGTGCGACGCCAAGCCATTCAAATCATGCGTGGTGAGCACGATGGTGCTACCCCTGGAATGCAGGTCGCGAAGCAGGTGGAGGATTTCGTGTCGAGTTCGGACGTCGACACCCGACGTGGGCTCGTCCAGCACCAGGACGTCGGGCCCGGCGAACATCGCTCGCGCGATGAAGACTCGCTGCTGCTGACCGCCACTCAACTCTCGAATGTGTCGTCCCTCGAGCCCGCCAAGGCCGAGACTGGACAAGACCTCTGCCGATTCTCTTCGCTCCTGCGTGGTGATCTTCGGCCACCAACTTCCAATTCGCGTCATCGCCAACACTTCGCCGACGGTGATCGGGAAATTCCAGTCGACGGATTCCACTTGTGGCACGTACCCGATGCGAACACCCGGGGCCACCTCCACGCTGCCCCGCGCCGCGCTGACGGCTCCGGTAATTGCGCGAAGAAGCGACGTCTTTCCCGAGCCCGACGGTCCAACGACGCCGACGAACTCCCCACGGCGAACGTGCATCGTGACGTTTTCGAGTGCAACGTTCGAACCGTAGGCAACGGTGAGCGCGTCACAACGCAGCAAGAGTTCTGCGCTCATGTTCGAGTCATGGTCGTCACCGTGAGTATTCCGCTTGGTCTGCGACAGCGAGCGACATGTCGAGCCCCCGCAATTCGGTGGCGTCCCCACCCAACGCTTCGACCATGGTGACGAAGTTGAATCGCATCAGGCCCTGCCACGAATGTTCGGCTTCACCCGCTTCACCAGGCAAATCGTCATCGCGCAGGACGTCGATGTAGCGGGTACCGGTCTCCTTGCCGATCTGCTCCAAGATAGGTGACGGGAAGACCTCGCTACCGAAGATTGCGGGCACGCCCTGCTCGCGTACCTGGTCGATGAGTTTGGCAACGTCTTGCGGTGTCGGCTCCTCGAAGGACGACGGCTGAATTGCCCCGACGACGGTCCAGCCGTAGTGCACGGCGAAGTACGCATACGCATCGTGGTACGTGAGGAGCAGTCGACCCTCGACGGGAATCGTTTCGGTAGCCGACTTCATCGCAGCGTCCAACGCATCGATTCGTTCCACCAGCGCATTCACGTTGGCTCGATACGTCTCGGTGTTCTCCGGATTGAGTTCCGAGAGCACTTGCGCAACGAGTTCGGCGTACTGTTTGGCCATCGGTGGATTGGTCCACAAGTGTGGATTCGGTTTGCCGCCCTCCTTCGGGAACGAAAAGTCGTACAACCATTCACTCTCGGGCAGCACGAACGTGCCCAACTCGCACAACACGGCAGACGACGGAGCATTGATACTCGCCAGATCCTTCGTCGGTTCCTCCAGCACGAGCCCGTTCATGAAGACGACGTCCGCTTCCTCGAGCACCGCCGCGGCACTCGGGGGCGGTTCGAACGTGTGGGAGTTGGTGCCCTCTGGAACGAGGCCCACGATCGCTGCGCCAGTGTCACCAACGATTTGCGCCACGAGACTGGTGATTGGTGCCACCGTCGCGACGATTCGTGTCCCCCGACCCTCTACCGACTCGCCCACCTCGCAGTTCGCACGAGTTACGCCCGCGGCTCCATCGGACGAAGGCGTGCACGCGGCCAACAGAAACATGCCGAAAATGGCCAAATGCGTCGGAAACGTCTGCGGGATTCGGCGGGGTTTCATCATTCGGATGTCTCCCGTTGTCGGGTGTCTGGTGAGAGTAGTCGCACCGGATGGTGGCAGTATGACGGTATGACCAATTATCAGAATATTTACGTCAACGGCAAATGGGTGCCCGCTTCGAGCCAGGACACCATCCAAGTCTTCGACTCCACCGACGAATCGGTGATGGCGACGATTCCTGCGGGTACCGCGGCCGACGTCGACGCGGCAGCGAAGGCAGCCCACGCCGCCTTCGAGTCGTGGGCGTCGCTCGACGTACAAGAGCGCGCCAAGTACATGAGTCGTATCGGTGACGGACTGGCTGGACGGATGGACGAAATCGCAACCGCCATCTCGCGCGAAACCGGAATGTCGAAGATGCTGAGCCAACTCGTGCAAGTCGGATTGCCGATCAACTCGTTCAAACAGGCCGCCGCCATCGCCGAGAAGTTCTCCTACAGCAAGGAAGTCGGAAGTTCGCTGGTGGTTCGCGAGCCGATCGGAGTCGTCGGCTGTATTACACCGTGGAACTACCCGCTCCACCAAATCGCAGCCAAGGTTGCTTTCGCGATGGCGGCAGGCTGCACCGTGGTGCTGAAGCCGAGTGAGGTTGCACCGCTCGACGCGTTCATGCTCGCCGAGATCATCGACGAGATCGGGCTTCCAGCCGGCGTGTTCAACATGGTGACGGGCGTCGGACCCGTGGTCGGCGAAGCGATTGCCGGACACCCGCTCGTCGACATGGTGTCGTTCACCGGCAGTACTCGCGCCGGAAAACGCGTCATGCAGGTAGGTGCCGAAAGCATCAAGCGAGTGGCGCTGGAACTCGGTGGCAAGTCGGCCAACATCATCGGTGAGGATCTCGACGCCGAAACCTTCGCCAAGGCGGTCATGGGCGGTGTCGGCAAGGCATTCCTCAACAGTGGACAAACCTGCTCGGCGCTCACCCGAATGTTGGTCCCGAAGTCACGTTTGGCGGAGGCCGAGCAACACGCCGCCACGGCAGCCTCGAAGATGAAGGTCGGTGACCCATTCGCCGAAGGCACCAACCTCGGACCACTCGCCTCGGCAGCCCAACGCGACCGAGTCAACGGTTACATCCAAAAAGGCATCGACGAGGGCGCCAAGTTGCTCGTCGGTGGAGTTGGAGTACCCGAGGGAGTGAGCAAGGGCTACTACGTGAAGCCCACCGTGTTCTCCGGCGTCACTCCGAACATGACCATCGCCCGCGAGGAAATCTTCGGGCCCGTGCTCAGCATCATCGCATACAACGACATCGACGACGCAGTACGGATCGCCAACTCGACCGACTACGGCTTGGCCGGTGGCGTCTGGCTGGCCGACAAGGACAAGGCCACGGCGGTCGCCCGTCGGATGCGCACCGGTCAGGTGGAGGTGAATGGCGGAAACTTCAACCCCAACGCCCCGTTCGGTGGATACAAGCAGTCGGGTAACGGTCGTGAATACGGCGAGTACGGCTTCGAGGAATTCCTCGAGATCAAGAGCATGCAGCTCTAAGCAGGTACCTGCGGCTCGCGCCGCAATCCCTTCCCAATAAACTGTGGTGGCAACACCGCGGGTGTAGCTCAATGGCTAGAGTTCCAGCCTTCCAAGCAAGTTACGTACCCACCCTGTTTCGGCATGGAGAGGCGAAACCCCCATGATTACGCGGTTCTGAGGAACCTCTTGCGTAGCGGGTGAAGGCGAAAACTTGGGAGAACCGCTGGGAGTAGGGCTATTTCGACATGGTCCTGGGAGTGAAACTGGGAGCAGTTCGGGGGGCGGAGCCGAACCTGGAGCGAAACT
>SXGS01361156.1_pt1 | contig 19453 bp, 13 predicted proteins | sample 3174681 | NCBI WGS metagenome assembly SXGS01 (sample SAMN11356861, study PRJNA531348) | freshwater metagenome | isolation source: freshwater sample F1-80 | place: China: Fuxian Lake, Yuxi | collected 2017-12-25 | reverse complement strand
GAATCGACAACCAGCTTCGCGGCCGCGCCGGACGCCAGGGCGATCCGGGCAGTTCGCGCTTCTATCTTTCCTTGCAGGACGATCTGCTGCGCATCTTTGGGGGCGAGCGTATTCAGAACCTGATGCTCCGGCTAGGCATGGAAGAGGATGTTCCCATCGAATCGCGCCTCATCACCAAGCGCATCGCGGCGGCTCAGAAAGCGGTCGAGGTGCAGAACTTCGAAGCGCGCAAGCACCTGCTCGAATATGACGACGTGATGAACAAGCAGCGTCGGGCGATCTACGGCATGCGCCGCAACCTGCTTGAAGGCGGGGACCAGCGAGAGCGCATCTCCGAGATGGTACGTGGAATTCTGGCGGCTTTCGTCGACAGGCGCTGTCCGGAGAAGGAACATCCGGATACGTGGGACACCGCCGGTCTCTGCACAGATATCCTCAGCCAGTTCGGAACCAGGATCACCTCGGCGGAGATCGCGAGAATGTCCCGCGGCGAGGTCGAGGAAACAATTCTGGGCAAGTTGGAGTCTTTCTATCAGCAGAAGCAGGATCTGGTTGGCGCCGACATCATGCGTCAAACCGAGCGTATGGTGATGTTGCAGGTCATCGACGATCAGTGGAAAGACCATCTTCTGTCAATGGACCACCTGAAAGAGGGGATCGGTCTGCGCAGTTATGGGCAGAAGGATCCGCTGGTCGAGTACAAGAAGGAGTCCTATGCGCTTTTTGAAGCGCTCATGGATAGGATTGAAGATGAAACCGTCCGCTACTTGTATTTCCTCCAGGCGGTGCAGGGGCAACGCCCTTCCCTGCCTTTCCCGGACGACGAGGAGGAGGACGATGACGATGGCGGCCCGGCGGCCCAACTGGCCGGCCCAACAGCCGAGCAGCGAGCCGTGGCACAGCATTCCATGGAAGACTTCACTCGTAACATCGAGCGGAAGAAGGAAAAGGAACTCGCTCAGTTGCAGTTTGTCGGCGGCGACGGTTCGTCAAGCCAGCAAAAACAGGTCATCCATGCGAATAAGACCGGCCGTAACGATCCATGCCCCTGTGGCAGCGGCAAAAAATACAAAAAGTGCCATGGCGCCTCGTGAACCGCGGGACGGGCCTCCCTGCCCTTTTAAGGCCTCCTCGGAGGGACTCGGAGCTTTCAGCAGCGGCTTCCCCCGGTTACACATCTTCGTCCTGACCGCAATTCTCCTCCTTCCCTCGCTTTCCCGCGCGGCGATCTGGCCGGAGCGGTTCGGCGAGTTCAATCGTACCTCCGCCAGGCAGTTCGCCGTCGCGGATCGGTCCGTCTGGCTTGAGTACGGCTTTGAAGACGCCGAACAGGCACGGTACGAAAAGGACGGCAAGGTTTGGACCGCGACGGCCGTTCGACTACATGATTCAACCGGCGCGATGGCCGCATTCCAGTGGCAGCGTCCGGAGGGATCGCGGCCTTCACAGCCCATCCCGTCCGAGCCGCCGCCTGCCGCGACGCGGCCTTCCAAGCCCAGGCGGCCTTCACCCGGCATATTGGCTGTCGAGGCGGCGGGCGTCTTCCTGGTAGCCCACGGCAACTACCTGCTGACGTTTTCCGGACGGAAGCCCGCCCAGGCCGAGTTGGACGAGTTCTACCTGGCTCTTCCCCGTCTCGAACAGTCACCTCTGCCGCTACTACGGGAATACCTACCCTCTCAGAACCGGATCCCAGGTTCTGAACGATATGTGCTCGGGCCGGTCGCATTGGAGAGGTTTCAGCCCGGGCTGCCGGCTTCGGCCGCTGCCTTCCATATGGGAACGGAGGCCCAGATCGGCCGCTTCCGCGGCGCTAAGGGAGAAATCACCCTGGGAATATTCTCCTACCCCACCCCGTCGATGGCCCGGGAACGGGCTGCGGCGTTTCAAAAGGTCGCTGGATCGGTCGTAAAACGCACCGGTCCGCTCGTGGCCGTCGTCGCTTCGGCGCCGGACCCCGAGGACGCGGAGCGGCTTTTGGCGCTGATTCGCTATCAGGCGAGTGTTTCCTGGAGTGAATATGTGCCGTCTCCCAGGGACAACATCGGAACCCTTATCGTGAATATTTTCATACTGATCGGGTTCCTATTGGTGTTTGGTGTCGTGGCCGGAGTCGCCTTCGGCGGAGTGCGTGCCTTCCGCCGGAACCGGTCGGGCAACGATCCGGACGCGCTCACGTCGCTCCGCCTCGGCGGGCGCTAAGCGGCAAGCTTTTGTTCCCCTTAGACGGAAATCCACAGGGAAAAAGGGCCTATTCTGTCCCGTATTACGGTGGCTGTGGAAAACAGTCCCGTCTCTAACGCACTCATCCAAATAGCCTTACGGAGCAACAAAAAACCGAGTTTTTTTCCTTGACTGAAATGCTCCTTGGAAATATGATTCGATTACAAAGTTTTTTCGGCTGCGATGCCGTCGAAACTGATTCTCCCAACATCACCCGGCAAAACCGGGGATGGAATGCCCACTCTCGTGAAAGAGTGGGCATTTTTTTTGGCGCAAGGCGTTTAGTACCTCAACATCTGGATTCTGCGCGTTTCTGGCAGGAAATCTCCCGAGGTATGCGCCGGAGCCAATGTTGATAGGCCTTTGGTGTGCTTTTTGGGAGGGCTCCAATTTTCGGCGTCTGGGTCTGTTTGGTTCCGGCTTCACCGGGTTAGGACTAATCCTGAAATCCGAAATTCAACACTTAAACCACTTCTTTTCAGCGTCTTGCAGGCTGATCGCTCACCGGACTATGGCGCGAGGATCGGCGGCTCTCGCGATTCCTGATAGGTGATAGCATATAAGACCAAGGCTCTGACATGCAATCACAGATCAATCGCGGCAATCGCGGCGCCAGAGCATGCCCGGCACTCTGTTGGGGCTACTCATTGCGGCTCGTCACAGGCTCGGCTGGAGCCAGGCTGAGCTGAGGCGGCGCCTCGGTTTGCCCCAAATGCACATCTCGGAAATCGAGACGGGAAAGGTCGTACCCAGGTTCGACACGTTGCTCGAACTCGCGCGGGTCCCCGACTACGACCTCTTGTTGATTCCGCGAGAGCTTGTTCCCGTTGTCGAGTCCCTGACCCGGAGCGGCGTTCAGAGCGGCGATCCGGACTCTCCGTACCCAACGCCTGACGAAGCGGAGGGGGGGCAACCGTGACCATAGGCCGAAATAGGTAACCGCTCCAGGCGTGCACCTCCGCTTCCGCCGCATACGCATCAACACCCGACTTGCAGGAGGCCGGTCGATCTGCTCCCGCGATGTGGACTACAGAGACGATCCGGCCAGAGTTGGTTAGATCAGAGCTTGTCCCGCAAGGCCAAACCAGGGGTCTATTGACCGCCGTGCGCCAAGTCCAGAAGCGAGGGCCGTCGCTTTTGTCGAATCTGCTTCCTGAAAGCTTCTGCGCTCGTCCGCGCGGGTCAGGCCGGTGAATCCCGAGCGCGGATTCCCCTTGCTCGCCGCCCGCCGGAGCGTGCCCGAAAACCGCTCGCTCGGTGCGCAATCAGTTCCACCAACCGCGACGCAGCTCACGAATCATCACCTACGCCTTTCCGCAACCACAACTATCAAGGCTTCGCCAGCCTTCACTGCTTCCATGCCGCGCATCGCAGAAAGGCTTGTCTTACAAGGGCTCTCGCAGGAACTTGGTAGAATCAGGGTAGCGCTCATGACCCCAGCCGACCGCCAAGAAGCCCTCCACGAGGCCCTCGAACACCGCATCCTCGTCATCGACGGAGCCATGGGCACCATGCTCCAGCAGGTCCACCTGACCGCGGCCGACTTCGGCGGCCCCTTGCTTGAAGGCTGCAACGAATACCTGGTGAAGACGCGCCCCGACGTCGTGTCGGACATCCATCGCGCCTACCTCGACGCGGGCGCGGACATCATCGAGACGAACACGTTCGGAGGCACCCACCTGGTGCTTTCCGAGTACCAGGTCCAGGACGAAGCTCACGCCTTGAACTTCACCGCTGCGCGGCTCGCCCGCGAAGCCGCCGACCGCGCCTCGACTGCCGCGAAGCCGCGCTTCGTCGCCGGTTCCATGGGGCCGACCACCAAGGCAATCACCGTCACCGGCGGCGTCACTTTTGAAGGCCTTCGGCGGAACTTCCATGACCAGGCGCTCGCGCTTGTCGAAGGCGGAGCGGACATCCTGTTGGTCGAGACCTGCCAGGACACCCGCAACATCAAAGCGGCTCTGCTTGGCATTCAGCAGTTGATGGAGGAGCTCGGCCGAAAGATCCCGGTCATGGTTTCCGGCACCATCGAACCCATGGGAACCATGCTCGCCGGGCAGGCCGCGGACGCGCTGTGGGCCTCCGTCTCGCACGTCGATCTGCTGTCCATCGGTCTCAACTGCGCCACTGGCCCTGAGTTCATGACGGACCACATCCGCACGCTGAGCGAGATGGCGTCGACCCGCATTTCCTGCTATCCGAACGCCGGATTGCCAAACGAAGACGGCAATTATCTGGAAACGCCGCAAACTCTCGCAGAGCAGCTTGAACGCTTCGCCGCGCACGGCTGGGTCAACATCCTGGGGGGCTGTTGCGGCACCACCGCGCCGCACATCAAGGCCATCGCCGGAATGGTGGCGGGCAAGCGCCCGCGCACCTTGAAAGCCCGTTCGCGCAGGGCTTACTATTCGGGAATCGAACTCGTCGAGGCCGAGGAGAGCAACCGCCCGTTGATCGTCGGCGAGCGCACAAACGTGATCGGTTCGCGCCTGTTCAAGAATCTGGTTGCTGAGGAAAAGTGGGAGGAGGCGACCGAGATCGCGCGGCGTCAGGTTCGCAACGGCGCGCACATCGTCGATGTGTGCCTTCAGAGCACGGACCGCGACGAGATAAAGGACATCCCGCTCTTCTACGAATACCTGATCCGCAAAATCAAGGCTCCGGTCATGATCGACACAACGGATCCCAGTGCAGTCGAGCTGTCGCTCACCTACTGCCAGGGGAAAGCCCTCATTAACTCGATCAACCTGGAAGACGGCGAGGAGAAATTCGAGCGGATCTGCCCTATCGCGAAGACGTACGGCGCGGCGCTCGTCGTGGGTTCGATCGACGAGGACAAGCTTCAGGCGCAGGCCTTCACGCGCGAGAGGAAGCTTTCTATCGCGCAACGGTCCCACAAGCTGCTGACGGAGAAGTACGGCATCCCTCCCGAAGACATCGTGTTCGACCCGCTCGTTTTTCCCTGCGCCACAGGCGATGCGAACTACATCGGCGGCGCGGTCGAAACCATCGAGGGCATCCGCCTCATCAAGGAAAAACTCCCCTATTCGAAGACCGTGCTGGGCATATCGAACATCTCCTTTGGACTACCGGCGAACGCGCGCGAAGTGGTCAACTCGGTCTTCCTTTACTACTGCACCAAGGCCGGACTCGATCTCGCCATCGTCAACGCGGAGAAGCTCGAGCGATTCGCTTCCATTCCGGCCGATGAGCGCCGTCTCGCCGAACAGTTGCTCTTCAACACGCCGCCGCCCGATGGAGACGAGGAACTGCGCGCTGCCCCCGAAGACTGGCGCGAACAGACCCAGCAACAGAAGGCCGCCATCAACCAGTTCCACATCGCCGCCATCGCCGAGTACTTCCGCCGCGCCGCTCCAAAGAAGAAGGCGAAAGCGGCCGACCTTCCTCTCGACCAGCGCCTCGGCAACTACATCATCGAAGGCACGAAAGACGGATTGGTCGAAGATCTCGAACGCAAGCGGCAGGAAGGCGCGGCGCCGCTCGACATCATCAACGGACCCCTGATGGCGGGCATGTCCGAAGTCGGACGCCTCTTCAACAACAACGAGCTGATCGTCGCCGAAGTGCTGCAATCGGCGGAAGCCATGAAGGCTGCCGTCGCCTATCTCGAACAGTTCATGGAGAAGGCGGATACGGCGGCGCGTGGGAAGATCGTGCTCGCGACCGTCAAAGGCGACGTGCCCGACATCGGGACGAATCTGGTCGAGATCATCCTCGGCAACAACGGTTACAACGTCGTGAACCTTGGCATCAAGGTGCCGCCGGAAACGCTGATACAGGCCTTTCGCGAACACAAACCGGACGCCATCGGCCTTTCCGGACTCCTCGTCAAGAGCGCGCAGCAGATGGTGATCACGGCGGGCGATCTGCGCGAGAACGGGATCCAGGTCCCGATGCTCGTGGGCGGCGCGGCGCTTTCGGACAAGTTCACCAGAGGCAGGATTGCGCCGAGCTACGGCGCGGCGGTCTGCTACGCGAAGGACGCCATGACAGGACTTCGCCTGATGAACCAGATCATGGACCCTTCCACGCGCGAAGCGACGCTGCTCGCGCACCGTCATTCCGAGACCGCGCCGGATACCGCGCCGCAAGCTGCGCCGGCGGTATTGCCGGAGCGGAGGAGCGCCAAGATCCGCCTGGATATTCCGATTCCCGCCGCGCCGAACCTCGACCGGAAGGTCCGGGACATCAAGCATCTTACCGAAGTCTGGAGCTACATCAACCCGTTCATGCTCTATGGACGGCATCTCGGATACAAGGGCAATTTCGAAAAGGCGCTCGCGGAGCACGAAGAGAAGGCGCTGAACCTCTATCACCAGATGGAGGAGATCAAGCGCCACGCCGCGCAGTTCATGCAGGTTAAGGCTGTGTGGCAGTTCTTCGAGGCTGAGCGCGACGGGAACTCTGTGATCCTGTTTTCGCCGGGCGGCGAAAGCCCCATCCATACATTCCGTTTCGGCCGCCAGCCTCGCGAAGACGGCCTTTGCCTGAGTGACTACCTGCTCGAAGCCGACGAAGGCAAGCGCGACCACCTGGCCATGTTCGTCGTGACGGCGGGCGCGGGGATTCGGGAGAAGTCCGAAGAATCGAAGCAGCGGGGCGAATATCTGAGCGCGCACGGGCTTCAAGCGCTCGCGATAGAGACGGCGGAGGGAGCGGCGGAATGGCTTCACCGGCGTATCCGCGAAGATTGGGGTTTCCCCGACGCTCCCACTACCACAATGCATGACCGGTTCACCTCGAAATACCGGGGGAAGCGGTATAGCTTCGGGTATCCGGCGTGTCCGAATCTGGACGACCAACAGGGCATCTGGAAGCTGCTGCGGCCCGAGGACATCGGGGTCGAACTCACCGAAGGCATGATGATGGAGCCCGAAGCGAGCGTGAGCGCGCTCGTGTTTCATCATCCGGACTGCGCCTATTTCACGGCCAGTGAGATTGAGGAACCGGCGCTCGCCTAGCGGTTGACCGGAAAGAGCGGCGCCTGTCGACAGAACCGCCGGCGGCCGTTTGGCTATACTGTCGTCTTATGGAATCCAGACTCCGGTTCGTAATCCTTTGGCTCGCATTAGGAACGTGCTTTGCCCAAAGCTACGATGTGGTCGTGCGCAACGGCCGCGTCCTCGATCCGGAATCGGGGCTCGACGCGGTCCGCGACGTGGGCATTACAGGCGGCCGAATCGCCGCCTTGAGCGCGACGCCTCTAAAGGGAAAGTCAACCATCGACGCCACAGGTCTGGCCGTTGCGCCCGGCTTCATCGACCTTCACGCGCACGGACAGGACACGGAGAACCATCGCTATCAGGCGATGGACGGCGTAACCACCGCTCTCGAACTCGAAATCGGGACGGCCGATGTGGAAGCCTGGTACGCCGGCCGCGCTCCGGGCCAACTCATCAACTACGGAGTGACCGTAGGCCATGTGCCGAACCGCATGCAGGTGATGAAGGACCCAAACAGGGGCCTTGTCCCGAGTGGCGACGCCGCCAACCGGGCCGCGACCGGCGAAGAGATCGACGCCATCAAGGCGCGCATCGACAAGGGCCTGAAGGCAGGCGCACTGGGAGTCGGTTTTGGCGTTCAATACACTCCCGCGGCGTCGCGCTGGGAGATTCTCGAAATGTTCCGAATCGCCGGACGGTATCGCGTCCCGGCCTTCGTACATATCCGGCACATGGGGGATCGTGAACCCGCCAATGCGTTGAACGCTCTTGAAGAAGTGATTGCGGCCTCCGCGATTTCGGGCGCGCCGCTGCACGTGGTGCACGTGACAAGCAGCGGTCTCAAACAGACGCCGCAGTTGTTGCAGACCATCGGCGAGGCCCGTGCGAGCGGCATGGACGTTACCACCGAATGCTATCCCTACAACGCCGCGATGACGGAGTTACAATCGGCGATTTTTGCCGAAGGCTGGCAGCAAGTATTGGGAGTCGGCTACGGGGCGATCGAATGGATTCTCACCGGAGAGCGGCTGACCGCGGAAACCTTCGCAAACTACCGCAAAGCCGGGGGTATGGTGATTATGCACATGATCCCGGATTCGGCCGTCACGGCCGCGATGGCAAGCCCGTTCGCGATGGTGGCGAGCGACGGCGTCATCGAAAATGGCAAAGGCCATCCGCGCGGCGCGGGAACTTTCACCCGGGCGCTGGGCTACTACGCGCGGCAGACTGGCGCGCTGTCTTTGATGGAGGCGGTGCGGAAGATGACCTTAATGCCGGCGGATCGGGTCAAGCTGAGCGGCAAGGGCCGTATCCGCGTAGGCGCGGACGCGGACTTGGCGATTTTCGACCCGGCGCGCGTGATCGACCGGGCGACGTTCCGCGAACCAACGCTTCCCCCGGCAGGCATGCGCTACGTTCTGGTGGGCGGAGTTGCCGTGGTCAGCGGCGGAACATTGGTTGACGGCGCCCGACCGGGACGAGCGGTACGGCGGGCTCCCTGAAAGCCTTCGCAGACAGCGCTCATCCGCGCCACACGTGCTGCTTCCAGATCCTCGCAAATATCCTGAAAGCTTCCGGTTCCCGCCGTCCGGCAAACATGCGGACTATCTCCACTCCTCCCCAAACGTAATAAAGCACGGTCACGTACCAGTGGATATTGCGAACAATAAGGCCCCACAATCCCGGGCCGGGAGTCAGAGTGGACAATCCAAACTGGACTGCCCACAGTACAAAGAGCGCCGCGGCTTCCCACCACGCCAGTTGCATATTCACCAGGAAGAGCGTCCCGACAAGCGACTGGCCAAGCGTCATCAACAACTCCACCATCTGTTGTTCGTCGAATGGAATCGCTGAGGGTTCGCCGCGGCTGAGTGAATAGACTAGCGACAACATGGCCGTCAAAAGCGTCCACTGATTGATGTTGCTTGAGACCATGTTCATCAGAGCCATCGGCGCGTGCTTCACGGTCCGCGCCCAGTTGATAGCCGATACCTTCTCGGGAAATTCGGAGACGAACGGCGCCACCCACTGCACGAAGAAAAAGCTCGACATTCCCAATGCGGAAGAGGCTGCCAGCAGGCTTCCCAGAAAAGGCTCAGCCATGAAGTAGATGAGCGCGCCTCCACCCAGAAACAGGCCGGCGATAGCCGCAATGCGAATCAGGCGTGGCGCCTGCACAATCGCGCGCGGAATGAATTCCAGATCCTCGATACCCTCCGCATCTTTTGGAGGAATGCGGCTGAGGATCAGCAGATACGCGATGTATATCATCACAAGGACCACGGCATCCACCGGCGCAAGGGCGCGCCTCCAGCAGATGACGGCGACATAAGCCATACACCCGATCAGCGCCACAACTTCAACGCAGTGCTCTTCTTCCAGGCGAATTGCGCGGAGCGGCCGGCGCTCCCGCTTCCTGTGAAAGACCGCGGCCGTCACATAGATCAGCGGCCAGCCCAGGCCGGTTAGAAGGCGCAGCGCTCCCGTGAGATTCGCGAGCAGCAGCGGCACCTGCTGCTTCCACGCAAGAACGGCTTCGACCGCGAACTCAGGCAGCGTTTGCAGCCAGGCGAGTATTGCCAGCGCGAACCCTTGGGCAATGAAGTACTGCGCCGATTCCGCCGCCCAGGCGATCAGCATCGCAGCAGCCATGATCAGCGGCGCGGTCCAGAGCACCGCCCACGGACTGGCATCCTGAATCGGAACGGCGGCCAGTATCAGCAGAGCGAAAACGGGGGCGGAGACTTGCCGCAGCGTCACGGATTTGGATTTCATTGGTGAAGCACCGATTTTAGCATCGCAAAGTGGTACAACGTTTTTATGCCCTCCTTTGCGGTGTCAGCGCCGCCGCGCACCTACCAGGCGATTGTGGATCGAGGTATTCTGTTGCGCGCGTCCAACTACATTCCTGCCGGATCGGGCAAGCTATTCGTAATCTCGACCGAGGATGTCTGGCGCCACCAGGGCGAAGCGCTGACAAGAGGGCTCGGGAGCCGTGCTTTCGAAACGCTGTTCCTGCCGGGAGGAGAGGAGACAAAACGCCTCGCGCCGCTCGAAGCCCTTGCCGAAGAAATGGTCATCAAAGGCGCTGACCGGACATCCGTGATTATCGCCTTCGGAGGTGGCATCGTCACTGACATGGCTGGTTTCCTGGCGGCGATGTTCATGCGCGGTATCGAAGTCCTGCAGATTCCCACTACGCTGCTCGCGCAAGTGGACGCGGCGATTGGCGGTAAAACCGGCGTGAATCTGGTGGCAGGCAAGAACCTGATCGGAGCGTTTCATCAGCCGCTGGCGGTCCTCATAGACCCGGAGGTCCTCGCCACTCTTCCCGAGCGGGAATACCGCGCGGGGCTTTTTGAAGTACTGAAGTATGGCATTATCTCGAGCCCGTCGTTGTTCTGGCTTCTTTCCAGACGCCGGCCTGAGGTATCGGCCGGTGCGCCTGAAGTTGTTGATGAAATCGTAGCGGAATCCGTGAGAATTAAGGCCGAAGTCGTTTCCGCCGATGAGCGTGAAGGCGGCATTCGCAAGATTCTGAACTACGGTCACACAATCGGGCATGCGCTCGAAGCGGAAACATCCTATTCGCGATTCCTCCATGGAGAGGCGGTAGCGTTCGGTATGGTCGCCGCCACGCACCTTGGAACGGCGACCGGCCACCTCTCCGAAGATCGCGACGCGATGCTCGATTGTATCGCCGCCTACGGCCCTATTCCCTCGCTTGCCGGCATCGCCGCGGACCGGTTGCTTGCCCGGCTTGCCCGCGACAAAAAGACCATCCAGGGGAAGGTTCACTTCGTATTGCCCCGGCGCATCGGCGAAGTGGAAGTGGTTACCGGAGTACCTGCCGATACCGTACTTAGAGCGATTGAGGCCGCACTCGCGTGAGTGGAGCCATTCGAGACGCAAACTGGGTCCGCGGGATGTTCGGACGCATCGCGCCGCGATACGACCTTGCCAACCACCTGCTATCTTTTGGCATCGACCGGTACTGGCGCGCAAGAACTGTCCGCGCCGTGAGTCATATCATGCGCCGTCCGGGGGCGCGCGTTCTCGACCTGTGCTGCGGAACCGGTGATTTGGCGCTCGCCCTCGCCGCGGCAGCCAGAGGGACTCCAGCGCGAGTATTCGGGAGCGATTTTTGCCACCCGATGCTCACACGCGCGAGAGAGAAAGGCGCCCCCTTCGTCTTCGAGTCCGATGCGCTTCAATTGCCGCTTCCCGCCGCCTGTGTCGACCTGGTGACAGTCGCGTTCGGCTTCCGGAATCTCGCCGATTACGATGCCGGGCTGCTCGAAATGCGACGGGTTCTCCGGCCTGGTGGAATGGCCGCGATTCTCGAATTCTCACAACCGCCGAATGCGGCATTCGCCGCGCTCTACGCCTTCTACTCGCGCCACATTCTTCCGCTCATCGGTGGCGCGGTTTCCGGGTCGAAAGAGGCCTATTCCTACCTGCCGGCGTCGGTGAGCCGTTTTCCCTCCGCGGATGATCTCGCGCGGCGTATGAGTGACGCAGGTTTCAGTCAAGTGCGTATTGACCTCATGACGGGCGGCATCGCCGCTCTGCACACGGGCCTGGCGTCGCGAGGGGCTTAAATCGGTCAACCGGCCGCTTTGATCGCTCGCTCGAGCCGCCGGTCCAGTTCTTCCTTCCCGAGGACCGTGCTGATGAACAATTCCTGGCGCGCGCCCGAGCTAAGCGCGATCGCCTTCCATCCGTTCTGAACCGGGACGGTGACGCGGATTCTTATTTGACCGCGCGCGTCGCGAACCGGCCGGATCACGCCTGGGATAACCGAACGAATCTCCGGATTTCCCGCGAGGAGTCTATCCAAAACCGCGCGCAGGTCGCCGATAATGCTATGTTCGATCTTCAGTTTTCCCTGGTTCGCTCTCAACCTCATCGACATGCGTTAAGTGTACCGGAACATTGTGCTTGCGCCTCTCGCCGCCCCATCCTACAATTAGTTCTGTACTCCGCAGTCATCGTTGAAAGGGAATCATCGACATGTCAATTACCGCAGCTGGACTCGAAGGTGTGGTCGCCGGCGAATCCGAGATTTGCTACATCGACGGCCACCAGGGAATTCTCAGTTACCGCGGGTACAACATCAACGTTCTGGCTGAGAATGCCACGTTCGAAGAGGTCGTGCACCTGCTTTGGACAGGCCGCCTTCCCAGGCAGGTCGAACTTGATCAACTGAAGGCCGAACTCGTCTCGCACCGGGCTATTCCCGTTCGTGTGGCGGAGTTTCTGAAGGGCGTTTCGAGCGCTCCACCTATGGATGTTTTGCGGACAGCCGTTTCCATGCTGAGCCTGGACGATCCGCTGGCGCGCGACACCTCCGCCGCGGCGAACGCCGTGAAGGCCACGAAACTGATGGCGCGGACTGCGACCATCGTGACAACCTACCACCGTCTGCGAACCGGCCAGACTCTAATTGAAGGCGATCCCGGCCTCGGTCTCGCAGCCAACTTCCTGTACACATTGACGGGCAAGCGCCCGGACGAACTCATGGAGCGCGCCTTCGACGTTGCGCTCACACTTCATGCCGATCACGAATTAAACGCGTCCACCTTCGCCGCGCGCGTTACGGCCGCCACCTTGTCGGATATCTACTCGGCCGTGACGTCGGCGATAGGTGCGCTAAAGGGACCGCTGCACGGTGGGGCGAACGAAGACGTGATCCGCATGCTGCTCGAAGTCGGCGACCCGGAAAGGGCCGTGGAGCGGGTGCTGGACATGTTTGCACGCAAGGTCAAGATTCCAGGCTTCGGCCACCGGGTTTACCGTACTGACGATCCGCGGGCCACGCATCTTCGCATGATGAGCGAGGAACTGGGCAGACGGACAGGACATCAGTCTCTATTCCTGATGTCCGAGCGAGTGGAGCAGACGGTGCGCAAGGAAAAGCAACTGAACCCAAACGTCGATTTTTACTCGGCCTCCACGTATTACTCACTCGGCATTCCCATCGACCTGTTCACACCTGTGTTCGCCGTAAGCCGCATGTCCGGCTGGACCGCGCACGTGCTTGAACAGTACCGCAACAACCGCCTGATCCGTCCGCGCGCGGAATATCTGGGCAACCCGGACGGGATGCCATGGATTCCGATGGATGCGCGGTAGGTCCGGCGCCGCAGGATGCTAAAACCGATAGAATCCGGGTGAAACGGAACCCTCCCGCCACGTACCCAGGCCGGAGCATTCGAGTGCCGTGCCGGGTCCTGCCTGCCGTCTGGTTGTTCTCTTGCGCTCCGTGTCCAAGTCGGCCAAGGATCCCCCGCGTCGTGCGAAGTCCCGCAATTGGAGACTTCGCCGGCGCAGGGCAGCCTCGCGAAGCAGCGTTGTGGGTTACAGACTTCGTCCAGTCGAGACCGCAGGACGGCGAGCCCGCGTCTTTCGCGCACGACGGCATATCTGTCGTGCGGCGACCGAAACCTCTACCTCGCCATGGTCTGCAAGGGCAACCCAAGGCTGATCCGGGCCCGGCAGCCGGGATTGGCTGCGGAGAGAACTAAGGAAAGCCCGCCACAGCAGCGGCACAGTACCAAAGCCGGACTCGCGGCCTACCCAAACTTACCATCAAGCAGGTGTATCCGATCGTAACGAGTCCCGGCGGCCGGTATCAATGGATCGCCGTGAAGGTTGTGACGAGCGAGCCCGGGCTTTACGGCATCGGCTCGGCGAGCAACCTACACCAGGCGTTGACGGTGGCCGCGGCGATCGAGAAACATCTCGCCCGTTCTGGATCGGGCGCGATGTGGATCGTATCGACGACATCTGGTACGCCACTACTTACCGCTCGTACCGCCGTAGCGACACCGTCCTTAACAACGCGCTCTCCGGTCTTGACATGGCGTTGTGGGACATCAAGGGCAAGCGCGCGGGCATGCCTGTCTATCTGCTGGGCGGGAAAGCGCGCGACGCGGTTCCATGCTATGGACACGCGGACGGGAAGTCGATGGACGAAGTGGCGGACAACGTCAAGGCGTTCCTCGACCTCGGGTTCCGGCATGTGCGCGCGCGGATGGGAGGCTACGGCGGCGGCGGGATGGTCGCGCCGGGCAAGGCACGCGCCCGAAAGGCGGCTACGCGGGTGCGGCCTTTGAGGAAGAGGTCTACGTGGAGGCAATCCCCAAGCTGATGGAACACCTTCGCGTGAAACTCGGCAAAGACGTGAAGCTGATTCATGACGTCCACGAGCATTTGTCGCCGACGATGGCTGTGGAACTGGCACGACGCATGGAACCGTGCCGGATGTTCTCCGTTGAAGACCTTCTCCCGCCCGAGATGATTCAGTTCAGTGGTTCCGCAATATCCGCCAGGTGACCACGACGCCGCTCGCGATGGGCGAGATCTTCACCAACCCGCAGGAGAGGCTGCCCTGTATCAAGGAACGCATCATCGACTACGTGCGCTGCCGCATTTCCACCGTCGGCGGCATTACCCCGGCCAGGAAGATTGCGAACCTGTGTGAGACGTTCGGCGTGCGCACGGCATGGCAGGAGGGCGGCGACAACGACCCTGTGAACTTCGCGCGGCTTGTCCTATCGATCTTGCTTCGACCGCGTTCGGTATTCAGGAAGACAATCGATGGCCGGATGCGATTCACGAGTTGCTGCCCGGCGCTCCAAAACTGCCCGACGGCTTCGCGTACGTCAATGAAGCGCCAGGGCTGGGCATCGACATCAAAGAAGACGAAGCAAGGAAGTTTCCGCTCACGCCGCCCTCGGGGAAAGAAGACGGCGTCACGGTCCGGGCGATCGACGGCTCGCTGGTTCGGCTGTAGCTGCGCAGGCAACGTCCGCGCAACCCGAGGGCCGGCGTCAAAGGTCTTCATCACGCCCGCAAGTGCTTGCGAGATCGCCTCGGCTCAGTCCTGCGACATAAACCGGCGAGCGAAAAGCAGCCGGGACCTCCGGGTCAACTCATCCCTACTGATTCTTTCGCGAGTTACGCTCAGCGCGCGGAACCTCGTCACTCTGCCTCGGCGTCCTCGACTCCGCCGGCGCCGGCACTTCGTTCCGCTGCATCCGGTCGTCGTTGCGCGGTATTCGTTGAACCGGGGAAGCGGGTTCCGGCCCCGGCTTCGGAGCCGGCTGCGTTGCGGATCCTACCGGCTCCGGCGGTTTCGCTGCCGTCTTCGCCTCTCTCGGACGTCTCGGCTCCCTGCCGCGCTCCTGAGGATTCAATACCACCACTCCCGTGTAAATCGGCGCGACGTAGAAGGTCTCGACCGGTGGGGCGGCGAGTGGCGGGGGCAGCGGGACCCCTACAAAGACAGCAGGCGCGGCCGCGACAGGCGCGGGTTCGGGAGGCCTCGCGCGGGCGTCGGTGCCCGTTGCCTGTTCCGGAAGGCTCGCCGCGACCGCGGCCGGAGTTTCACACGCCACCCCGGCGATCAAAGGCATCACACGCGTGCTGCCCACGCGAAGCACGGGACGCGCGGCGGCGGTCGCAGCCACCGTTACCGACGGCAGAGCCCGTGCGAACGTCGCTTCCGCGAGCGCATCTTTCGGACGCCGGGCAAGCCCTGCTGGATCTATCTCGCGGGCGTCCGCGGCGAATCCGGCAAACGTCGTGCGTGCATTGAGGAACAACTGCGGCAAGCCGGCTTGCGCGGCGCCCCGGACAGGAGGCCGCCATTCTTCTCCTGGCGCAAGCGGTCCCCAAGCCGCCATTCCCGGCGCCCGCATCCAATACACCTCGCCGGCTCGGAAAGCCGGGTCCTTGGCCGGGACCCACAACCATCCCAGCCCCTCTCCGCCATGCGCCCACCTTCCATGGTGGTAAGGCAGCCAACCCCAGGTTTCGGCGGCAACCCAGGTGTAACCCAAACCCTCGTACCACAGCCACTTCCCATCGCGAAACGGGGTCCAGTCTTCGACAGCCGGAGGCCTCCAGGCAGCGCCATATTGGGACGACTCAATCCACGTGCCCACAGCCTCCAGATCCGCCATACCATATGACAAGGCAGGGAATCGGCGTGCGTTGACGCCAGCCAGCGCCCTGTCCCGCGACTCACTCCAGCGGTCCATATCGAGTGAGGGGATTTCGTCGTAGAGATAAAACTTGCCCGCCCTGGAGGGACTCAAGCGAGCCATCCGGCCTTCCTTCAGATCGAGCTCCGCCGAGGGCGAAATCAACTTCGTCTGGCCCTCGACAATGGCTGCGTGGCTCCACTCTTCGGTGACATCAAGGCGCAGCCGCGTGCCGCGGCGGACATTCAATTGCGCGCCGGGAATGCCGAGTAACATCGCATCGCGATCCGAAGGCGCGCCCGTAAAGTAGGCAAGACCGCGGTCGAGCGAAAGCAGCGTAATCCGCTGGCCGGTCGACAAACGCGTGTAGTCCGAGACTTCGGCGAGCGAATCCGGACCGAGGCGAAAAACGCTCCCTTCATCAAGCTCGATTTCGACTCTCGCGTCCGCGCCCGTGCGCACCCAGAATCGCTCCCCAACAGGCATGTTGCGGAGCGCCTGACGCCACGCATCTCCTGCCGCGAATTGCACTTCAACTGACCCCTGCATCTCACCGATTCGCGCGAAACGTGGTTCCGCTTCCAACGAAACGGCGAATCCCATGGCCAGAATGGACGAGTTGCGCATGCCACATCTCCTAAACACATGACGGCAAAACACTCCCCGGCGTTGCCCGTTTTGATAGGCTGGAAGCGTCATGAGACGAATCGCCCTTCTTTCTAACGTCATTGCCCAGGTCACGCTGATCTTCGTGGCGACTTTACTCGGCCAGCAGCGCCAGCGTCCGGATCGGCCGGAGGACCGGAATCCCCTCCGCGGAGACCCCAAAGCTGTGTTAGCGGGAGGAACCCTCTTCAGCCAGTCGTGCGGTGGCTGTCACGGGCCTACCGGCGAAGGCGGGCGGGGGCCGAATCTCGTGGACGGCCGCGCCGTCCGCCGGCTTAATGATCGCGAGCTTATGACGTCCATCAAGAAGGGGGTTCCCGGCACGGACATGCCACCATCGGCCCTTCCGGACGACAAGCTTTGGCAGATCACCGCGTTCGTCCGTGGACTGAGTTCACCCTCCTTCGACTCGCCCGTAGCAGGCGATGCCGACGCGGGAGCCGCTCTTTTTTTCGGCAAGGCCGGGTGCTCGAATTGTCACATGGTAAGGGGGAGGGGTGGTTTCCTGGGCCCGGATCTGGCGAACGTAGGCCAGCTTCGCTCGGAGGCGCTGCTGCACGAATCGATCGTGAACCCCAACCGGAGGCTCGTAGATGGCTTTCAGAGCGCCTCCATCGTGACAGCGGACGGCCGCAAGATCGAAGGCGTGGTGAAGAACTCGAACAACTACTCCGTTCAAGCCCTCGACGGGAAAGGCGAATTGCACCTGCTGGACCGGGCGCCGCTGAAGCGCCTGACACTGCGCGCGGAGTCACCGATGCCTGCCGATTATGCCAAGACGCTCAGCCGTGGGGAGATTCAGAATGTCGTGGCGTATCTGAGCAGGCAGTCGGCTCGAAACGGAACAGGCGCGTTCGTCAGCCCGGAAACCGGCGCTTCGCCCGTGCGGTTCGAAGATATCCGCCGAAGCCCGAACGATAGCTGGTTAACCTATGCGGGCGACTATCAGGCCCAGCGGCACAGTCCGCTGACGCAAATCAACACGGCCAACGTGAAATCGCTCGCGCCGGCGTGGACGTACCACATCGATACCGCCCGCAAGCTTGAAGCGACGCCGCTCGTTGCTGACGGCGTGATGTATGTGACCAACAGCAATGAGATCCACGCGCTTGATGCGAGGAACGGACGGCGAATCTGGACCTATCGCGACGACCTGTCTCCCGTGCAGCGCGTCAACCGCGGCGCCGCCCTTCTCGGGGACCGCGTGTTTTTCGTCACGGGCGATGCCTACCTGGTGGCGCTGCACCGGAAATCCGGTGCCTTGCTATGGCAGAAGAAGTATGCAGATACCAAGGATGGCTACTTCGGTACGCTTGCCCCGCTTGCGATCAAGGAGCGCGTGCTCGTCGGGGTCGGCGGTGGAGACAGCGGCATGCGCGGTTTCGTGGCGGCGCTTTCCGCGTCGACGGGCGAAGAATTGTGGCGATTTTACACTGTTCCGGCCAAGGGCGAACCGGGATCGGAAACCTGGGCACAATTCCCGCTTCAATGGGCCGGCGCGGCCACTTGGCTTAGCGGAACTTACGATCCGGAGTTGAACCTCGTTTACTGGACCACCGGAAACCCGTGGCCAGACTTCTACGGCGGTGACCGCAAAGGCGACAACCTCTATTCGGCTAGCGTCGTGGCGCTCGACCTGAGTTCGGGCAAGCTGAAATGGCACTTCCAGTTCACCCCGCACGACACCCACGATTGGGACGCTCAGGCGTTTCCCGTTCTAGTGGATACCGAATACCAGGGCAAGATGCGCAAGGCCTTGCTGCATCCCAATCGCAACGGATTTCTTTACTTGCTGGATCGGACAACCGGTGAGTTTCTGAGGTCCACGCGGCTCGTCGACAAGCTCAACTGGGCCACTGGAATCGACGCCAAGGGCCGCCCGATCGAAGTACCGGACATGGATCCTTCGCCCGGCGGAAAGAGAGTCTGCCCGTCAGTTCGCGGGGCGGCGAACTGGATGTCACCGTCTTTCAACCCCGGCGCCGGCCTTCTGTACGTGCCGACTCTTGAGCAGTGCGATATCTACACCGGTTCCGCCAAAGAGCCCGAGCCAATGCAAGGGTTTGCCGGCACGGGCGGGGAGCACATACCAACTGAGCCGGGCCAGTTTTTCCTGCGTGCATTCGATCCGAAAACCGGCCAGCGCATCTGGGAATATCCGATGACGGGGCCAACAACGACCTGGGCGGGAACGGTGTCGACGGCAGGCGGTCTGGTGTTTTTCGGGGACGACGACGGGCAACTTGTCGCGGTGGACGCGAAAACAGGCAAGTACCTGTGGCATTACTACATGGGGCAGGCGCTATCCGCTTCACCCATCACCTATCGCGTCGACGGAAAGCAATATGTGACCTGGATTATGCATGGGAACGCGACTCGGCGCACCGGTATGGTGAGCGGTGGCGCGGGTGCCGATTGACTGGGCTGAAGCTGCTCTGATCGTCTCTTTTTAGTAAGTCACGAACATCTTTGTCTCCCCTTTTCCTGGATTCCGGTTTTGCTTTTCAGCAATTTCTAGCCACTATGTCTTTTCGCTGCTTCCAGTTCCGAGTCGTGCATAGAAATTTATGCACGATAACCCTCACGTCAGCGCCGCGGCCAACACCGGGG
>SXGS01041381.1_pt1 | contig 19456 bp, 23 predicted proteins | sample 3174681 | NCBI WGS metagenome assembly SXGS01 (sample SAMN11356861, study PRJNA531348) | freshwater metagenome | isolation source: freshwater sample F1-80 | place: China: Fuxian Lake, Yuxi | collected 2017-12-25 | reverse complement strand
TTCAAGAGCAGCAGCTTTACGACGCATGGCATCTTCAGAAGCTGTGATGTCGCCCATAGTCTTAAGACTAAATGGACCTACTGTTTCACCGGTTTGCAAACCCGGTCGCTGAAATATTGACTCAGTTTCAGTAGCAGGTGCAGTAGGTGTAGGCGCAGTAGGTACAGGCGCAGCAGGTGTAGGTGTAGGCGCAGGAAGTAATGAACCAGTCGGCAAAGCCCCCGGTGCTACTGCTGCTGGCGTAGTGCCACCGAAGATATTTGAAAGCGCATTAGCAATCGGACGTTCCGACAGTGGAAGCCCAGTAAAAATAGAACCAGTCTCAGATACGCCAACTTGTGGTGTAGTCGGTTGCTCTGATGGTTGGATTGCGGAACTATACTTCCGGTAAAATGCAAATGGGTTTTGTTGCGCTTCTTGAAGTAACTCAGGACGTTTTGATAATGCGTCAATGACTGCTGCAGAGTTATACCAATTCCTAGCAGCAACGCTTTCACTAGATGTTCGATCTAGCTGGGCTCCCGTTTCTGGAGAACCAAAAAAGTAATTACCTAATTTAAGCAGTGGCATGAAGGCGCGACCAGTCAGCGTACTAGCAAAACCGCCAGCTGCATCAGCTAAACCACCAATCGTCAGGTAACTAGATAAGGTAGTGCCAGCGCGTTCAGCTTCTGGCATAGCCATCGGTACACCACCACTTGATAGTGGCAAACCCTGGAACGACGGCATTGCACCTGCTTGAGGTATGCCAATACTACCTAGCCCTGTGGGAGCACCATAACCCTGTCCGGGCATAGGTACATTAGCCATGGATGGTACATAACTAGGGGCAGTCACGCCACCGAAGCGACCCATGTAACTAGATAAGGTAGTGCCAAGTTGGTCAGCGGGATTATACTTACCGCCCGACTCAAGGAACTGTTTAAGGCCAGCTTTACCACCAAGGTGTGCAGCAGCCAGCATACCCTGTGGAGTTACGACAGTACCCCCAACAGTCTGGCCTACATATTTACCTAGACCTTCGCGCTGGATATAATTGTTTATGTCATTGAAATGCCACGCTTCAACCTGTTGCTGAAGTCGTGGGCTTTGCGCAAACGCTTGAACTGTCGTACCTTGAGGGGCAAAACCAGCAGCAATGGCGTCATTCAGTCTATCCTGCCCAAACTGTAAGCGTCCACCATATCCATACTGATTAATGAGATCAGTACGTCCGCCACTCTCAGCTTGAACTAAACCCGGAGGTACGTTTGTAGAAGTAGTACCTGGCGCACCAACCTGTAAAGTCGGGACTGCATAGGCACCGCTCGATGGCATAGGTCCCATACCGGGGGGAGCAAGTTGCGGATTACGTAGCCGAGCTTCTTGATCTAATCTAAAAGCTTCTTGCTCTCGTCGCCAACCTTCTGCAGCTTGCTCTTCTGCGCGTTGTTTTTCAGCCATTACATATGGCTGCTGCATCTCTCTAAACCGAGCCGCTTGTTCATATGCTTGTTGCTGATACTGTAATAATCCAATATCGGCAGCTGTCTTCTGTCCCTCTTGAAAAGCCGTAGCCGTCTTAGGAACAGTTGGCGCATTGCCAAGTATTTCTCGAATATATTCAACGCCAACAGCCATGATAGGCTCCAGAAATTAAGTAAACAGACCTCTTAGCGTAGGCTCTTGTGAGCCAGAATAGAGGGGGCTAAACAAACCGGCGGCTTGCTGTCCTAAACCGGCTGCGCTACGTGATGTTGTACCAAATAACCCACCAACTGCTCTGGCTGCTTGCTCATCATCAGCAGCCTGTCTCTTGCGCTGCATATCTTCAAACTGCATTGCCACAGTAGCTGGTGTAACACCCGGAGCTTCAGTAGGCATAGCTGCCATAGCTTGTCGAGTCTGTTCAAATCCACGAGCCATCTCACCACGGACAGCGGAAGTACCAGCGCGAACACCTTCAATTGCAGCTTGTCGTTCTAAAGCTCCGCGTCGAGCATCGTGGCTGCTGTCGCCATATCGACGTTGAGACTCACGCAATCCTCGCTGTGTAGCCGACTGTGCTTCGGCAAAGGCTTGTTCAGGATTAGGAGTCGCCATGTTACGTAACGTAACTGCATCTTCCACACGTTTCTTAAATAAGTCTTGGTTAGTCTGGGCTAACTGTGCAGTCTCCATGAGTGCAGCACGCTCAGTCGGAGATAGCTCATTTTCTGGTTTATTGTAGAGTGTCATAGCCAGATTAGCTAAACCGGGAACTGTAATCCCACCTACAAGATTTGTCAGAAGACTTGATGCAACAGTGCCAGCGGATGGAGCAACAGCCCCTGCAATTCCAGTTGTAGCTCCGACACCAACGCCTGTAGGAGTAGCGCCAGTTAATAGGCCACCAACTGGAGTGATAGCAGCTGCACCGGGAAGTGCCATCGGTGCAGCTGCTGCCCCGTAACCGGGTAGCATACCGCCTAGTCCACCAGTAGCAGCGCCGAGATAAGCGCCAAACCCGCCGCCTAACCCGCCGATAAGTGCACCAGTGCCAGCGCCCCGCCCAGTTACGGCACCGGTTAGCGCACCGAGACCAGCGCCAAGAGCGGCACCTGTTAGACCAGTCGCAGCAGCTGCACCGATGGCTGCTGTAAGAGCTATAGGGGCAAGGAATGGAGCGGCGACAGCAGCCACGAATGGAACTGCTATCATAGCCACGGTCTTGAGGACTGATCTAACTCCGCTGCTCAATGTAATCTCCTCAGAGTGTCATACGTATGAATTGACATGTCTGGTCAAATCCAAATTTAGACTTGTATATCTCTGCAATTCTATCGTTTGCATACGCATCAACATGTTTGATATTGTTCGCTCTCAGCCAATCGAGAATATACTCCCAAAAGAGAGACTTGAATACCATCAAATTGCGTCCTGCCATTGCAATAAGTTCTGCGCCACGCGTACCATAGATGTCAACAAACTGGATAGCAAGCACGGTAGCGATACGGCCTGCTTCATAGAAAGCGAAGATGACAATAGTGCCGTCCAAAGCTAAGTCATAGATTGTATCCGGTGTCATGTCAGCGCGAGATAACTCATTGGAATCACAGGCTTGTTTAAACAAAGGTTTCATTTGGGGCCAAAGTTTTTCTACCTGTTCATCCGTGAGCATCTCAATTTTATAATGATCCGGTCTCATTCATTCTCACTATAGTTTTGAAGCATCTTATCAAAGAACTCCGTACCTTTAGCACGAACTATGTGAGTAGGAATAACATATTCACCCTCATGGGCGCGAATTGGAATAGATCCATCAGAGCGACGACTCTTAGTGGGGAGTGGCCCACCTGCCGCCATTGATGGCATAGATCCAGATACCTGTGGTCCAGAGACGCCACCCATCTGGGTAGCACCAGCGGTGAGCGCAGGGTTTTCAGCAAGCGGTTGGCCGCCGCCCATCGGCGCTTGCATCTGGGGTTGCGCTTGCATAGCCTGTCCCATGATAACAATAGTAAAGAGAAGCCCTGGATCAAACTGAGGGTTGATGTCTTGCTCAGTTGCCAGACCTTCACGGATTGCCATTGCTCTAAGTTGCGGATACATCTCAGGATTCTGAAGCGCAACCGTGGCCATCTGAACGAGAGTGTTAAGCTCTTGCATCGTCAGTTCGCCAGACTGCATTGCCTGTTGAACTGCCATCTGAATCTGTTGGACTTGCCGTGGGTTACGCTGTGCAAATTTCTGCGCTTCCTGCATTAACTGAGCACTATTCACTTGAGGGGTAGCCCCCGGCTGCGCAAGTCCCGGTTGACCACTAGACTGCATAGGAGGTTGTGCAACCATTGGACTCATTGGCATAGGTTGACCATCGGGGCCAATCTGCCCACCGTCTGCATACGAAGGCATACCACCAAATGAAGCCGCGCCAGACACACCTGCAATTCCGCGAGTAGGTCCCTGTATAGGAGGAGCGATACTCGTCATGTCTAATAAACTAGCAATAGCAGGTGGCAAGTCTAACGAGGCAGTGCTTGCGGGTGGCATTGTTTGGTTAGGTTGCATAGCCATCTGTGGTCCTTCTTGGGTTACTAACCCACCTTGCTCATATGATTGATTTGCTGGGATTCCTAGCCTAATATTAACAGGTCTTGACGCACTAGGTAAGTACTTGCGCATAGCAGTATCAAGAAATCTAACCGGTGCATTTATTAAATCTGACGCTGTAAGTTGTTCAGATTGCTCAGTATTCATCCTATTAAAATCGTAGCGATCCACAGCAGTTGGACCTTCAGGCGTCTCGACTACTTGATACCTACCTAAAAGTGTAGCCATACGAAACTCTGGATCCGTAAAGGTACGTGAGATTGCCCGGCCAACTGGGACAGTATCGACACCACTACCACTGGGAGAATACCCAACTGCGGTACGATCCCGTGTAGTCTGGTAACTACGAAGTTGTCGTTGTGCATCAGCGTAAGGAACTACACCTTGAGATGGGATGCCCTCTGGCGATACTTGCATCTTACCCGGAAGTGGGTCCTTCATATACTCCGCTTCAGACGAACCAAGGCGTTTGATTAGTTCAGACTCAGCGGCGGTATTACGCTCCCGTGTTTCTTCATACTGACGACGTAAGAAATTGAGATCCGCTGGGGTTAAATCCTGCTCTGTAATTGGAGCCGTTGAACCCATAGCTGTTTCAGCCAAAGCCCGTACGTTCGATGGGACTAGCGTATTATAAATCTCTCGGCCTATAGATCGTTCAGCCATCGCACTACTTCCTCAGAGCCGCAGATATATTTTCTACGGCAAGGCGTAGATTCTGTAAATCTATTAATAGTTTAATAACATCATCACGAACCGCACATTGTGCTAAATAACTCGGAAGGCTAAGATTGTTTGTGTCCGCACGTGCAACCTGTTGCCTAATTGGATACACCCCGAAGACAACCACATACCCCGGATCATGACTACCATCGGCAGCGGTTGTAGAACTAGCAGAAGTAAAATTCATTTCCGGCACTTCAGATAAACTAATAACAGACCTCAAAACCGCCCGACTCGCGTTATCAAACTCCCCGCGTGTACCGACTAGTAGCTCTACATTTTGCTTTAGCGCACCTAACGTGCGAACTTTCCGGTCTTCTACACCAGAGGTAGGGATCGCTGGGATTGGATAAAAAGTTGCCATATCAAATCGTCTCAAATTGTTGTATGATTGCTTCTACAGCGGTTCTAATATTTGCGACATCGACTCTTAAACGCTCAAGATCAGATATTAAACCTAATGAGTTAATTGAAGCAGCGACACTAGGTGGCCCAGATACCCAAAAATATACGTTGTTATCTGACGCAGTTGCCGTAACAGCGCCAAGCGAGCTTACTGCTGGGTATGGCACACTTGTAATAGTTGGCAACGGTACTTGTGGTAGCGTATAAGTCTTTTTTAATAATGCTTGCCGAGAAGAATCAGTCTTATTTAACGTAGCTGTCAATAGCTCTATATTTACCTTAAGTGCACTTAAAGTACGCACTTCCCAATCCGCAATGTCTGCTATTGGTATGGCCGGTATAGATACGAACCTAGACATCAGCTACGTAACCTTGTAACGATCTCATTTACAGTCGCCCGTAAAGCTCTAACGTCCGTGCCTATATCATCTAGCACGTCTTTTGGTACAGTATTATATGCAAGTGTAGCATTGAATGCGTCTGGAACTCCGCCTGAACCGGAACTATAGAGCACACAGCTTCTATATTGAGGCGCATATGGATTAAACAGCCAATCATAATTTATTATGTCAGCAACCTGAAACGTATGTAAAGTCTGTGGTGTATATTGAGTAAGAAGCGTTGGCCTCAAGGCTGTAGAAAAATTATATGTGGACTCAAGTACAGCGACACTAGCTTGATCGCTTTCACGACGCTGATTAACTAAAAGTTCTACATTCTGCCGCATAGCATCCAACATACGGACTTCCCAATCTGGGACCCCAAAGCGTGGGGCTGGCGGCATGGCAGCAAACCTAGACATTAAACACTCCGCAATGAAGTCGGTGTATCGCCAATATGGATTGCTCTAACTCTAATTGTACTTAACAGTTCTAGTTCAAATGTATCGCTCTTATAACCTGCTGGCAGCCTAAACACATCACTATCAATACATGCACGTGTAAAAAATAGTTGCTTATTTACATATAAATTAAATGTGATTGGGTCATCAATATCCCAAATCTGCGTAGCCAAATTCCAGTTTACTGCTGCAGAGTCCCAAACATATGGGGTAGCTACTGTAGCATAATCAGCTACGACTCGTGCCGCACCGAGATTTATAAACTCTGGAGTAATAAGAACCTTAGATTTCCATTGCATCTCTAAATGTGGCTGATCTAAATCATCCCAGTGATAAACATCGCCTGAAGTCCCAGAAGTTAAATATAAAACATTTGTAAGTGAATCGTACCATGCTGCTGAAAATATAAAGTCCGAGTCTACAACTGATGGAGAATCTGGTTTAGACCCAGACTCAAACACGATGGCCCCAGCAGAATGCGAAGCGAAGTACGTATCTTTATATGATACACCAACTAATGTAGATGGATCGAGCGATTCATTCCATGTGTCACTACTATGTACAACACGTGTAAGAAGCTGAGCACCGGACGTAGATGAATATATTGCAAGTCCATCATGCGTAGAATAGACCACACCAAAACTAGCGACGACAATACTCTTCGGGTTAAGGCATGGATACTGCGCAGGTAGTTTAGCTTGTGACATAACCGCTGGATCACTACCATCAAGTATATATGGATATGATTCAGTCAAGACTATAAGTTGGCTACCAACGGAAGCTAGACCAACAATGGCGCTCTCGAAGGATCTTTTATAGGCTTCGGGCCATGCGTGAAAAGCGCTCGGTTCTGAAAAGTAAAGCGTGTTCCCAACAAATCCTGCAAGAAATGTATTCTGAACAACAGTTAGTCCTTGTAAATCAGAAGGAGGAGCGACGTATTCTGTTGTCGCAAGTGTAGTAGTTAAACTGCGATAGTTAAAATCATCAGTGAAACTATAACTACCGTCTCCCCAATATCTAGCAGTTCCTGTCGGCGCGGTTTCAGATACGTCATAATACAGGGTACCTGACGCAGCCGTAGAAGATATAGTTGCTGCAGTTTGTGCATAAGTAAATGTGTAATCGTCAGTGGTATCAGTAACAATACCGCCTGTGATATCGAATGTAGCTGAACTACAACCACTAATCTTAAATCTATCGCCAACTAAAAAGTTATGCGGGTACTGTAAAGTTACAGTAGATATATTTGACGAACGCGATACGGTGGTGATTGTATTTGGAAACCAAAGTGTTTTCAGTAGATAATATTCAGCATCAGTGGTGCCAGCTAGTGTGCGATATAGCCGTATACCACGGACAAAATTATTTCCAGCAGGTGGGGTAGTTGGAAGATTAGATACAGTAACTATCTGACCTTCTTTAATGAACAAAGTAGTAGATGGTTCAGATCCAATAGATTCTTCAAACCATGGAGTATACCACGTGTATAGATAATTACGCGATTGTATCTGACCACCAAGGTCTATTGTGCCAGCGGCGGTAGTCCCTGACGCCACTGCAGAGCCGGGATTATAATAAGTAAAAGATGTTGTAGAAGTAACCGTTACTGTAGTTACAGTATTAAATGTTGAGTCTGTAAAATTTGTGATGGAAACAAGAGCGCCGTTTTTAATATTATGGGCTGAACTCGTCGTAATCGTAGCATTGTTACTATTATCACGTGACCGTGCCGATATACCTCCAGCTGTTATAGCGGTAAACGCGGTCGCCGTCGTAGTAGGTACTGTAGTAGGTAGCGGTAGTCCAAGATCATAATACCCATTAGTAGACGGATAAGGCGCAGACCCACTGGTAGCGCGTGCATAAGTACTAACTTTAGGAGCGCCATCTCCAGTATAATAAAATCGTTGCTCACCTGATTCGTCATTAGCCGGTGTTATAATATCTACATCTGTTAGCCAAGATAACCAGACGAGAGCGTTAGTACTTGGGTTACGCAGCCCATAGAGCGTGCGTATAGTACCACTGCGCGAGGTGGAACCAACAACATGTGGAGTAGTAAAAGGGATAAGATCACCGGAGTACAATTTACAATTCGTAGCCACCTGCGCTGCTGAAGCAGGCAGTAACTCAGGTGACATCTTAGGCGATTTGCCAAGAAATCCGGTGATCTTAATAGCTGGCATTTATTTGCAGCCGCCCTTCTTAACCATGCCGCCTTTTTTATAAGCAGGCATTTTTTCCTCGTCGGCCATACCGACTTTACCCTTTGGCATCATCTTGCCTTTAGGCATCATAGCTTTTGATTTACTTGCAGCGTTTTTCATGTTCCCTCACAGTATGCTTTACGTCGCGCATTATGCGCTTTCACTTCCTCAATGGTCTGGACAGTGTCCTTCTTAGACCAAGAGATCGGACGCCAGACTAAACAACTAGTCTCGGCGGTGGCCGTCGTTGTCGAGCAACTTGCCATTAGCGGACTCAGCGCGAGACTTAGCATCAGCAGCCAACGCATTTTCTAATCTCCTACGAGCGTCTTCTTCTTGTGCCTTGCGAAGACCGCTCTCACCTTCTTGTTTACCCTTCTCCTCAGCCATGCGAACAGCAGCCCACACAGCCACATAGACAGCAGCAAAAAGACCAACGATGCCCGCAAGCGCCGCAAGAAGGGTATACACTATTTAGCGCCCGGAGGAGTGGATGTGACGGAACGCATCACTGCCATGACTACGGACATACCAATGATAGCCCAGCCAGCTTTTGGATCTTCCACAAACTTATTCCAGTCTGCGACTGCTAGCGCACCGAATGCAGCCGTAACGGCGCTTACAACATATGTTCTCCAACCGATCATCCTAGTGTCCTCCGTAACCATAAGCCTATCAGTATCATCAGTTTCATTCCATAAGCGACAGAAGCCGCAGCAGATACCGCATACACAATAAAGCGTAAGCGCGGGTCCATTACTTAGGATCGGGATACTTCCGCGCAGGCAACTGCCAATGCGGTCCGTCCTTAAATGACTTCCAGTCTCCTCCCCACTCAACGGGTACACCAACATCTTTAGCAGCCTGCTTTACCGTAGCCGCCAACTCGTAATAGAGAGGCCAATCCCAACGGACCTGACCTGCTACAAACGGAGCAATGTCCACAGCGAATCCATGGATATGCCGAGACTTCATGGTTTGAGATGCGCCCTTCTTCACCAATTCACGTTGCCGAGCAACTGAGCGTACACCTTCAAGAACTTTGAAATCATGTTTTGATATCTGAATGGCGCGGCGAATTACCTTGATAAGATCAGGATGAACACCACGAAGTAGCATCTCAGAATGAGCGCCAAGTTTATAGCCCATTAGTGACGCCCTTCTTTTTCAAGTCGTGCTTCGATCCGGCTAACTATCTGAAGGATACTCGCCAATCTCTCATCAGCACGCGCTTGATTCATCTCTAAGGTTCGTATTCTTGTTTCAGATGCTATCTGCATCGCTTCCATTTCTTTAATACCTTTATGTGTAAGGTCACTACGCTCGGACATAGAACCCCATGCAACAGCAACTGCGATCCCCATCGCAGTTAAATTGATTAAATTTCCTAGCGAGAAATCCCAGCGCATGGACGGTTCCTCCATTAATTAACTCCAATCACCGAAGGAAATTACTGAAGCATCCCCAACGCGGTAGGCTCTAAAATAACTATTAGTCCCGACAACAGCAGCGTTAGCTACACCTAATGATACTTGCGGAATAAGCGTACCCGAAGACGTAACGCGGATAACTCCGTTAATATACGCCATACCGACAGTATTAGTATTAGCCGTGACAAGCGTTGTATTTGCCGCTGTGCTAAAAATTTGTTCCACTGCTGTAGCAGTAGATAATGCAGCAGGTTTAGCTGCAGATGATCTCCAAGATTGCGTAATTGTAGCCGAACCACCAAAAGCAAATCCAAAAGAACCGCTAGAAGAACTCATATTCGTGAGCGAAATAGCGCACTCAAAAAAGTAAGTGCCTGTAGGTAAAGCAACTGAGCCACCAACTGGAGCACCGCCGCCATCAAAGATTGGTTGTGCTGCAGTCTGGCTTACTAGTGTATTAGTAGACGTAAGGACTATGAATGCGCTGCTTAAAGCTGAATCAGTAATAGCATCCGTAATAGCCTGCGCCGTAATCCGCAATTCAATAATTGACCCTTGCGGAAATGCAAGTGCCGTGGTGCCCTCTTGTGCCCGTGTTATTGATATGGCATCTGTAGCGCGAGATGTAACCTTTACAATTTCAAAAGCGCCGCTAGTCGCAGTAATTGTTGCATAAAAATATTCGCCTGCACTTAACACCGGGAAGGACGCGCCGCCACCTGTCGTAAGTGTGGCACTTGAATCTGAACTGGATATAGCCGAAGAAAGATACCCAACAGCATTATTTTTAAACTTGACAGTCATCCCTGTCTCCTACGCAAATTTGGGGCTACGGGCAGTCATAGAGCCGCGCATATTAGATAAATTAGCGCGTGCGCGCCGTTCATTCAGATGGAATAAATATTGTCGCGCATGGTACGCAGCCAGTGAGCTATCGTTCCATGTAACGTTTGGTATAAGTAAAAGTTGCTGTAACGCACCATGAATGATTACGTCTTCAAGTTCGTCCAATACGTGTTCTTCCATACCGTCAGCATCACGCCGAGGTTTAAGTGCATAGAACAACCGCATAGTATAAGTCTTATCGTTGTTCGGCATGGGCAGAACAACGTATTTATCAGGTACGACTTGGCATATCGCGCGTGGTTCAGACCCATCAGCCATAGTTGGATCAAGCACGTTGAAGCTGCCGCTTAGATCAGCGCGGGCGTAGAGAAGACTAATCGCTGAAGTCGTTGACCGTGTACCAGTACTAGATTCCAGCAAGAGAGCAGCCCCGCTTTCCTGCGTCAGCAAGTCGGCAGCAGTCGAAGCGTCAATAGTCTCTAAGGCGCTATACGTATTAGCTTGGTTAAACTCTGGCTCATTAAATTGATCTGTGTTCAGAGGGGCTTTTGTTGTTTGGCTCCAGGCTACATCAGGCGCATAACCACTAAATAAATCAGCCCATTGAGGATAGCGATATAAAGCGTCTTCAAGTGTCAACCGATCTAAAGGTTGGTTATTCATCATTGCCTCAAAGACAATATGAACATCCGTATTAGTAGGTTTATTATACGCATACTCATATGCGCCAGGAGAAAGATTAAATGTCGGTTCCACATGCCTCCACAGAAGCGTGCGCTCACAAGTACGTATTGCTGATTTACGTAACTCACGAAGTATTACAGGTTGTGGACAGCCCGGAACATTAGCGTTAATTTCTTGAACTAAGGTAGAGAAGGCACGATCAGCCATTAGATCACCTCTCCTACTACTTGCGTCGTACGTGATGCTTTAAATCCAGCGGCTTTAGTGTCTGTAAATACACGATTCTGAATTGAAGTTGTGAGTTGGCTATTAAATAACTGTAAGAAAAAGTCCGCGCGTTTAGAATTAATATGTTCGTCATCAATCGACTCTGCCAAGAATACAGTACCGTCTACTATGACAGGCATAAACGCACTTCTTGGTGCAGTAATCGTATCTGCCAGAGCATAATCAACTGGGATCTTGGAATATTCGCCTACTAAAATAGTCCCTGCCACTGGAGGTGGGTATAGAAAAAATCTCTCTGCATTTTTTACATGCCGCATAAAGTTAACAGGTGAGCCAGCCGCCTCATTCATCCAGTTGGGATAATTGCGAGACATCGTTTCACGGTCTACCTCAGTAATGGCATTGCCGTTCTTAACCTGAAAAATGTCAATAAGCCGCAACGCATCTGAGGGTAATAACTGAACTGCTGCTCCAGCTGTCGTAGAGATATCAACAATCTCACCAAAAAGATCAGGGCGAAGTACAGCCATACGCTTAAGCGTTTGATTTATATAGCCTAATAAATCAGCATCACTATAACGCGTAGGAGCTTCCACGTCTTGCAGGATACGGCGGACCTCGATTATGATATCGGCTGGTGTCACTTACAGTCCCCGCGAGGCTTCTCGGTTAAGCTCTTCATTAGTATACTCAGGTTCTTCAGGGATGTCATCCGTATGAAGGTCAATCCCTCTACGTTTCTTACCCTTACGAGATTCTTTTACAATAGGTGCGAGATCATCAGCCTCAATCTCTAAAGCCGCAACGATCTCAGCAACCTCATCCGCAGCAGGGATCTCCTCAGAAAACTGAGCTATGCGTGCCTTAATTGCTGGCGTTAAGAACTTCTCAGGGAATGCAACTTCCTCAGAGACTTCCTCCAGTTTAGGATGCTTATCGAGGTACTTATCCCACTCGTAGATAGTACCATCTTGTTTATGTCGAAGCCATCTAGTCATTTCTTCATAGCCTTCTTCTTGGCTTCCGCTTTTACACGTGACCAAAGAGCCGCATTGTTTGGTTTAGACGCAGCCATGTTAGCAGTTCCACGCACGAAGGCTTTTATTAATCCGTGAATTAGGATCGTTCGCTGTCTTGGCGCTCGTCAGTTTTTTCTTCATGCCTTGCATTCTCGCACAAAAACTTTTCTTGCGCGGGCCGCCTTCAGGCTGCGGTGGTTTCAACCCAGGCTTACCGGGATTAGCTGCGTTGTAAGAAGCACGACCTTTGGCGTTGAGGCCACCTTTCGGATTCTTACCTTCTTTACGTGTCCATGCAGGAGTCTTAGCCATTATGCGTTCACCGATTTAATGATAGCAAAATTAAGAACTAGAGCTTCTGACTTACTACCGGAACTATGATTATATAGAGATATATTGCAGGATCCAGAATTAATAGCTTCTACTGTAATATTATAAGCGCCAGCGGTTGCCCCAGACGCAATATTGGCTATAACCACATCTGTAGAATCAATGTAACTGTTTGTAAGTGTGAATGATACTGATGTATTTTGTACTAATGAAGCACCATTCATTGTTATCTGGCCACATAATTTATTTAGCGTAACACCAGTAGATTTATCAGTAAGCTGAGTAACAGTACCGCCTGTACTACTACCGCCATATCCAAATGGTTTGTTAATAACAACTTCGCCCGTACCATCAGGGGCTATCGCTATGTTACCATTTGTATTTGTTGAAGATAAAGTATTTGCTGTTAATCTTAGATTACCGCCATTCGTAGTGGTAGTTCCAGTTATTGTAGTAGACTCGACAAGTGTCATACCTGAGAACGAACCGGAGAATGTGACCCCAGTTATTGACCCGCCAGTAATGGCTACAGACGAAGCAGCTTGTGTAGCCATGGTGCCGAGGCCAAGATTCGTACGAGCATCTGAGGCAGTTGAAGCACCTGTGCCGCCATCAGCAATAGCTAAATCGGTTATACCGGTGATTGACCCACTCGTTATTGCTGCATTAGTTATACCAACAGTACCGCTAAGCGCAGAAATAGCGTTTCCACTTAATTGGATATTACCAACGGAAACAGAAGTCGTACCAATTTTAAGCGCTGTAGAAACGCCCGTCCCACTAACAACGGTTTTTTCTGTAGCTGCCGGACCGCCGTCTACGTGTAGTAGTTGAGAATACGTAGCATTGATCTGGCTACCGGTAAGGTTTGTTGGCATACTGATCCCCTAAGCACATAAAAGTAGGGGCCGAAGCCCCTACCAATTATTCAAGGACGTATACAAAGATTACGTCGATGTGCGTAGCCGTCGTGACATTGGAGCCAGTCTTGCCAATCGTAACCGCTGTACCAGCATCGTTAGCTGTATAGGATGCACCGTCCGCGAGAACAGTACCGCCAGTACCGCCGTCAGCCAAAACAGCACTCTGCGTCAGGCTGGCCTGAGCAAAGGCAACGAGTTTACGTGAAGTCGTCGATGTGCCGAGAATATCGACAGTCGTAACTGCACCAGCAGCGCCGCCTACTGCAATGGCTTTACAGCCAACCATACGAATGGACTTGCCAGATACAGCAGCAACAAGGGTTGCACCCGCATTGACCTGAGCAATCGTAAACCGCTGACGTTTGTTGTATACAACCAAACAATTCGTGACAGATAGATTATCAACCTCAAGATTGATGGCTTTCAGTCGAGAGTTTGTAACGCCGTTATAAACAGACATTGAATCCTCCTATGAGAAAGTAGGGGCCGAAGCCCCTACAATCAGTTCGGGTTAAGAACAACCGCGAAGCAACGGAGGACCGCGTCAGTAGGCGCAGCCGTGTTGAGCAGCAGATCAATCGTGTCATCTGACGTACCGATGATGATCGGATTCGCCAGACCGTTGCCAGCAGCCCATGACCAACCGAGAGCGTTTGACACGATGTCGTTACCAAAGGCATTGGCAGCAGCAGGCGAAGCGCCCGTGAAACCAAAGTCAAAGGTAGCGGTCGTGTTGGTCGTCTCAGCCGATGTCACCTGAAAGCCAGCGTGCAGAATCACAGCGTTAGCTGGGACTGCAATGACCTGAAGCGTATCCGCCGCAGCCAGAGCCGTAGCACTAGCAGCAGAACGAGCAGCAACGATAGTGGCGAAGTCAAGTTCAACTTCAAGATAGGAAATGCGGTTGCCGCCATAAGCAGCGAACGAAGCCGTCCCTTTGTTGAACCCGTAGGAGTCCGTAAAAGCAGTCATTTATTCCTCCTTACGAGAAGCTGACAACGGATTCGACGAGGGCTTCAGGCTTCACCACTTTGTAGCCATACACTTGAAGGCCACGGATGATGTCACCGAACGTCGTTTCCGAACGGATGGTTTCCATCTCAGTCATCTGAGAAGCGAAAGTGAAGCCCATCTTAGTACCAGCAATGATGCTGTACTTCGTGCTGGACGTAACTTTCAAGTTGTGGCTGACGTAGATCGTGAAGCGATCAATCATGCCAAGGCGACCGTTACGGAGTGGAGACTGGCTGTCGCCCGTAAGCGAAGCGTCTTTCAGTTCCGACTTCTTAATCAAGCCAGCCATACGAGCAGGGATGATAAGGAAGCGGTTCTGCTCTGGGCAGTTAGCCTCATCAAGAACGGTGCCCATGTCAACGACAAGGTCCGTAACTGAAGTCGTGCCACCAGAGCCGTCCTTCGAAACCGTCAGCGGCGAACCAGTCGTGCCGAGGTTGAACGCGCTAGACACAGCACCAGCAGTTGCGCCCTTATTGGTCGCAGCAATATCTGGCAGGATGTCGGTCAGAACACGTTGATCGATCTTGATCTTCATCTGCTCGGAAGCATCTTTAGACCACATATCCATCAACTTAACGTCTGACTGGACGCGGTCGATGTCGTCTTCGACGCAAGCGAAGTACTCGCCTTTGTCGATAACAAGCTGAAGTTTTGGCTTGTCTGGGTTTTCCACGACAAGGCTTTGGCCCTTGACGTAGTCGCGGATCGTGATGTTAGGGATCGTACGGATGTTAACCGTATCACCCTGATTCTTGATCTCGCCTTCGTAGTCAGTGTTAGCAATAGCCGCGAGGACCGTTGCATCGTAGAAGTTTTCAATGAGCTTGCCTGACCAAATCTCAGGGATGAAGTTCCCTGAATAATTTGGACGGCCAGCAGAGACCGGATAAGACATGGATTAGCTCCACTTAACCTGTTGCGACTATGCGATTTTCCCGCTGTGCAGCGAAAATATCGCGTTCAATTCGGTCGCGTTCAGCCTCTTTACCTCGATAGGTGCCCTTCCGTACATCGTCAAAGAACTTACTAATATCTTCGCGCGAATACATCTTGGCCTGTTGTGTTGCCGGACCACTGCCATTACGGCTACGTCCCGGCGCTACTTGTTTATCGAGATCGGAAGCTGCGCTCCGAGGTGGTTGAGCAACTTGCTGACTGCCGTTACCCTGCCAAGCATTGAAGAAATTTGCGACTCGATACACATCCATGCTCCGCTGAGCATCTTCAAGATAGGACTGCCGTGTAACCCCGGTCAGCGGGTCTACTTCTATGAGCCAGTCTAGGAATCCCTGATCTGCGTTGATGTCCCGCCAGTTGGGGACTTTCGTAGATAGTTCAGCCCAGAATGACTGCTCAGATGATAGCGCCTGTTTCTGCGCAACCTGCTCAACGCGAGGAAGAACACTGACCTGCATCTGCCGGACCATATGTTCCAATTCCGCGATCTTGTTGTCGCGGGCTGTAAGTGATTCTTCGGACACACGTCGCATGACCTCAATCGAATCACCGTATTCCTCAACATCTTTGTCGGTTATCAACTTTTTATCAGCAGCATAGGCCGGAGCCGGAGATGTTGATAGAGTTGAAAACAGTTGCTCCATCTGGGTAAGTCGTTGGTTCAACTGCTGATTCTCGGTACGAAGCCGCACCGTATCCGCGTTGTACATACCCTGAAGTGTTTTGTATCGTTTCTCGTAAGTCTCCTCGTTATCCTTGTTACCCGTAGGCTTTTGCTCGTTAAGTACGGGTGCAGGTGCGTTGTTCTCGACACTGTCGGCTTGCTGAATACTTTCTTGCGTCTGACCTTCTGACTCTACGTTAGCCTCAGTAGTTTCAGTTTGGGTCTTCTGCTCTTCGAAATGTTTGGCAACGGCCTCAGATTGACGACGAACTTGCTCAGGTACAGCCATAGAACGCTCCTCTCGGTGTGCGTATGGTTAGGCGGCTATCTTTTTCTAGATTCTGCTGCCATATCAGGGGCATTTTGCACTAGTTTATATATCTCTGTCAACACTTGGCAACGCCCTTGAGCCAAGTGAACAGCATCTGATCCAACATATGGTAGCTGATCTACCTCCCGCTGACGCCACTCAGTAATCCATTCAAGAATCGCTGGGTGGGAACGAGAGATAGAAGCCCATTGTTGAAGAAGTTCTGGGGTGGGACGTATCACGCACCACCACCTTGTGGTCTAGCAGAAGCGGCGCTCATGCCGCCTGCTGGATTTCCTGCCTGGTCGAGTGTCGCACCCTGTGGCTGCTGTTGGGCTTGTTGGGCCTGCGCTGTTGCCTGAGTACGCTGGATATTACTCAAGCGTTCACGTGATGGGACAATCTCATCAACCGGCATCTGGAGGCCCTTAGCGATCTCACGAAGAATCGCGGCGCGGCCATCCTTGCCGATGATGCTCATATCTACTTCGTTGCCAGTGGCGTTGAGGAACTCAATACGGCGCATATTGACAGTCTCCTTGACCGCCAGATTAACCGCGCCACGTGGAATAACCTGCGCATCACCCTTGATCGACTCATCTGCATCATAGCGCATATTGTACACAAACTGGCGTTCGACGATTGGCATAATGATGTCGTTGTCGATGTGCATCACGACTTGACGAATACCCTTACCGGCTGAACCCATAAGCATGGATAGTCCCGATGCGGTACGACCTGCGCCCTTAACATCTACGTCGCCATAGATATAAGACGGGATACCGGAGTGATCGTCGGCCAGACGACTAAACCGTTCATAAACAGCCATCAACGTATTGGCGTTATCATTCGGCTGATTAAAGCGTACTGCTGGAGCAGAGCCACCAAGTGGGTCGTTGAGAACCTGCCAAATCTTCCATGGGTGCATCTGGGTAATATCCTCGTTGGGAGGAATACGTTCCAGATTGACTTCGACCTGTGGGCCAGAAGCAATACCCATATTGTTGACAAGCGCACGCGCTGCCGCATTGCAGATATTCTGCAGGTCTTCAATAATCTCAGGAATACCGCGACCCCAAAATGCACCGGGGGACTTAATGAACGAAGTCTTGGAGTAAGGCTTCTCGCCTAGCGGATCGTAGTTAAGAATTGCCTTGATGACATAGTTGCCAACAAGCCAGATATTGGCGTCGTACTCACGCGCTTCGTCAGGCGCATCTTCTTCGCTCATACCCCATTCACGGAGCATTGCGCCACTGACTTTGCCCCAGAACTCAAGGGCATCAAACATATCTGTCGGGCGCATCTTAGTATAGAACTTGCGTTCTTCTTCCTCGCGCTGCTGCTCAATCGTCTCAGCTACCCAAGACTGGCCCGGACCAATCTCCAACACCTTGCGGATTGCTTGATCGTCGTAGCCCGGACAGCCGATCAAATCAGATAAAGCTGTTCGGCTGAGGATGTGATGCTCGAATAAATACCCATCATTGATCCGGGTGATCCCCGGCTCTGGGTAAATATTGAAAGGACTTACCCTCTCAAATTCCGGTGCAAGTCTCTCGCCCGCTTCGACAATAGTCTTACCGTCTGGACCCTTCGCCCAGCTAAGGTGTCGTTGGCGACGGACAACAGGCCCTTTAATAAAAGCGCAAGGGAAAGTAACAAGATCAGTGATAAGCTCATTGAACGACTCCGGCCATCCCCCCTGAGCAAACTGATCGTCAATCTTAATCTTCATCTTGTCAACACGCATTTGTGCTGCCTGAAGAATTTTAAATCGATACTGTTGAGAGACAACTTCTTTAAGTTCAAGAAGTTCTGATTTAGTTGGCGCAGCACCGGTTGCCTGAATAACTGCCATAACTTCTTCGGCAAAGGCCGCTTGAAGCGCCGTACTCTCATCAGGAGATAAGTCTGGGATGGGCGTAGGGGCCATGTCCCACGGTGGAGAACCTGTCTCAAGCAAGATATCCCGCAGCCAGCTTTCAGCTGCACGGCACTTGACTTCAGTCAACATCATGTAGACTTCAGAGCCACCTTGGTTGCGGATAGCGTTCATCTTATCCGCTTCGTACTCTCCATTGCGCTGCCGCATTGCACGTAGCATGATGTGGTTAATCGGCTCTCGCGCGATACGCGCCGCATCCCAACATTCTTTAAGGTGTGCAGACAGGCCGAGAATAACTGAATCTTGCTGCCGCGCCTGAAGCTCTTGCTCCATACGATCACGCTCAGCCCGATCAAGCTGTTCGCTACTGACGACACGAAGGAGAGTTAAACCGGCCATGTTATTCCTGTGGCGCTACGGGTGTTGGTTCAGGTGTTGGTTCTTCTACAACAACTGGTTGATTATCAGGGCTAACAGGCCACTCAACATTTGTCACAGCAGCGATAAACGCATCAATATCCGTCGCTGCTTCTAACGCTGTAATCGTGTCTGCCGTCTTTACGCGAACAGCCTCACGATACGTTGTCCAATCAGCCGGAATGCCTGTGTTGTTTTCCTGTTTGCGGACCACAAGCCAATCGCTCGGCAGAAGCATTGAGTATGCAGTCTGTTTAAACTGCGCTGTCCACGTTTTCTTTAGGCCGTCTAAGTCTTTCGGAATAGCAGTCCAGCTACCATCAAGATTAGGCCCGCTGACCCAGTAGAAGCGGTCGTCAGGTCTGGGCTGTTCGACTACCTCAGTAATGCCGATAGCTGCGCGTTCTTCTGGCGTTGCTAATCTAATCCAATTGCTAGGATAACTTGTTCCATTGGCTTCAAAAGGAGTATCAAGTTGGAGTATCCGGCCTTC
>SXGS01560292.1_pt1 | contig 19459 bp, 16 predicted proteins | sample 3174681 | NCBI WGS metagenome assembly SXGS01 (sample SAMN11356861, study PRJNA531348) | freshwater metagenome | isolation source: freshwater sample F1-80 | place: China: Fuxian Lake, Yuxi | collected 2017-12-25 | reverse complement strand
GGCGAGCAGTTGTAGGCGAGCATCTGGTCCGGGAACTCGCTCCGGACGGCTTCGGAGAACTTCTTCGCCAGTTCCAGGTCCGGGGTGCCGGTCTCCATCCAGATCAGATCGGAGTAGGGTGCGTAGGCCTTGGCCCGGGCGATGCAGGGTTCAATCCCGTTGCGCACCTTGTAGAAGCCCTCCGCAGTGCGCTCGCCGGTGATGAATTCCTGGTCGCGCTCGTCGACGTCGGAAGTGATCAGCGTGGCCGCCTCGGCATCGGTGCGGGCGATGATCACCGACGGTACGCCGGCGACGTCGGCCGCGAGCCGGGCCGCGTTCAGGGTGCGGACGTGCTGCTGGGTGGGAATGAGCACCTTGCCGCCCAAGTGTCCGCACTTCTTTTCCGAAGCGAGCTGGTCTTCCCAGTGCACGCCCGAAGCGCCGGCCTGGATCATCGACTTCATGAGTTCGTAGGCATTGAGCGGGCCGCCGAAGCCGGCCTCGGCGTCGGCGACGATCGGCACGAGCCAATCTTCGACCGACTGCTTGCCTTCGGAGAATTCGATTTGATCAGCCCGCAGCAGCGCGTTGTTGATCCGGCGGACCACCGTGGGTACCGAGTTGACCGGGTAGAGCGACTGGTCCGGGTAGGTGTTGCCGGAGGTGTTCGCATCGGCGGCAACCTGCCAGCCGGAAAGGTAGATCGCCTTGAGTCCGGCTTTGACCTGCTGCACGGCCTGATTGCCGGTCAGCGCGCCGAGCGCATTGGTGTAGCCTTCCGGGCCGGCGTTGCGCAGTTGGTCCCAGAGCTTCTCGGATCCGCGGCGGGCCAAGGTGGCCTCTTCCTGCACGCGTCCGGCGAGCTTGACGACGTCGGCTGCCGAGTAATCGCGGCGCACGCCTTCCCAACGGGGATTGGCTGCCCACTCCAGCTCCAGCGCCTCTGCTGTTTTCTGCTGATTCTCCGACATGTCCTGCTCCTTGATATCTGCTTCCCGGAGGTGAATCCGGGCTGAACTTCTTCGTATGTCTTACTTTTCTCCGTTTTCAAGCGGGTTTCTAGAAAATTTTCTGGAAAGATTTGCGTTTCTTCACGTATCATCAAGAAATGACGAGTCCAACCTGGCAACGACCGGCTCCGGGTACCGAACGGGACCCCGGCAACGACGAAATCGACGTGATCAGCCTGGGCCGCCGGGTCCGGCACCTGCGCAAAAGCGCGAAGCTGACGCTCGATGACTTGGGGCTCATGGTGGATGCCGCACCCTCGCAGTTGTCGATGATCGAGAACGGCAAGCGGGAGCCGAAACTGAGCCTGTTGCACGGGTTGTCTAAGGCGCTCGGCGTGAGCATCGAACAGCTGCTCGGAGCCGAGCCGCCCAGCCGGCGGGCAGCGTTGGAAATCGAATTGGAACGGGCGCAGCGCGGGTCGCTTTACGAATCACTGGGATTGCCCAAAGTCCGGGTGTCCTCGCGGCTTTCGATGGATGCTTTGGAAGCCCTGGTGGGTTTGCAGGCCGAGCTGGAACGCCGGCTCAACGAACAGATCGCCACCCCGGAAGAAGCCCGCCGGGCCAACACCGCACTGCGCCTGCAAATGCGGGAACGGAACAATTATTTCGGCGAGTATGAGGCGGAGGCCGCCAAGGTGCTTTCCGGCGTCGGCTATGCCGGGGGACCGCTCTCGCAACACGTCATCGCGGACATCGCGAACCATCTCGGTTTCACCCTGCACCATGTGACGGATTTGCCGCATTCCACCCGCAGCGTCACTGACTTGAAGAATCGCCGAATTTATCTCACCCAATCGAGCCGCAGCGAACATGACCCGCGTTCGGTGCTGCTGCAGGCCCTGGGGCACTTCGTCCTGGGGCACCAGACGCCGACCAGCTACGGGGAATTCCTCTCGCAACGGGTGGCGACCAATTATTTCGCGGCAGCGCTGTTATTGCCGGAGAAGCAGACTGTGGATTTCCTGCAGCGCGCCAAAGCCGCCAAGAGCATCGCTGTGGAGGACATTCGGGATGCTTTTGCGGTGTCCTATGAAACCGCAGCGCACCGCTTCACCAACTTGGCCACCGAGCATCTGGGCATCCTGACCCACTTCCAGAAAGTGCATGAGAGCGGGATCGTCTACAAGGCCTACGAGAACGACGGCGTGACCTTTCCGACCGACCACACCGGGGCGATCGAGGGGCAGCCGATCTGCAAGTACTGGACCTCGCGCGAAGTCTTCGACGTGAGCGACAAATTCAGCGCCTACAACCAGTACACCGACACTCCCGCCGGCACGTATTGGTGCACCGCCAGGACGGAACGTTCCAGTGGCGGTGAATTTTCCTTGAGCATCGGGCTGCCGTACGCGCATGCGAAGTGGTTCCGCGGCCGGGAGACCACCGAGCGCTCGAAATCGCGCTGCCCGGACGAGTCCTGCTGCCGGCGGCCACCGGCAGCCCTGGCGAGTGCCTGGAACGGCAATGCCTGGCCGAGTGCCCGGGCGCACTCCCACCTGCTCGCGGCAATGCCGCCCGGAGTGTTTCCGGGCGTGGACGAAACTGAGGTCTATTCGTTCCTGGCCGCACACGCCCCGGAGGCCGGGCCGGCGTCGTAATTCGGAAACGGCGACCTCAGGCGCCGGTGGTTTTCACCGCCCGGCTGAGCAACAAGGCGCCCCAGCTGATTTGGAACAGGACAACGGCGACTTGGAAGAAGAACGGCGCGGCCCCGGGGGAATTGATCTGCATCCAGTCGTTGAACCCGTGGATGAACGCCAAGGGCCAGATGGATCCGACCAGGAACCGGCCAGCCGACCAGCAGAACCCGGCGGCGCTCGCGGTCACCACCTGCCACAGGGCGTCCTCCAGGCTGCTGCCGAAAAACAGCCAGTTGCCCAAGTGCCCGAGGCCGAAGACCAGCCCGAGGGTGATCGAGGCCTGCCATTTTCCGGCCGGCTCGGCGGCCGCCAACCCGACGCCGCGGCCGGCGATTTCCTCGGAAATCCCCACCGCTGCCAGGGCTGCAGCGCTGCTGAGCAGGAGTCCCGGGGGACCGACGATTCCGGGCACGCCTTCCGTGCTGATCAACGAATAGCTCAGGTCGATCGCGAGCAACGGCAACAGCCACCAGTAGTTCCGGATCCGGCCCCAGCCCAAAGCCGAGGCGGACAGCAGACGCAGCCGCCAACCGAGGAAAAGCACGACGGCGGCGCCCAGGAAATTTGTCAGCAAGCCGCCCAGGCCGGGGAACCAGTCGGGTTGCAGCCCCGGCAACGGGAGTGATCCGAAGCCGTAAACCACGATTTGCCACAGCACCATGATCGCTGAGCCGAGCAGCAGCGGGTGTTTGCTTGCCCAGATTGGCGGTGCCGCAGCGGTGGTCATGGGCCAACCGTATCCCGCGGATCGCTCGCAGGCCGAGGCAATGGCGGCACCCGGCTGGAAATTTTCGGATCAGCCGCGGTTTCGGCCGGAAAACTTGCCGGGCAGCTCCGACTACCTGCGATTCTGCCCTTTTGGACGGGCTTTCCGCGGTGATTGAGGAGAGCCTTGAACCGTAGCCAAACGCAGTTGGGAGTTCCACGACATGAGCACAGCATCCATTCGGCGCATCCGTGCGGCGCTGGCCGGCATCACGATCGCTGCGAGCCTCGCGGCTTGTTCCGGAGTGCCGTCGACGGCTCCATCGGCAGAGCGGCTTGCCACCGACGGCAGCGGGCCGCAACTGCAAGGCGCCGGGGGTCCCGCCGGCTCGATTCCGGACGACGTGTGCACCACCATTCCGAAACTGGGCAAACTCGAAGAGCTTTTGAAGCTCGAAGGCCTGGCCGCCGGCAAGGGGCCGGTTGGGAAACAATGCAGCGCGAAGAACCGAGACGGCTATGGCGTGACCTTCGGCATGGACCGTGGCAACACCCTGGCGGACTGGGCCGCTGCCGACGATGAAGTCAACGTTGCCGGCGAAGACCGGCTCAGTTACCGGGGCAGCCAGTACGGGACGTTCCGCAACGGGATCACCTATTACGTCGCCTACTCGTCCGAAAAAACCATGGGACGCGACGAGTTCAAAACGCTGATGAAATCGATGATGGCGGCCTGGGGCCATTCCTGACCTGCCATCCCGGCCGGTTCCCCGACGCGCACCCCCTTCCCCGTTTCCCGGCGCGCGAGTGCACAGATGATGCGGGTGGTTTCGGAAAACATCCGCATCATCTGTGCACTCGCGCTGGGTTGGGGGCCCCAGCGCCGGGGTTGCGGTTGGAGATTTAGATGAAGGCGCTGATGCCGGTGATGTTCTTGCCGACGATCAGGGTATTCATCTCCCGGGAACCCTCGAAGGAGTAGATCGCCTCGGCATCGGAGAACAGCTTTGCGATCTCGTAATCCAGCACAATGCCGTTGCCGCCGAAGAGCTCCCGGCCGAAGGCCACGGTCTCGCGCATTTTCGAGGTGCAGAACGCCTTCGCCAGTGCGGCCTGTTCCGGGGTATCGCGGAGCTCATCGCTCAGCTGGGCCAGCCGGGTCACCATGCCGAACATCGCGGAGATATTGCCCAACATCTTCACCAGCAAATCCTGGATAATCTGGAACGAGGCGATCGGCTTGCCGAACTGAACTCGAGTCGTTGCATAGTCACGGGCCAGTTCATACGCCCGGATCGAAACGCCGAGTGCCTGCCAGGCCACCCCGCCACGGGTGGCGCGCAGCACCTCGGCGGTATCCCGGAAGCTATTGATGTTCTGCAGCCGGTTGACTTCGGGAACCCGGACGTCCGCAAAAGTCAGATCCGCGTTCTGCACGGTGCGCAACGCGATCTTGCCCTCGATCTTCGCCGAGCTGAAGCCGGGCATGCCCTTCTCCACTACGAAGCCCTTGACTTGGTTGTCGGCCTCATCGCGGGCCCAGACCACCACCAGATCGGCAAAGGTGCCATTGCCGATCCAGCGCTTGGCGCCATTGATGATCCATTCGTCGCCTTCGCGGCGGGCGGTGGTGCGCATGCCGCCGGAGACATCCGAGCCGCCCTCCGGCTCGGTCAGCGCGAAGGCACCGATCTTCTTCCAGGCGATCATGTCCGGCAGCCAACGCTGCCGCTGCTCCTCATCGCCGCCGCCGTAGATCGAACCCATCGCCAAACCGGTGTGCACGCCGGAGAACACCGCCAAGGAAGGGTCCATCCGGTTGAGCTCGATGCTCAGGAACCCGGTCATCAGTGCGCGGCGTTGGGTGCCGGAAGAGGCGAAGCCGGGGAACTGGCCGTCGGCCAGGTTCAGTTCGGCGAATTTTTCGATGACCTCGAAGGGGAACTCGGTCTTGTCCCAAGCTTCCTGGGCGAGCGGCTTGATCTCATTGGTGAGGAACTCGCGCACCCGGGCGAGTTCACTGCGCTCCGCATCGGTGAGCAGCTCTTCGAAGCCGAAGTAGTCGGGGTTGGTGTTTGCTGGCCTTGCCATGGTTTTCACGTACTTTCCTGGATCGAAAATTAGTCGGAGACTGCTGCGTTGACCGCGAGCTGTTTGCGGTCGCGTTCGGCGGTGAGCTTCGCGTAGGCTTCCGGACCCGCGCCATAGGTGCGCTCGACGTCGGCAATGAGCTTTTCGACGTCGGCTTCGGTCACTCCGGAATCCCCGCCGGTGAGATTTCCGCCCAAGTGCTCGAACATATGCCGGATACCGCCGGGGCCGCCACCGAGGTGGTAGCTTTCGAACGGTCCGATGGTCGCCCAGCGGGCGCCGAGCGAGGCTTTCATCGCGGTGTCGAGCTCTTCGACCGAAACCACACCCTGAATGACCAAACTGAAGGCTTCTTTGAGCACCACAGCCTGCAAGCGGTTGGCCACAAAACCCTGGATCTCTTGATGCTCACGAACGGGGACCTTGCCTAATTCCCGGTAGAAGTCGATTGCGGCCAAGGTAGCCGATTCAAGGGTCCGTTCGCCAGGAACGATCTCCACGAGCGGCATCAACTGCGGCGGGTTGAACGGATGCGCAATCAGCATCCGACCGGCCGCATCGCCGTCGAGCTTTTCCGCGATCAGCGTCGCGACGATGCCGGAGCTCGAGGAGGCCAGCAGTGCGTGCGACGGCGCTGCGGCTGCGATATCGGCAAAGAGTTGCTGCTTGAATTCGAGCCGCTCCGGGCCGTTTTCTTGTACTAAGTCCGCGTTCGCAACCGCGTCGGCAAGCGAAGCGGAAACGGTCACCTGAGCCAGCAGCTTTTCTGCTGTGCTGCCGAGCGAGGCGGCCAGTTCTGGCATCGAGTCGCGCACGACGTCGGCCAGGTCCGGCCGCGGATCGCTCACCGTGACGTTGAGTCCTGCGTTAGCGAAAAGTGCCGTCCAAGAGAGTCCAATGGTGCCAGCGCCGATGACGGCGACGTTTTTGATGCTCATTTTGAGGCTCCCTTCGAGATTTGGCCTTCGGGTTGTTCGGTTAGGTAGTCATAAACCGGAACTGCCGGGGCCAAGGTCAGGTCGGTATTGATGTGGCTGGCCGAGACGATCTCCAGGACTGGAAGGTCCGCAAGCGGTGCCAGCACATGCTGGAACAACTGCAAGCGAGCCGGCCCGGTGTAGGCCTCTTTGACCGTCACGTCAGTGATTTCGGTGCGTAGCAGCCGGTTGAACTGCGGCTCACCGCTCAAACCGGAGTTGATCTTGAGCATGAAGGTCGGCACCGTGATCTGGGCTTTCGCTTCCTCAAAATCCAGGGGATAGAACTTGTATCCCATGCTGGCGGTGGCAACGCGGACCGAACCGTAATCCAAGGCGCCGAGCAGCGCGCCGTTGTCTACCGTTAGCGCGGGGCTGCCCATCACTTTCGGATAGGCGCTCACCTCACGCCCGGCCGCGGTGGCGGCGAAATTGTCCAGGTACATCGCGTGCAAGTACTCGCCACGCTCACCGTTGAAGGACACCTGAATCGCTTGGCCGGCCTCAACATAGGGGCCGTACGCGGTGGAATCGCCCATTTTCATGATCTCAAAGCGAACCAGCGGCTCATCGATTTCCAGTGGTTCCGGCACTACGGCGCGCAATGCTTCAGCATCGGTGCGGTACACGATATTGAGATACTCACGATTGGTGAATCGGGAGCCAACCGCGGGATACGCCGGGCTGCTCAGCGGGGTGGTGATCTGTTGACGAACTTCTGAAATCTTCATGATTACTTTCCGCTCCATTGGGGGGCGCGGCGCTCGGTGAAGGCTTTGATTCCTTCGGCGACGTCGGCGGACTTCATGAGCTTGTGAATCTCTTTCGCCTGAGCGGCGAATGCTTCCGATTCCGGGGCGGAATCGGCAATTCTGCTAACTTCCTTGACCGCGGCCAGCGCGAGCGGCGCATTTTGCCCGACGACGGCGGCCAGCTCGAGCGCGCTGGCTAAGGCTTGACCGTCTGGGGTGACTCGGTTTGCTAGGCCAAGTTCTTGAGCCCGACTGGCGTTGATGCCGGAGCCGGTGAGCAATATTTCCATGGCCAGGTGATGCGGGATCCGCTTGGGGAGTCGGATCACGCCACCGCCGCCAGCAATCAGGCCGCGGGTTACTTCGGGTAGTCCGAGGGTTGCTCCCTCAGCGGCAACGATCAAATCGCAATGGAGCGCGATTTCCAGGCCGCCACCCAGCGCGTAACCTTCGATTGCTGCGATCAAAGGCTTGCTGACTTTCGCCTCGACGAATCCGGCGAAACCCTTGCCTGGCACACTGACGGTTTCGCCAGCGGCAGCGGCGCGCAGATCCATACCGGCGCAGAAGCTGCCGCCGGCGCCGGTGATCACACCAACGCGAAGCTCGACGTCGTTCTGCAGCTGGTCCAGCGCGGCCGCCAAACCGAGGGCAACCTCAGCATTGACTGCGTTGCGGGCTTTCGGTCGGTTGATGGTGATCACCAGCGTGCTGCCAACAACCTCGGTCAGCACGGCTGCTTCGCTAATTTCTACGGAGTTGCTCATGCGATTGCGCCCGCCAGTTCGGAATCTTTAGTCAGTTCGGAATCTTTAGCAGCAGCCAGCTCAGCCAGAACCTCTTCGGTATCCGCACCAGGCAACGGCGCGTGCCGACGGATCGACGGCGGCGTTGCGGAGAACTGCATTGGCACGCCGATCATCCGGATCGGTCCCTCGCTGGGGTGCTCAGCGACGTCGAGCAAATGCCCGCCCTGGACGTATTCATCATCCATCGCGTCGTCGAGCCGCAGCACTGGTCCAAACGGAATGCTCTTGCTGAGGCAAACTTCGGCCCATTCTTCGGTGCTCAGCAGCGGAACTACTTCGTCCAGCAGCGCGGAGAGGTCATTGCCATCGGCCCGGACGTCGATGAATTCGCCATTGACCCGCGGGTCCTCGGCGAGTTCCGGCCGGCCGGCCGCGACGAACAAATCGCGGAAGTTCTGCGGTCCGTAAGGGATCACCATGACCAAGCCGCCGTCTTTCGTCGGGCGGGCGTAGTGGCCTTTCATGAGCGAGTTCGGGAATCCGGTTTGGCTCAGGGCAGGCACGAAGGCCTGGCCCTGCAAGTGCTCGACCAAGTTGAAGGCGAGCATGGTGTCCGTCATCGGCACCTCGACTTTTTGGCCCTGGCCGGTCTTTTGCTGGTGGACCAAAGCGGCCATCGCGCTGTAGGCCATGGTCAAGGCGGAGACTTTGTCCGCGATGATGGTGGGCAGCACGGCCGGTTTTTCGATGTCCGCGGCACGTTGGGCGATGTCCAGCAAGCCCGACGCCGCCTGCACGGTTTCATCGTAGGCGGCGAGTCCGGCGCGATCGGAATCCGGGCGGAAGCCCTGGGCGTGTACATAGATGAGCTTCGGGAACTTGGCGCTCAAGCTTTCGTAGTCCATGCCCAGGCGACGCAGTGCGTCAATGCGCATATTGGAAATCAGGATGTCCGCTGAGCCGATGAGCTCCAGGGCGGCCGCGTGACCTTCTTCGGACTTCAAGTTCAGGGCGACGCTGCGCTTGTTCCGGTTGACGTTCAGGTGCAGCGAAGTCATACCCGGCGTCTTGGCGTACAGACCGGAACGGATGGTGTCATGGGGCGACTCGATCTTGATCACGTCTGCACCCAGATCGCCGAGCACCTGTGCGGCGTAAGGACCCATGACCACGGTGGCCATGTCGATGACCCGGATGCCGGCCAGCGGGCCTCGATTGCTGCTGGAAAGTGTGGCGACGTTTTGGTTTGTCATTACTGCATTCCTCACAAATTAGCTTCATCGAATTATTGATTCGAATTTGTTGAGTCGTAGCTTTCTTGGCTCACTTTCAACACTAGTTCGCTAAGGTAACCAAAATCCAGCCAGTTTTGACACCGATGGAAGGACGCTGCCGTGACCGCTGTGGTCACGGTTCAGGGATCGCAGAATTCCTTGGGATATCTAGGTTCCGGACGGCGGAAACGCTTCCTGCAGCGAAGCTATCAGGTCGGCTAAATCAGAATTCTTGGCAGCCCGGTCGGTACGCCAGATTATTCCGGTAGCCAATTCCGGGTTGAAATCGTTGAAGGGCAACGCTACGACCTCGGCCTGATTCGTGGCATTTGCCGAAATTCTTTGACCGAGAATGGTCAGGGAAAAGGCATCGCCATTCGAAACCACCTCGGCCGGACTGGCGAAATCGCCGGTGCTCAGCGTGGCCCGTTTGTGCACGCCGGCCGCGGACATCCGGACTTCGAGCTGGTCGTAATAGGTGGGCTGGGTGCCCTTGGCGGTTTTGATATAGGTGAAGTCCACCAAATCCGTCAACGACACCGATTCGCGTCCGCCGAACTGCCGGGCCGGCAATACCGCGCCGAGCTGCTCACGGAAGATCTCCTGGCTGGACACGCCCGGCAGCTGCGCCGGCAGGTGCACCAGGGCGAAAGCGAGCTTGCCTTGGTGCACTGCGGTCAGCAGCTCGCGGCTGCCGGCGGGCCACCGGTTGAGTTGGTACCGGTCTGCCACCTGGGCGCTGAATTCGACCAACCGTTGCCGCAACGAAGGATGCAGCCATGGTGCGACTCCGACGAAATACGCTATTTGTTCCGGGGCAGCGGCCCGGGTCATCCGCTGCGGGATGTCATCGAATTTCCGGACCACTTCTTGGGCCAGCGGAAGCAGGGCGGCTCCGCTCCGGCTCAGGCTCACGCTTCGGGAGTCCCGCTCGAAAAGCACTGTACCCAGCTCGCGCTCCAAATCGCGCACGCGCTGGCTCAACGGCGACGTGGCCATATGCAGGCTGCGCGCGGCCTTGGAGAAGCTCAGGTGCTCGGCGACTGCAACGAAATAGCGCAAATGAAAGATTTCCATCAGAGCAAAGCGTACTCGCGGAACCTGGGGCAGGCTGTGCCTGCCCGAACGCGACTCGGGGCCGGGCGGGCGGCGCCGGCAGGCACCGCCCGCCCAGCCCCGAGGCTGGTTCAGGAACTATTCAGCAGCGCCTACCACTTGGGCCAGAGCGAGAACACGCTCAAGTTCGCCGTCGAGCTTGCGCCCACGGCATCGGTGGCGGTGACTTTGTAGCTTCCGGCGGTGGTGTTGAACGGTACCCAGACGAAGGCGAAGATCTTTCCGTTCTTATCGGCCTTCACCGTGCTGACCGTCTTCTCAGCCAGCTTCACGGTCACCGCGCTGTCCGGCGTGAACCCGGAGCCGGTAGCCACGGTGAAGCCGCCGGCGAAGGTCCACGGCAAGGTCAGCGCGAGCTTGGTCGGGGTGACCGAGACCGGCAGCACTTCGGCACGCTTGCCGCCGTCGCCCTTCGCGCTGAGATCGCCGGTGGCGTTCTGCAGGTGCAGGAACAGGGCTTTCGCACTGGCAGCGCCAGGGCCCTGGTGCACGTTCAGCCCGGCATCGGGCTTGTCGAAGAACAACTGGCTAGCCGTGCCGTCTTCGAACCACAAGGCCGGATTGACCGGGTCGTACTTCTTGGGTTCGGTCTGATCGACCGGCACCAGGAAGCCGTCTTTCGCTTTGTAGTTCGAATAGGTGACCACCCGGTAGGTGAAGGGCGATGCCTTGGAAGCGTCGATGCCCAATGCGGCGGCCTGCACCGGGAGAACCATGACATTGGTGTCCATGGTGTTCGAATCCAGCCCGCCGTTGAGCCCGTTGAGCGGGCGGGGGCTGCCGACCACGGTCAGCGAGCCATCGGCATTGATCTTGTTCAACGTCACCAGCGGCAGGTCCAGGCCGGTGGCGAAGCCGAGGCTGAGCCGGAAGTCGTCCTTGCCGTCGTTGTCGGTATCGATGTAGACGTAAGGGCGGTAGGCCGGGGTCAACGCGGCCCAGTTGCCCCAAGTGCTGATCCCGAATCCGATATCGCCCTGCTGGATGTTCCCGCCGGTGGCGGCCAGCGCCGGGATGGTCGAGGAGATGCCGACGTTCTGCAAGTCCATGGCACGGACTGCGCTGTTCTCCTTGCTGCCTGGCCCCGCGGTTTCATCCAGTTTGTCGATCCGCGGGCTGGAAGTCTGCAGTTCGAACGGGGCCAACAGGCTGTTGTAACCGCTCGAACCGAGACCGCCCTGGGCCAGAGCCCGTCCGCTCAGCGGAACCTTGATCGAACCGGCTTTGTCGTTCGGGAAGGTCAGCGATTTGCCTGCCGTCATCGCCGACGTCGGCTTCGGAGCGGCATAGATCGGTACCCGCAGGCTCGGTGCGCCGGCGCTGCTCAGTTCCAGCCGCCCGGATGCCTCGGCGATAAACTGCCGGGGAGTGCCGAGCTGCGTGGCATCCATGGTCGGATCCAGGCTCTTGCGCAGTGCGGTCGGGTCGGTGATCTTCAAGGTCACCTCGACCTTGGCGGTACCACCGGGACCGACCTTGACCTGTGGCGAAACCTGGTACTCGACGCCGGGAACGGTCGTCGCCGGCAGGTATTTCACCGCGTAATCGCGTCCGGCCTTGCCGAAGCTCTGCACGGTCACCGACTTCTTGATGTTCACCGGTTTGTCCGCGACCTCGAGCACGCCGAAGTTGACGCTGGTCAGCTCCGGATCATCGCTGGCGAAGGCGAATGCATCGGTGCTGGTGGCGTCCAGGGCGTCGACCCGGCCGGAGCCGACCCGATTGGGTCCGTAGACGTTCTGGTCCCGGAAGACATCGTGGTTGGCGGTGTTCATCACGATCGACTTGACCTGCAGCACCGGCAGCTTCGTCGAACCCATCACCAAGGCGGCGATGCCGGCCACATGCGGTGCTGCCATCGAGGTGCCGGTTTTGACATTCGCATTGCTGCCGGAGGCCACACCGGCCGAGCCGATCAAGGTGCCGGGAGCGGCGACGTCGGGCTTGACGATCCCGTTGGATCCGTGGACCCCGCGCGACGATCCCGGATTGAGCGTGTCCAACTGGTTGCTCACGCCATTGGCGGTGCCGCGGTACTCGCCCTTCAACTGCAATTTCAAGCTGCCGGCCTGTGCTGCCGGACGCAGCTGCTGGGAGAAGCTCTTGGTGAACTGGACGCCGGCGATCGTCGCGTTGCCGGCGATCCCGGCCGTGAAGACATCCAGCGTGGAATCAAGCACGACGCCGGTGGCGCCGGCTTTTTCAGCGTTGTTGAACCGGACCGCGGATCCGCACTTGCGGGTTGCGTTGTTGTCGTCCCAGCTCAACCAAACCCAGCTGCCTTTGATCCGGGCCGAGTCCTCGGCGGAGAACGCGGCGCAGCCGTCGGCATTGCTGCCGGCCGGGCCCATGACCACGGTACCGGTCAATTTGTCGCCGGTGACCGTGTTCGGGTCGAATCCCGAGTACTGTCCGGCAGCGGTGCCCACCGTGGGGGCGAGCACGTCGACGCGGTCCAAGGCGACTGCGGAACCGATGCTGTTCGCGACGGTCAGCGAGGTCTTCGCGTTCCCTGGTGCGCCGCCGATGTCGTAGACATCGCCGTCGTTGCCCGAGGAGATCACCGAAAGCACGCCGTTTTTGGTCATCGAGTTGATCACGTCGTTCTCGGGGTCGTCGACCGGTGCATACTTCGAACCGAGGGACATGTTGACGATGTCTGCGCGATCGTCGAATTTGCCGTCCTGGTTCGGGTCCAAAGCGCGATCGAGCGCCTCGATCACCAAGTCGGTGCTGCCGCTGCAACCGAACACCCGGAAGGAGAGCAACTGGGCTTCAGGGGCAGAACCGGGGCCGATCCGCATGCCGTTGACCTGGGCTTCGGTCAGTTCGGAATACTTCGGATCGCCATTGCGCCCCGCAGTGAACGTCGATCCGTCTTCGCGGACGCCGTAGCCGGCGGCGGTGCCGGCGACATGGGATCCGTGGCCGGCGGATGCACAGTCCAGCGGGTTGTTGTCCGGTGTGGGTACTGGGTTGTAACTGGGCATGCTCGGGTCTGCGTTGTAGGCATCGCCGGCCAAGTCGTAACCGCCCAGGAACTTCTGCGGATCATAGGTGCCGGGCAGGATCTCCGGCGAAGCTTTGGCTTTGGCATAGGCCTCAGCCGTCCCCGGCCCGCCGAAGTCGGTGTGCGTGTAGTCGAGGCCGGTGTCGATCACGGCGATCTTGACGCCCTTGCCGGTTTGCCCGGTTTGCGCCCAGGTGTTGAGCGCCCGGGTGTCGATGTCGGTCGATTTGTTCTCCGGCACGGTTTTGGGCACGATCGGCGTGATTTTCGCGACGTCGGATCGTTTGGACAGATCGCGGATCGCGTCGGCATCGCCCACGATGGCGACGCCGGGAAGCGAGTTGGTGGTCGTGTAGAGCTGCTTCGCCGCCGCGTCTTTGGTGACGGACTGCGCGGTGGCTTCGATGTCTTTGCGGATCTTTTGCACCGAAGCCGCTGCGTCCACCGGCTTCGACCGGTTGTCCTTCACCGAATCGGGCTGGGTCGCGGCAAAGGCGCCCTGTCCGTTCAGCTGGACGTAAACGGATACCTGTCCCTTGATATTGGCAAGATCGCCTTTGATCTTGTCGGCCGGGGCGGCAACCGAGCTATTTGAATCGTTGTTGGGGGTTGTGGCGGGGTCTGCGGCGAAGGCGGGAAGCCCGGTGCTGCAAATCAACGCCACACCGGTGAGGCCGGACAGAACGGTGGTTCTGACCAGCCTTTTCGGGGCCTGTGTCATGTGATTCCTCTGCGAAAGGGTCCGGTCCGGGGACCCCGGACGGACTGACTCCAACATTTCAGTGACAATTAGTCGCTGAAACTGAATACGGCCCTGGTGGGTCGTTGGCTTTACCCTACGTGACCAAGCTCACGCTGTGAAACCCCTCAGACATTGTTGAGTCAGATGTCATCCGGGCAGTTTTCTTGTTCCGAAAGGTGAGTGGGCCTACCCTGTCACTTGGCAGTTTGGCGAGTAGACGAGGGAGTTCAGCCGATGACGCAGACTTACGACCACGAGCGGGAACGGACCAAAGCCAGATCAGTGGTCGGGAACATCCTGCGCGGCTCGGCTGGGAACATGGTCGAGTGGTATGACTTCTACACGTTCACCATTTTCGGCACCTACTTCGCGCACGTATTTTTCGCCAGCGGCTCCGAGGACAAGGACATCCTCGGAGTTCTCGGCGTGTTTGCCGCGGGCTTCGTGATGCGTCCGATCGGCAGTTGGTTCTTCGGCAGATATGCGGACCGCAACGGCCGGCGGGCAGCGCTCACGCTCAGCGTGGTCATGATGGCCGGCGGCTCATTGCTGATCGCGGTATCGCCGGGAGTGCAGCAAATCGGCGTCGGAGCCACGGTGATCCTGCTCATCGCCCGCTTGGTGCAGAGTTTCTCGGTGGGCGGCGAGTACGGGACCAGCGCCACCTACATGTCCGAAATGGCGACCAAGAACCGGCGCGGATTCTTCTCCAGCTTCCAGTACGTCACCCTGGTCAGCGGCCAAGTCCTGGCTTTGATCGTGCAGATCATCCTGCAGAGCCTGTTGAGTGCCGAAGCCCTGCACGATTGGGGTTGGCGGATTCCTTTCGTGATCGGAGCCTTGGCAGCGGTGACCGTGATGTGGATCCGGCGCGGCATGATCGAGTCGGTTCCGCAGTCGCAGATGGATGCGGCCCGCAATGCGAAAAAGGGTGAAGCGGCGCCGGGCACCTTCCGGCTCCTGGCGAAGTACTGGAAGCCTTTCCTCGTGGTGATCGGTTTGACCATGGGAGGCACCGTGGCGTTCTACACGTTCACGTCCTACATGCAGTTCCTGATGCAGGGCACGATCAAGGACAAGCCCACGGTCAGCCTGGTCAATTTCTTCGCGCTGCTGATTTTCATGTTGCTTCAGCCGGTGGCCGGTGCGCTCTCGGACCGGATTGGCCGGAAGCCCTTGCTGCTCTGGTTCGGCATCGGCGGCGTGCTGTTCACCTGGCCGATCATGAGCGCGTTGACCGGGACCAACAGTCCGTTGCTCTCCTTCTTGCTGATGATGGCGGCATTGCTCATTGTGCTCGGCTACACCTCGATCAACGCCTTGGTGAAATCGGAGATCTTCCCGCGCGAGATTCGGGCATTGGGCGTCGGCCTGGGCTACGGGATCGCCAATGCGATCTTCGGCGGCACCGCTCCGTTGATCGGCAAGGCGCTCAACTCGGCCGGGTTGGACGGGGTGTTCTTCAGCTACGTCACGGTCTGCATCGCGATTTCGCTTGCCGTCTATGTCTGGGCCTTCCGGAACAAAGGTCCGACGCTCCTGGACCAGGAAGAGGGCCACGCCTTCGAGCGGTCCAAGGGCTGAGCTCGCCGAGTGGCCAGATCTACAGGCTAAAACCCCCATTTAACCTGTAGATCTGGCCACTCGACGATCCGCTGGGAAATGCCAGGCCACCAGTCGCCCGATCAGACCTGATGCGCCGAACAAGGTGGCGATGATCAGTTGCGGGAAGATGTTGCCGAGGTTATCCGATAACGGTGCGACGAATTGGCCGAGCAGCAACGTGACCAGAAACAGGCCCACGAAATAGCCGAGCAGTTGTTGCCATTTCGCCGGGTAGGGTTCTAGGAACCCTGCGATCAGCAGCCCCAGCGGGAAGCCGACGACGAGCGCCGGGATGAATCCCCAAAGAAGGCCAAAGAGCGCTGCCACGACCAGGAAACCTGGCGACAGACTCTCGCAAATGAGGCCCACGATCAGGACGAAGCCCGCAAATGTGCTGGCCCAGCCGGCAACATACTGCCGCCAGCTGAAGGTCGAGGACCGCCAAGGCATCGACCAGAGCCCCCTCACTGCCGTTCCGCATCCCGGATCGCGGCGAGTGCTCCGGAGAGCGCCGGGTACTTCCACTGGAAGCCGGCCCGATTGAGTTTTTCGGATTCCACCCAGCGGCTTTTGAGGACCAGTTCGGTTTCGGTGCGGATCAGCACGGCGCCCATTTCGAGCAGCCAGGCCGGAGTCGGGAAGCCGAACGGAACTCGCAGTGCGGCACGGACCCGGCGCATCAGTTCCCGGTTGTCCACGACTTGCGGGCTGGCGATGTTGACCGGGCCCCGGATCTCCGGCCGATCGTGCAGGAAGCGGATGGCGCGGTAGACGTCCTCAACATGGGTCCAACTGTATTTCTGGGTTCCGGAAGCCATCCTCCCGCCCAGCCCGGTGCGCGCCAAGACTTCGAATGGGCGCATCACGCCGCCGCCTTCGCCCGGCACGTAGGGTCCCATCACGATCGACATCCGGAGCGGGATTCGCCGAATGCCCGGCAGGTCGGCCTGGGCCAGGGCGGCCTCCCAGGCTTTGGCCACCTCGACGGAAAAACCTGAGCCGAGCTCGCCGTCGGCCTCGGTTTGCGCGTGGTCTTCGGCGTGCCGGTAAATCGTGCCGGTGCTGGCATTGAACCAGTCCCGTGGCGGTGCGGTGCAATCGGCCAAGGCCCGGCCCAGCTCGGCGGTGGTCTCGGTGCGCGACCGGAAGATCTCCGCCCGGTTCCCGGCGTTGTAGCGGCAGCTGACGCTCTTCCCGGCAAGGTTGACCAGCAGATCGCTGCCTTCCAGCGCACGGCTGATGCCGGCGGTATCGCCCCAGTGCGCCGAGTTGCCGGCGGCCGCACCGGAGCGGCCGATCGTGCGGATTCGCCAGCCGTCCGCGTCGAACCGGCGTTGCAAGTACCGGCCGATGAACCCGCTGGCGCCGGCGAGCACGAGGACCGGGGCGTTCATACCCGGACCTTCCGCATCAAGGTCAACGCGTCTTCGACCAGCTTGCGGGCGATCGGCAGCTTGGCCAGGCCGATCGCCCGGGCGATCAGCGGAGCCGCACCGGCCGCCAGGTGCCGGGTCTTCGTCTGCCCTTCGGAACGGTCGCCGACCCAGAAGTAGACCAACGCCAGATAGCCCAGCCAGAGCAGTTCGGGAAGGTCGGCGCGCAGTGCAGCAGGGAGGCTCAGTGAAGATCCGGCCAACGTTTCGCGGAACAGCTCGATGCTGTCCTGCTTGGAGCCCGCGGACGCTTCACTGAACGGGTTGGCTGCGCTCGACGGCGAGATCGCGGTTTGGATGAACGCGCCGCCGAACCCGTGGAACGGTTGCATCACGGTGATTCCGGTGTCCAGCACGGTGGCCAAGCGGCGGGTGAAATTGGTCTCGCCCGCGATCGCGGCCAAGGCCTGTGCGCGATGGTCCAGCTGGATCCGGGCATAGAGCTCCTGGACCAGATCGTCCTTGGACTCGAAGTAGTAATAGGCACTGCCCAGGGAAATTCCGGCCGCCCCGGCGATGCCCCGCATGGTGGTCTTTTCGTAACCCTGGGTCCGGAACATGCCGAGTGCGGTATCGATCACCAACTGTTTGGTCTGTTCGCTCTTCGCGGTCACTCCGACTCCTTCTTTGAACGTGTTCAATTACCAGTAGAACAGAATATTTGAACATGTTCAACTTTGCTCGAGCCGCCGAGTGGCCAGCACTGCAGGCCAAACGCCCGTTTTAGCGTGCAGATCTGGCCACTCGGCGGGGCTGAAGGAGAAGAAGCAGGTTTAGGCCAGCGAGTCGTCGTAGCCCGCGGTCAGCTCCCCGGCCCGACCGGTGGCATCGCCGGTGTTGACCACTCCAGCGGGTTCGATCAGCATCACCCGCACCTCGCCGTCGCGGGTCAGCGGACAATGTTCGACGCCGCGGGGCACCACGAAGAGCTGACCTGCGGTCAGGTGCACGTCCCGTCCGCGCAGTTGGATGGTCAAGGAGCCGGCCAGAACCAGGAAGAGTTCATCGGTTTCCGGGTGCGAATGCCAGACGAATTCGCCTTCCAAGCGGGCCAACTTGATCTCGTAATCGTTCAAGCGGGCGATCACTTTGGGCGACCAGGTCGCTCCGAACCGGCTGAAACGTTCCTCGAGATCGATAGCTTGTGCATCCATGCGGACAGCCTAAGCGGTGCAGCGGTACGCTACCTAGAGAGTTCACAGCCTTTCTCAAGGACGAGCAAAGAGGAGCACAGATGCCAAGGCACAGTTCGGACAGTGCGAACGGAACCGGCAGCCCATACCCGCCGGTCGCGGTCGCCGATTCGGTGATCGAAGCCGAAGACCGGCGCTGGACCCCGGGGAAAATCGCGCTGTGGGTCGGCATCGCGCTGCTCGGCGGCATCGCCTGGGTGATGCTGGCCATCGTCCGGGGTGAAACCGTCAACGCGATCTGGTTCGTCTTCGCCGCGGTCTGCACCTATTTCATCGCCTACCGGTTCTATTCGAAGTACATCGAAAAACACCTGCTCCGGCCCAACGACCGCCGGGCCACGCCGGCCGAATACAAAGCGGACGGCAAAGACTTCGCGGCCACCGACCGGCGCATCCTGTTCGGGCACCACTTCGCAGCGATCGCCGGAGCGGGCCCGTTGGTGGGGCCGGTCTTGGCTGCGCAAATGGGCTTCCTGCCCGGAACCGTGTGGATCATCGTCGGCGTGGTGGTGGCCGGGGCGGTCCAGGACTACTTGGTGATGTTCTTCTCGATGCGTCGCGGCGGCCGTTCCCTGGGCCAGATGGCCCGCGACGAGCTCGGCCTGATCGGCGGCACCGCGGCACTGATCGCGACCATCGTGATCATGGTGATCATCGTGGCGATTCTCGCCTTGGTGGTAGTCAACGCCTTGGCGGAAAGCCCCTGGGGCGTGTTCTCGGTGTCCATGACGATCCCGATTGCGCTCTTCATGGGCTGCTACCTGCGGTTCATCCGGCCCGGAAAAGTCACTGAAGTCTCGATCATCGGCTTCGTGCTGCTGATGCTCGCGATCGTCGGCGGCGGCTGGGTCGGCAACAGCGAATGGGGTGCCGCGTTCTTCCATCTGGACAAGGTGACGATCGCCTGGGGCATCATCATCTACGGCTTCATCGCGGCAGTGCTGCCGGTGTGGTTGCTGCTCGCCCCGCGGGATTACCTCTCCACGTTCATGAAGGTCGGGGTGATCGTGATGCTCGCCGTCGCAATCATCGTGGTCCGTCCGGAAATCAGCGTGCCGGCCTTCAGCGAATTCGCCGGACGGGACAACGGCCCGGTGTTCACCGGATCGATCTTCCCCTTCCTCTTCGTCACGATAGCCTGTGGCGCGCTTTCCGGATTCCACGCTCTGATCTCCTC
>SXGS01765417.1_pt1 | contig 19461 bp, 16 predicted proteins | sample 3174681 | NCBI WGS metagenome assembly SXGS01 (sample SAMN11356861, study PRJNA531348) | freshwater metagenome | isolation source: freshwater sample F1-80 | place: China: Fuxian Lake, Yuxi | collected 2017-12-25 | reverse complement strand
GCCCGACCCGTCCTGACGCGGGATGCTGACCTCGTGGTAGGTGATGTCCGCCGACAGCATGCGGGCGAGCGCGACGACCGTGTCGGACCGCGACTGGGGGGAATAATATAGCGTGCGCATCGGGATGCTCCTTGCGTGGAATGATGCGGGCACCTTACGAAGGGCCTCCTGACAGTTTCGGGCAGCAGGGATGGCACGATCGGATCGACTGATGCGCTTGCTCGACACGTTGCGGCGTCTGCCGCAACCGGTGACGGCCGCGCGTCTGGCGGCGGAAACCGAGATTTCGACGCGCCAGCTCTACCGCGACATCGCGACGCTGCGCGCAGGCGGCGTGCTGGTCGATGGCACGGCGGGCTATGGCTATACGCTGACCGAGGACCCGACCCTGCCGCCGCAGAGCTTCTCGCGGCTGGAGATCGAGGCGCTGATGCTGGGCGTCGCCAGCCTGGGCGATCTGGGCGATGCCGCGCTGACGATCGCGGGCCGCAACGCGCTCGCCCGCATCGTCGCCACCCTGCCCGACCGGCAGGCGCGGCAAGCGGCGCATGCGACGATGCGGTCCTGGCGACCGGCCGAGCCGCGCGCGCCCATCACGATCGCGCTCGACCTCTTGCGCCAGGCCTGCTGGGACGAGTTCAGCGTCCGCATCACCTATCGCGACGCGCACGACCGTCGCAGCGAACGCGAGATCCTGCCGCTCGGCATGTCCTACAGCCCCAGGACGCTGATGCTGGTCGCCTGGTGCCTGTTGCGACAGGGCTATCGCACTTTCGAGGTCGCGCGGATCGATACCCTCGCGCGCGGCACGACCAGCTTCCGCCCCCGCCGGGTGCAACTGCTACGCGATTACGTCGCCATGCGCGCGGCGGAGTGGAAGATCAAGGACCAGCAGGCGGCGTTGCCGATGCTGTGAGGTGGAAAATGGCCGCGCCGGCGGGCGACACGGCCAAAAGATAAGGCGGGAAAAATCCCGCCTTATTCAGGCGTTGGCCGCTGCTCTCAGTTCGTCTTGAGTTCGACCGTGTAGGAGAATTTGTCGCCCGTTTCCTTGATCGTGAACCCGTAGCGCAGGTTGACGCTCTGCCCCCGGGTGAACCCGGATTCGAGAGTAAAGCTGATCGCCTGACCGCTCGATATGACCGTCCCGTTGCCCAGGCCGCGGAACGATGCGGCGACGGGCGAGCCGGTCGTCAGGTTGGTCGCGGTGACATCCTGGATCGTGAAGCGGTCGCCATTGGCCATGATCCTGAACCGGTCGATCGTGACCGTTGTCGGGCAGCTGGTGCCGGCACAGGTCTGCGACGTCTGGATCGAGGCGGAGGTGGTATAGGGCAGCTTCAGCAACTCGTCCCGGCCCAGGCTGTCCACACGGTACAGCGACAGATTGGGCGCGACCGCCGTGATCGCGACGGTCGTAGGTACGCTGTTGACGGTGCCGTCGTTGACGATCAGCGTCGCGACATAGGTGCCGGCCACATCGGCGGTGAAGTTGGTGACCGCCTGCGTCTTGGCCGACAGGGACGCATTGCTGCCAGCGGGCTTCGAGGTCAAAGTCCATTCATAGGTCAGCGGATCACCATTGGCGTCGCTGCTGCCACGTCCGTCCAGCGTGACGCTCGACCGCGTGGGCACGTTCTGGTCCTTGCCCGCATTGGCCACCGGCGCGGCGTTCGCCCGGCTCGACGTGATCGTCACGCTGTCGGCCACGCTCTTCAGCGCGCCGTCGCTGACGATCAGCGACAGGATGTAATTGCCCGCGACGTCGGGCGTGAAGCTCGGATTGACGACGGTGGTCGAGGACAGTGCGGCGGTGCTTCCCGAAGGGCGGGCATCCATCGTCCAGGCATAGGAGAGCGCATCGCCATTGGCATCGCTGCTCGCGCTGCCGTCCAGCGTGACCCGGGCGCCGTTGGTGACCTTCTGGTCGGGGCCCGCATTGGCGACGGGCGCGGCATTGGCAACGGCGGCCGTCACGGTGACGTCGACCGGCGCGCTGTCCACCTTGCCGTCATTGACGATCAGCGTGGCGACATAGGTACCGGCGACATCGGCCGTGAATGTCGGCTTCGCGTCCGTCAGCGACGACAGCACCGCCGCGCTACCCGATGGCCGCGACTTCAGGACCCATTTATAGGTCAGCGGATCGCCATTGGCATCGACGCTGGCGCTCGCGTCCAGGGTCACCGACGTCTTGGTCAAGACATTCTGGTTGGCGCCCGGATTGGCGACCGGCGCGGTATTGGTCGCCGTGGGCGTGGGTGTGCCCGTCGGCGTGGGTGTCGGGGTCGGTGCGGTCACGACCGGAATGTCCCCGCCACTCCCATTGTCGCCGCCCCCGCAGGCCGCCAGCAGCGCGGCCAAGGATATGCTGCCCGACATGGCAAATTGCCGTATTCTTAACATATGTATTTTCCCCCGGTGCACATAGGCCTTTGAATAATGCCATGCGGACGGGGCCGTATAAGTGCGGTTCTTCCGCATGATAGCCCAGATTAACACCCGGAATGGATCAAAATCTTAGCCCGGGATATGCTGGCTTTATTCTGCTCGAAGACGACCCGTTGCTTCCCCATCAGCGTATCCGATAAGATATTACATGTTTCAGGGCTTGCGATGTCATGCGTCATGATAGCCGGCTTCGGACTTGGCCTTCGCGGCACCCGCCACCCCGCCCCTCACGCCTAGGTTGCGCTCCCGACAGTGCGGGCGCAAAGCGGTCCGTCTCTCCGGGCGCGCGTGGCTGTACGCCCCGCCCCGCAAATGTGATGGACGATGTCGTGACCACCAAAATCTACCTCTCCGCCGACCGCCTGCTGGAGGATTCCTTCCGTCTGGCCAATCTGGTCTTCGATGCCGGTTTTCGCCCGACCCATATCGTCGGCATCTGGCGCGGAGGGGCCCCGGTCGGGATCGCGGTGCAGGAACTGCTCGAATATCGCGGGGTGCAGAGCGATCATATCGCCATCCGCACCGCTTCCTATACCGGCATCGACCAGCAGGAGCCGCAGGTGCGCATCTATGGGCTGGGTCATCTGGTCGACGTCCTCAACCCCGAGGATCGGCTGCTGCTGATCGACGATGTCTTCGATTCCGGGCGCTCGATCCGCGCGCTGCTGAAGGAGTTGAAGGCTCGGTGCCGCAACAACATCCCCGACGAGGTGAAGGTCGCGACCGTCTATTACAAGCCGTCGCGCAACGTCACCGATCTCAAGCCCGACTTCTTCGTCCACGAGACGAACGACTGGCTGATCTTCCCGCACGAGATCAACGGGCTGACCGAAGAGGAAATCCGCGCGCACAAGCACGGGGCGGACATCATCCTGCGCTGACCATCGGTGGCTTGCGCTTTGCCCCCGCTGTCGCCTAGCGTGAGGCAAAGTATTCCATAATCGGGGAAAATTCAGCATGGATCGTCGCACCTTCCTCCTGTCCAGTGCGGCGACCGCCGGCGCGACCATGCTGCCCGCCCTTCCCGCCTTCGCGCAGGCGGCGTCGGGGACGGCACCCGCCCCCGGTGATGCGCGGCTGAACGCGGTGTTCGATCAGGTGCTGGCCGAGACGGTGCGCGAGTCGCCCCAATTCGCCACCTCGCTCGGCTTCGACACCGGCAAGAATGCCGATCTGCGCCACAAGCTGGGCGACAACAGCTATGGCGCGATCGCCAAGGATCTGGCGCGCAGCCGCAAGGCGCAGGCGCTGGTCCGCGCGGTCGACCCCGCCACGCTGTCGCCGCAGGCGCGGATCGATCGCGAGGTCGTGCTCTACAATATCCAGTCGAACATGATCGGCCCGGAAAAGTTCGGCCTGTCCTCGCCGCAGGGGCCCTATCCGATCACGCAGCAGGACGGCGTTTATTTCTCGCTGCCCGACTTCCTCGCCTCGACCCATCCGGTCAAGACCGCCGACGATGCGCAGGCCTATCTCGACCGCCTGTCGCTGATGGGCCGCCAGCTCGACAATGAGACCGAGGTCCAGCGGCGCGAGGCGGCGAAGGGCCGGCTGGCCCCCGACTTCTCGCTCGACTTGGCGCTGGGCCAGATGGCCAAGCTGCGCGCGCCCGCCCCCGCCGACAGCCAGCTGGTCAAGGCGCTGACCAGCCGGACGAGCGCGGCGAACATCGCCGGCGACTGGCAGGCGCGCGCGACCAGAATCGTCGCCGATCAGGTCTATCCCGCGCTCGACCGCCAGATCGCGCTGCTGCGTTCGCTACGCCCCTCGGCACGCAGCGCGGCGGGCGTCTGGGCCTTGCCGGGCGGCGACGCGCTCTATGCCGCCGCGCTGGCGCAGGCGACGACGACCACCTTGTCGCCCGACGAGGTCCACCGCATGGGCCTGCAACAGGTCGCCGAGCTCACCGCGCAGCTCGATCCGATCCTGCGCAGCCAGGGCCTGACGCAAGGCAGCGTCGGCGCGCGGCTCGACCAGCTCAACCGGCTGCCGGCACAGCTCTTCGCCGACACCGATGCCGGCCGGGCCGAGCTGCTCACCAGCCTCAACGCCAGCGCGCAAGGGATGCAGGCACGGCTGCCACAGGCGTTCAGCAACCCGCCCAACGCCGCGCTCGAAATCCGCCGCGTCGCGCCCGAGATTCAGGACGGCGCGCCCAATGGCTATTATTTCCGCGCGCCGCTCGATGGCTCGCGCGCCGCGATCTACTGGATCAATCTGAAGAGCGTGCACGACTGGCCCAAATACACGCTGCCCAGCCTGACCTATCATGAGGGCGTGCCGGGTCATCACCTGCAGATCTCGACCGCGCAGCGTGCAGCCACCCATCCCTTGCGCAAGATCGCCTTCTTCAACGCCTATCTCGAAGGCTGGGCGCTCTATGCAGAACAGCTGGCCGACGAACTGGGCGGCTATGCCTCGCCGGTCGAGCGCGCCGGCTATCTGCAATCCTTCCTGTTCCGCGCGGCGCGGCTGGTGGTCGATACCGGCATCCACACCAAGCGCTGGACGCATGCGCAGGCGACCAAATACCTCGTCGACACGGTCGGCTTCGCCCCCGGCCGCTCGCAGCGCGAGGTCGAGCGCTATTGCGTGTCGCCGGGCCAGGCGTGCAGCTACAAGATCGGCCACGCCGCCTGGCTGCGCGCGCGCGAACGGGCCAAGGCGATCGCGGGCGACCGTTTCGACCTGAAGCATTTCCACGACGTACTGGAGGCCGGCGCGATGCCGCTGTCGATGCTGGAACGGATCGTCGAGGAACGCGCCCGCGCCGTCTGACGGCGCGGGCGGACGCCGGCTTCACCCTAGCGGCCGGTCCATGGCGCGACCTGGCTGCCGCCGAAGATCTGCGCGCGCGGCAGCTGGAAGATGAAATAGGGATTGAGCATCGGTGGTGCGCCCGCCGCGTCCAGCCGGGCCTGCTGCTCGGGCGAGAACGCGATGTCGAGCGAGGCCATGTTCTCGATCACCTGCTCGGCCCGGCTCGCACCCATCAGCACCGATGAGACGCCCGGCCGCGACACGACCCAGGCGAGGGCGACCTGCGCCATCGGCCGGTCCAGTTCGCCCGCCACCGCGCGCAGTTCGTCGACGATGTGGAAATTGGCCTCGGTGAACAACATCCCGCCATAGGGATTGTCGCCGTTCAGGCGGCCGTCGCTATCACCGTTGCCGGTGTCGCCGCCCTTGTTCGGGACGCTGCCGGCGGGGCCGAAATCGGCGAGCTTCTCGCGGCCATATTTGCCGGTCAGCATCCCGAAGCCCAGCGGGCTCCACGCCACCAGCCCCATGCCCAGCGCCTGGCCGGCGGGCACCAGGTCCAGCTCGACCCCGCGATCGATCAGCGAATAGCTGTATTGCAGGCCGACCGGTTCGGGCAGGCCATGCGCGCGCGCCAGCGTCGCGACCTGCGCGGTGTACCAGGCCGGAGCGTTGGAAAAGCCGTAATAGAGGATGTCCCCGCGCCGCACTGCGTCGGTCAACGCGCGCAACACTTCCTCCACCGGGGTCGTGCGGTCCCAGACATGCGTCCAGTACATGTCGATATGACCGGTGCCGAGCCGGCGCAACGAGCCTTCCAGCCCGTCGCGGATGTTGCGCGCCGAATTGCCCCCCGCCAGCGGATTGCCCTCGCCGCGCGGGAAACCCGATTTGGTCGCGACGACCATGCGATCGCGCATGCCGCTGTCGCGCAGGAAGCGGCCGAGCATCGCCTCGCTCTCGCCCCCCGAATAGACATCGGCGGTATCGACGAAATTGCCGCCCGCATCGGCATAGGCGTCGAAGATTCGGCGTGAGGCGGCGTCGTCCGCACCCCAGCGGCCCGCGCCGAAGGTCATCGTCCCCAGCGCCAGCGGGCTGACGGCCAGGCCCGATCGGCCGAGCGTGCGATAATGGGTCAGGTCCATGGTTCGTGTCTCCCGTGTTCGACACCCGAATTAAGGACCGCACGCGCCCGTGATTAGCGGTTGCCGCCCGCAAAGGCTTGTGAGCATGATGCAACAATGCGGCGTGGCGACCTCGACGATCTGGCGGCGTTCGCGACCGTCGCACGGGTGCGCAGCTTCACGCGCGCAGCGGCCGAACTCGGCCTTTCGCCCTCGGCGCTGAGCCACGCGATGAAGGCGCTGGAGACGCGGCTGGGCGTTCGGCTGCTCGCGCGCACGACGCGCTCGGTGGCCCCGACGGCGGCCGGCGAACTGCTGTTGCGTTCGGTCGACCCGGCATTGACGCAGGTGGCGGCCGCACTGGCCGCACTGGCCGACTGGCGCGACGCGCCGTCGGGGACGATCCGGCTGACGACCTTCGGCTATGCGGCGCGGACCATCCTGGCCCCGCGCCTGCCCGATTTCCTGCGCGATCATCCCGATATCGCGGTCGAGGTGATCGTCGAGGATCGCCTGATCGACCTGATCGCCGGCGGGTTCGATGCGGGCATTCGCCTGGGCGAGACGGTGCAGCGTGACATGGTGGCGGTGCCGGTCGGCCCGTCGCTGCGCACCGTGGTGGTCGGCACGCCGGGCTATTTCGCGCAGCACGGCATGCCGCGGACGCCCGACGATCTGGCCGATCATGTCTGCATCAACTACCGGCTGCTCGGGGGCGGCGGGCTGCTGCCCTGGGAATTCTGCATCGACGGGCGTGACGTCCGCATGCGGGTGTCGGGGCAGTTGATCGTCAATGACGAGGTGCTGGCCGGCGCTGCGATGCGTGCCGGCGCGGGGCTGGGCTATGTGATGGAGCATGATGTCGCCGACGAGATCGCCGATGGCCGATTGGTGCAGGTGCTGTCCGACCACTGCACCCCCTATCCGGGATGCCACCTCTATTATCCCGATCGCCGCGTCAGCCCGGCGCTGCGCGTGCTGATCGACCGGCTGCGCTGGCGGGATCAGGCTTCGCCGAACATCTCCTGCTGAGCCTTGTCCAGTTCCTCGGCATAGCGGCGTCGGACATAGGATTCGGACAGGATGCCCAGGACATGGCCGCCGCCCGTGACCACCGCCATCTCGTCCGCGCCCGCTTTGTCGAAGGCCGCCATCACCGTCTTGATGTCGGCATCGGGGGCCAGCGCCTGGTCGCGGTGGATCGCCAGCGTGCCGACCGGGTCGCCCGGCGTCGCGCCCTCGGCAAAGGCGCTGGCGGTCTGGACGATCCCGGCATAGCGGCCCTCGTCGTCGACCAGCACGATGCGGCTGGTCGACCCCAGCGGGAAGGACCGGCGGAATTCGGCGACGGTCATCGCGGCCGGGGTGGCGCGCTCGACTTTGCGCATCATCCGCCCGGCGGTCAGCGTGCGTACCCAGCCGACATCGCGCGCGCTCTTGATCGTCTCGCCGCGCAGATGCAGCCGCCAGGTGGAGAAGGAATAGCCGAACGTCTCGCGCACGATGGTCGAGGCGACCAGCGCGGCCGCGATCGTCGCGCCCGCCAGCGCAAAATCATGCGTCGCCTCCAGCACCAGCATCGCCATCGTCATCGGCCCGCCGATCACCGCGACCGCCAGCGCCGCCATGCCGACCAGCGCGGCATTGTCGGGTGCGATCAGCGACTGGCCGGCGATCCATCCCAGGCCGCCGGCATAAAGCTGGCCCAGCAGGCTGCCCAGGAACAGCGAGGCGAAGAACAACCCGCCGCGAAAGCCGAAGCCCAGCGAGACGATCGACGCCGCGCTCTTCATCACGAAGATCGCCGCCAGAAAGCTGAGCGGCAAGCCATATTCCAGGTCCATGTGCAGCGCGCCATGCCCCGCCGACAGGACCTGCGGCGTCAGCCAGGCGAGCGGCATCAGCAGCACGCCGCCCAGAATCGGTCGCCACGACGCGCGCAGCGGCAGGCGTCGGCTGAGCGTCTCGACCTCGGCGACCGCGCGCATCAGGACGATGCCGATGCCCGCCGCCAGCGCGCCCAGCCCGGCGTAGAGCAGATAATGATGGGTGCGCACCTGCTCGCCGACCGTGGCATCGACCAGATAGGATGGCGCGCCCAGCGCCTGCGCGACGAACACGCCGGACAGCGAGGCGGCCGCCACCGGCGCGATCGCGGCGGGGGTATAGGCACCGATGACGATCTCGAACGCGTAAAAGGCGCCCGTCAGCGGCGCGCCGAACGCGCCGGCGATCGCGGCCCCGGTGCCGGCGCCGACCAAGATGCGCAGGTCGGCGCGACGCAGCCGGAACCACCCGCCCGCCACCGAGGCGACGACCCCACCCAGCTGCGCATGGGCCGCCTCCAGCCCCACCGATGCGCCGAAGCCGTTCGACAGGATCGTCTGGCCCGAAATGACCAGGCTGTCGCTCCACAACATGCGCCCGCCATGCAGCGCATTGGCCTCGACCGCGTCGACCATATGCCGCGACCGCGCCTTGGTCAGCCAGGAGAACAGGACGAGCGCACCCCCGCCCAGCGGCAGGGCGAGCAGCGCAAGGACGGGGATCGCCGGCGTCGCGCTCAACCGCTGGCCGATGGGAAGGGCGAACAGCAGATGCTGGATCAGATGCGCGATCGCGCCCTGCACCACGCTCAACAGCCCCGCCGCGCCCCCGATCACGACCGCCAGCAGGATGAGCACCGCCTCGCTCGTACGCAGCCGCTGGCGCAGCCATGCCGTCGCCGACCGTGTGAATGCGACGCCCATCGCCCGTGTCTCCGTCACCCGACGCCCCGACGCGGCGCGCCGGGTGGCCTTGCGCACAAATCGGGCGGACATCAATATCGGCGAGGATGCTTATCCGCGTCTGTGGGGGAGGGTGTGCAGAGCATGGCGCAGGGGTGCGAGCGGTCGTGGTTCAGGCTGACGATCGAGAGGGGGATACCCCTCCGTCAGGCCTTCGGCCTGCCACCTCCCCTTGCAGGGGAGGATAGGGCATAGGCACGACAATGCGATAATTTCTGTTCAGTGAATATGGCCATATAATCGAATATTCGATATGAATGCATTATTCGCTGAGCAGGAAAGATGCTGAAATACGATAATGAAGAGCAGCTTCTGTTCCAGGGGCTGACAGACATGATCGGTCTTCTACCGGGCGCGAAGGTTTGGACCGATGAACGTGAGGTCCGGGTCGGCACGCAGGCGCGGATCGACGCGCTGGTCGATGTGACGATCGACGGCCGGCCTCTCCGGCTGGTGGTCGAGGCGAAGCGTCAGGCCTATCCGCGCGATGTGCGTCAGGCCATCTATCAGCTGCGCCAGTATATCGCCCAGCTGCCCGCGACCGACGTCCATGAACTGGTGCCCTTCTTCATGGCCAACAGCATCTCGCCGGGCGCGCGCGATCTGCTGCGCGAGGAGCGGATCGGCTTTTACGATCTGGGCGGCTCGCTCTTCATCCCGGCGAACCACGCCTTCATCCTCATCGACCGCCCCCCGCCCCCTGCGGCCGCCAGGAATCTCGACCGGATCTTCCAGGGCCAGCGCGCGCGCGTGGTCATGGAGGTCGTCGAGCGACGCCCCGAATGGCTGGGCGTCAAGGGCGTGGCGGAGGCGACCGGGGTCTCGCCCGCCACCGCCTCGGCGACGCTGTCCGAAATGGAGCGGCGCGAATGGGTCGAGGTGGAGGGCGCCGGCCCCGCCAAATTGCGCCGGCTGCGCGATCCCGCACCGGTGATCGACGCTTGGGCTAGTGCGATCGCCGAGCGCAAACCGCCCGCGCTTACCCGCTATTACGTCCCCGTCGGCGATGTCGGCGCGCTGGCACGGCGGCTGGACGCGGCCTGCACCCAGGCGGGCGCCGTTTATGCGGTGACGTCCGAGGTCGCGGCCCAGGCCTATGCGCCGCATCTGTCGAGCATCTCACAGCTTCGCTGCCGCATCGCGCCCGGCCCGGGGCAGGACGCCGCGCTCGCCGAGCTGGACGCGCGGCGGGTCAAGGAGGGCTGGAACCTGGGTGTCCTCGAAACCCGTGCCGCCAGTGACGTGATCGTCGGCCCACGCATTGACGGCGTTACGCTGGCACCCGCGCTTCAGGTCTATCTCGACCTGCTACAAGGGTCGGGCCGCGCTAGGGACATGGCGGCGCATCTGCGCGCCGAGCGGCTGGAGCGGGCATGAGCAAGCCCCGGAGCATCGACGGCTATACCGCCCAGGTCACCGACGTGTGCGAACGCGTGCTCGTCACGCTGCTGCGTGGGCTGGGGCCGTGGAAGGAGTCGGTCTATCTGATCGGCGGGCTGGCACCACGCTATCTGGTCACCGCGCGTCCGCCGCAGGTGCCGCGCCATGCCGGGACCGGTGATGTCGATGTCGTCGTCGACTTCACCATCCTGACCGATACCGAGGCGTACAGAACGCTGGAAGACAATCTGCGCGCGATGGGGTTCGAACGCGCCGAGAATGATCGCGGCCAGAAACAGTCCTGGCGCTGGAAGGCGGCGATGGAGGGCGGCGCGGTCATGATCCTCGAATTCCTCGCCGACGCGCCCGCATTGAGCGGGGGCCGCGTCACCGAGCTGCCGACCGAGGGCAACGTCACCGCGATCAACATCCCGCACGCGTCGATGGTGTTCGACCATCACCGCGTCACCGCGATCACCGCCGAGCTGCTGAACGGCGGAGGCCGCACGACCGAGGAGGTCCGCCACGCCGACATCGTCAGCTTCACCTGTCTGAAGGCCTTCGCCTATGACCAGCGGCACGAGCCGAAGGATGCGCACGACCTCGTCTATTGCCTGGAACATCATGACGGCGGCCTCGATGCGGCACGGGACGCGTTCCGGGCGGCGCTGAGCGGCCCGCACGGCGCGGTGGTGCGGCTTGCCCTCGACCGGCTGGGGGTGCGCTTCACCGATCCCGACCCCGATCAATCCTATCGGCGCGACGGCCCGGTCGCGGTCGCCCGGTTCGAGGCCGACACGCTGGAGGAGGATGACGAAGACCAGCGCGACCGCCTGATCCTGCGCCAGCGTCGCACCGCCGACCTGATGCGCGACTTCCTGATGCCGTTGGTCGAGGCGTAGCCCCACCCTTTTCCTCCCCTGCAAGGGGAGGGGGACCATGCGCAGCATGGTGGAGGGGTGTCCCGGTGGCGAGGTCGCCCCATCTCACGACCGGTGACACCCCTCCGTCAGGCCTTACGGCCTGCCACCTCCCCTTACAGGGGAGGAAAGGACAGGGTCAGCGCCGCCAGTCGCGATAACCGATCACCGCCAGCCCGATCATCACCGCATACAGCCCGGCGGTGGGCAGCAAACCCTTGGCGACGAACATCCCGACATAGACGATGTCGACCGCGATCCACAGCAGCCAGCTTTCGCGGTGCCGGCGCGCGGTCCAATATTGCGCGACCAGGCTGAAGCTGCTGAGCGTCGCATCGAGCCAAGGCAACGCCGCGTCGGTATGCCGGCTGGTGAACCACCCGATCGCCAGCGCCGCCAGCCCGCCCATGGCCAGTCCGCCCAGCCCCGCGCCACGCGACAGTGGCATGACGACGACCGCGCCGGTGCTTTCGCGGTCGCGCTGCCAGCTGATCCAGCCATAGAGGATGCCGACCGCGAACACCGCCTGCAACGCCATGTCGGCGTAGAGGCGGACATCGAGGAACAGCTTGGAATAGAGCGCGCAGGCCAGAAGGTTCAGCGGCCAGCACAGCATGTTGCGCCGCGCCGTCAGCCAGATCGCCAGAAAGCTGATCGCGACCGCCGCGATTTCCAGCCGCGTCATCATCGACCGGCCTCTTCGTGCAGGTCCGCCAGAAAGGCCCGCCCCGCCCCCGACAGGAACCAGTCGGCATGGCCCAGCAGATAGCCCTCCCATGCCAGCAGCGCGGCATCCGCATCACCCACGATCCCGGTGAAATAATCGATCTCGGACAGCGCGAACTCGATATGGACCAGCGGCAGCAGGCGCACGACCGTCTCGATCAGGTCGGGCGACAGCGGCCCGGCCGAAGCATAGCCCGCGATCAAGGCACGCGCCGCACGCAGGTCGGCGATGACGTGATCGGGCTTCGTCCCCAGCTCCAGCCAGGCGAAGGCGGTCCGCTCGATCGCAGTGGCCAGGTCGTGCGCGGCACAGGTCCGGTCGGCCAGCCCGAAGTCGAACACCGTCGCGACCGTGCCGTCCGCCGCCCAGAGCAGGTTGGACGGGTGCCAGTCGTTATGCGTCCACAGCGATGGCTGGCAGGCGAGGCGCGGGGCCAGCCCGCTCGCCCCGTCCGCGAACAGCGCGGCCAGCGGGCTGCGCCAGTTTCGCGCCGACAGGAACGCGGCCAGTACGGGCCGCGCGGCGACATAGGCCTCCACGGCCGCCATCGGATCGTGCGCGGGCAGGATGGTGAAGCTGGCGACCAGCGGCTGGGCGGTACGCGCCGGCGCGTCGAACCCGCGCGCGGCATGGTGCATCCTGGCCAGCGCATGGCCCGCCGCATGGGCGTGGTCGTACGACTGGAACGGCGTCCAGGACGGGTGGTCGCGGTACAGATCCGCCCCCGGCGACCGGCGATGCAGCTCATAGGTCCCCTCGCCCAGGCCCACCGCGCTCGCCCCCTCGGCGGTGCGCAGGACCTCGGGCACCGACAGGCCGGCCGCCGCGAGATGCGCGATGAAGCCATGCTCCGCCGCCAGCCCCGGGACGCTGCGCACCCGGTGGTGATGCCGCTTGAGCAGCAGCGCGCCGTCCGCCGTGTCGATCAGCGTGGCGGCGGAAAAGGGGCGTGGCGAATGCCAGCTTAGGGTGGTGATCGGGGCGACCTGCGGGAAATGCGCCAGCACGGCCGCCGCCTCACCGTCCGTGATCGCGGGCCAGGTCGGTGCCTCCAGCGCCAGCCCCATGCCGTGGACGCGGTGGCCCTCGCCCTGCACGATCAGAAGCCGCGCGACAGGGTGGCGACGACCGCCGCGCCGCCCGCGATATAATAGGCCGGCGCATTGCCCGTAATGACCGTACCGCCGCGCCCGACCACATCGCGCGCATTGGTGGTCACCGCTTGCACGCCCGCCAGCACCTTGGGATCGGTGACGTTGATCGCATTCAGCCGCAGATCGGTGCGCTTGCCGTCCAGCCAGTCGGCCAGATGCACCCCGATCGACAGGTCGAGCGTGGCATAGCCGGGAATGCTCTCGTCATTCACGAAGGTCGCATATTGGCGGCCGACATATTTGCCCGCGATACTGCCGAACAGACGCCCGTCGTCATAGATGCTGCCCGCGCCGAACTGCCAGGTCGGGCTGGACACCGCGTGCCTGCCGCGCGTCGGGAGTAGGTCGTTGCCGACCGGCAAATCGTCGCTGATCCGCGCGCGCAGATATTCGCCCGAGGCATAGAGGCTGAAGCCCGCCACCGGACGATAGTCGATCTCGGCATCGACACCGTAGGAGGATTGCCCGCCGGCATTCAGCGTGGAGTCGACCAGCGCCCCGCCATTGTCGACCACGGTCGCGAGCTGGCGGTTGCGGAAACGGTAATGGAAACCGGTCACCGAGGCGGACAGGCGGCTGCCGATGAAGCGATAGCCCAGTTCCTGCGACACCGAATATTCGTTCTTCAGCGTATCGGTGCCGCGCGTCGTGACCTGCCCGCCGATATAGCTGTCATAGAGGGTGAATTCGTTGGGCGTGCGGAAATTGGTGGTGATATTGGCGAAGATTTGCTGCCGGTCGTCGATCGCATAGCGGACCGCCGCGCGCGGCAGCGCGATATTGCTCTCGCGGCGCACCGCCTGTTGCGGGCCGGGCAGATAGTTGCGGCCGCTGCGCAGCATGTTGATGCCCTTCACCCCCAGATCGACGGTCAGTTGCGGCGTCAGCGCGATGCTGTCGGCGACGAACAAGCTCTTGATCACGGTAACGGTACGCTGGTTCTCATAGGCGAGCAGCCGCCCGTCGGCGGTGCGGATCGCCCGGTTGCGATAGCCCCAGCGATCGGCGGGCTGGCCGTCGGGGCCGACCGCCGTATAGGTCTGGGTCACGCGGTCGATGCCATGATCGAACCACAGCCCGGCGGTGATCCGGTGGATACCCGCCGCCCGCGTCAGCTTGACGACCTGGCCCAGCCGCCGCTGGTCGCCGGTGTAATTGCCCAGCACCGTCGCCACCCCGTCGACCGCGCCGGGCAGCGTGATCGGCGCGGTCAGCTCCTCATTGCCGAGGAAGTTGCCGGTGGTCGCCAATTGGGTGCCATAGGGCGAGTTGCCATAGCCGAACTGGAGGTAGCTGGTGGTGTCGAGCGTCAACCGATCGCTCAGCGACACATGCACCGGCGCGGAGGCATAGAGGTTGCGGAACGGCGCGCGGTACAGCCGCCAATAGCTGGTGCTGTCGGGCGTATAGCGCGCATCGAAGTTGAACCCTCGCCCCTGCGCCTGCCACTCAAGCAAAGTCGGGCTGGGATAGCTCGAGGAATTGGCGTCGTTGTACGACAGCGCCAGGCTGGCACGGTTGCCCTGCCCCCATTCGCGCAGCAGCTTGGCATCGACATGCTGGCGCAGGTCATAGCCCGGCCCGCGCCAGTTATCGGCCTGGGTGTGCGAATAGGACAGGAACGCCTTCACCGCGCTATCGCCGAGCATCCCCGTATCGACCCGCACGAACATGCGGCGCAGGGCGTGCGACCCCAGCGACAGGTCGCCGCGCACCTGCGTCGTCGCCTTGGGATCGTCGAGCGTCAGCGACAGCAATCCGCCCGCGCCCGCCACCGTCGGCGAGTCCAGATCGACCGAGCCTTGCGCCAGTGCGATCTGACGGATGTTGCCCGGATCGGCGAATTGCGACGGATAGGCGTAATAATAGCCGATGTCGTTCTGCGGCGCGCCCTCCATCAGCACGCCGATCTCATCCTGCCCCAACCCGCGCAGGGTGAGGCTGGAACTGGTCGACAGACCGTACGGGTCGGCCGATGCCACCGTCGCGCCGGGCAGCAGATTGACCAGCTGAAAGGCGTTCAGGGTCGGCGCCTGCTTGACGATGAAGTCGGCGGAGATGGCGCTGACCGCCTTGGGCTCGGTCTGGTCGGGGAGCAGCCCGGCGGGATCGCGCTGGCCCAGCACACGGATGTCCGCCGGCGGGGCATCCGTTACCGTCTGCGCCTCAGCGGCCACGGGCAGCAGCGCCCAGGCGGCCGACAGCAACAGGGCAGCAGGGCGGATCATCCGCTGATCACGCTTGGTCACAACCGGCATCGTCCTCTTGTCCACTTTCATGGAGGGAGGACGGAAAAGAGCGCCGCCAACCCTCCCTACGCCGGTATGATCCGGATCAGGTTCGGCGGGTCATAGGCTGCTGCCCACCTCTCAACCGCGCGTCAGCGGTCCCCCGGGGTGCGCGCGCTCTAGGCGCTTCTGAGGCCCATGCAAATCCCCATCGTCGATCGCTTGCGCGACGATGACGTGCCAGCGCGCACGGCGACGCACCGTCGCCACCCGCCAGCGCCGGCCGGTCGCCCGCAGGAAACGCATATGGATGCCGGCGGCATGTTGCGCGAAGTCGTAATAATCGACGCGGTGATGCGCCAGCACCAGCCGCCCGCCGGGCCGCAGCGCCCGCGCGACCGCGCGCGCGACCTGCGCCATCGCCAGCGGCGGCAGATAATAGAGCAGCTCGGCGATGACGACCGTGTCATAGACGCGGCCCGGCAGGCGGTCGGGCAACGCCAGCGTGATCGCCCGCGCACGCGGCCAGCCGGCCACTGCCCGCGCGGTCAGCCGGGTGCCCTCCACCGTGCCCTCGGTCGCATCCAGCCGCCGGGCGCGCGGGGCGATGGCATGGCTGTTCGATCCGTTGCCGCTGCCCAGCTCCAGCACCCGCCCCCATGGCCCCGGCCCCAGCGCATGGAGGATGGCGGCGCGCTTCACCGCCTCGCCATGGTTGGAAAAGGTGCGCCAGGGATCGTCATCGCCCGCGAATTTCTCGGCAAAGCCGCTGAGGTCGATCGGCGTCATCGCGACACCGTGGCAAAGCGCTCGACGGGGTGCGCAAAGACCGCCAGCTCGTGCCGCGCGATGGCGAAGCCGTGCGGATCATCGGTGATCGTGCCCAGCTGCGTCCGGTGCACGCGGATCAGCGACCGCTTGGCCGCCGCACCCCCCGGCATGGTCACGCTGGCTCCCCGCGCCGCCATCGGCCGCTCGGGCGGCCAGACGCGATAGGTCAGGCGGCGCCCGGCAAAGCGATAGTCCCGCAGCGCCTCGGCCACCGCGCGGTGATCGGGATGCGCGTCGTCGATCGCCGGCCCGACGATCAGATCGATGGCGGGGTGCCGGCGCAGCGCGCGGTGCAACGCCCCCCGGCATCCCGCCGACAGCCCGCCATCGGGCAGGCGCAGGAACGTCACCTGCCCCCACACTACCCCCAGCCGACGGAGCGCGTGCAGGCTCTCCCGCTCGCGCGCGGCGACAAGGCGCTGGCGCGGCCACGCCATGCTGTTCGGGTGCGAAGCGGCACCGTCGCTGACTACGATCACGCGCACGTCGCCACCCTGTCGCCGCAGGTGCCGGATCAGCGTGGCCGCGCCGATGACCTCGTCATCGGGATGCGGCGCGACTACCACCGCCCGGCGAACGCCCCGCAGGTCCCATGTCATAGCGACGGGGCCAGCAGCCCCTGCCCCACCGCTGCGCCGACGCGCAGCCGCTGCGCATCGGGGACGGGCTGGCGCAGATAGACCGACAGATCGGCGAGCATCGCCGACAGCGGGTGCGTCAGAAACTGCCCCGCCAGCCCCACCGCCTCACGCGCGGTGACGATGGCGCGTTCGGCCGCATCGGTCACCGCCAGCCGGGCCGCCGCGACCCGCGCCGCATAGCCGCCGTCATTCGGGTCCTCGCCCCAAGCCCTTGCGGTCCGCCGGACGATGGCCGCCGCCATTTCGGCCAGCCCGAACAGGTCGGCCAGCCGCGCGGCCTGGAAGGGGTCGTCGGCGCGCCCCGTCGCGACGAGGTGCGCGCGCGTCAGGTCGCAAATCCCCGCCACGCCCCCGGCATGGACGGCCACGAAGCGCAGCGCCCCGCCGCTGAAAAAGGGCTCGCCGGCATAAAGGTCGGGCGCGCCGATGCGGTCGGCATCGGCAACCTCGGCCCCCTGCCAGCGGACCTGATGCGTTTCTGAGCGCTGCATCCCCGTCACGCGCCACCAGCCGCGATCGATCGCCGGCACGACCCGCGCCAGATCGAGCAGCAGCAATTGCACCCCCGCCGGCCCATCGGCGGTGACCAGCGCATGGCTGAGCACGCCCGCGCCCGAGGCATAGCTCTTGCCGCCGCTTAAAGAGCCGCCCTCCAGCCGCAACGGCTCGCCCGCCAGCCCGGCATTCCACACGCCCAGCGTCGCCCCCTTCGCTAATGCGGTCCGCAAGGCGGCAACCTGCGCGGCCGACCCATAACGCTGGACGATCTGCACCGCATCGACATGCCCCTCGACCAGCCGCGCGAGCGGCAGGTCGCGGCGGCCGATCTCGTAGAGCGGGCGGAGCAGCGCAATATAGTCCTCGGCGGTGTGTGGATCGCCGGGGGGATGCTGCACCCAGCCCGCAGCGGCGATCGCATCGCGCAGGGCGGTGGCCATGTCGGTCATGCCGCGATCTCGCACCATTCGCGCTCCAATATCGACACCCCGTCCTCCGCTTCGGCCAGCGTCACCGACCCGGCATGATCGCGCGGTGCGGGCACCACGCGCATCGCGAAGGCCTCCGCATTGGGACAGTCGCGCGCCACGCCCAGCACATGATCCGCCGTCAGCCCCAGCCGCCGGCCCAGCGCGGCCCGCGCATCGACGCGGTCGATCGCCGCAAACGCCCGCCGCGCGGCGGCCTGCGCCCGCCATTGCCAGGCGGCGCCGCGCGGATCGGCCATCATCGGGGCCGCGCCTTCGTCCAGCGCGCGCAGCTGCCCCGCCAGCCCGCCCGCGATCCGCCCCTGCCGGCGCGACGACGTCTCGACCCGCATCGCCCCGTCGCGCCGCACGCGAAGCCCCGCCCGCGCGGCATCGTCCAGCAATCGCGCATCCTCGCCGCAGGGCAGCGGCAGAAAGCCGCCGACGTCGCGATAGGCCGACGCCCGGAGCGCGATATTAGCGCCCCCGCTGAAATGATGCGTGTCGCGCGCCTCCCACGCCACGGGATCGACGATCCGGCGATAGCGGTGGAGCCGGTCGTAATAGGCCTCGATCCGCCCCTGGAGCGGATCGGCCGCCGCATCGATGCGCAGGATGCGCCCGGCGACGATGTCCGCCACGGCCAGGGCCTTGCGCCCCGCCGCGATCCAGTCGCGCTGCGGCCGGCTGTCGGCGTCGGTGGTGAAGACCATCCCCTCGCCCCCCTCCAGCAGCGCCAGCCCCAGGGCCAGCGCCGCGCGCCGCGCCGCCCCGGCATTGGGTGCGGACGCACACGGACCTTGCGCCACGATCAGCGGGAAAGGCAGGTCGGGGCCGATCCGTTCGAGCAGATGCGCGCTGCCGTCACGGCAATCGTCGAGATAGATACAGACACGCAGCGTCGTAAGCGGAACCGACTGGCCGGCGATCGCCGCCAACAGGCCGGGCAGCATCGCCGCCTCGTCGCGGGCGGGTATGCAAAGGACCGTGGGCGCGTCGTCGGGCAGGGCCATTCTCCGCTCCGTGGGTCTTCGGAATGCCGATCAATGACCCATGTCTAGGCCAGTCATGCACCCTGCGCCTTGATGAACATCAAGCACTTAGTCCCCGGACGAATGGCGATCCCGCGCGTTGGAAAGGGCGATCCCCCATCACAGACGGAAGGCATGACGATGGCCAGCAAGACCAAGACCGGCGCGGGCAAGACCAAGGGCGAGACCCCCGCCACCGCCCCGCTCGTCCCCGCCGGCGCGGATGCGCCCACTTATTATGCCGAACCCCAGGGCCATGGCGGCGAGACGCATCAGACGACCGACGACGTGGCCAACACCATGACCACGCAGCAGGGCGTGCCGATCGCCGACGACCAGAACAGCCTGAAGGCGGGCGCGCGTGGGCCCCCGCTGCTCGAAAACGTCATCCAGCGCGAGAAGATATTACACATCGACCAAGAGCGCCACCCCCAGCGCGGCGGCCAATCGCGGGGTT
>SXGS01331453.1_pt1 | contig 19462 bp, 10 predicted proteins | sample 3174681 | NCBI WGS metagenome assembly SXGS01 (sample SAMN11356861, study PRJNA531348) | freshwater metagenome | isolation source: freshwater sample F1-80 | place: China: Fuxian Lake, Yuxi | collected 2017-12-25 | reverse complement strand
TTGTATTGGTAAATTCCCATCTGCCGCTAAAGCCCCAGGCCGCTACTAATTTTTTCTGTTTTCGAAGTGTGATGCACTGGAATGCAGTCGCCCTAAGAATTGCAGCGCTCTACGATACCGCTGGAAAAATAGCCCATGCGCCTTGATGCTCATCAGCATTTCTGGTTATTCGAGTCGCAGCAGTATGGATGGATGCAACCGGACTGGCCGATCCGGCGCGACTTTATGCCATCAGATCTTCAGCCGCTGCTTGTTGATTGTGGATTGGATGGATGTATTGCGGTTCAGGCACGGCAATCGATTGAAGAGTCGCAATGGTTGCTCGAGCTAGCTCGTCGAAATTCAATGATTCGTGGAGTTGTCGGCTGGGCTGACCTGCGCTGCGATCGCGTGGAGGAGCAGCTCGGGCCGTTATCGGAACACGCAAAGTTCGTGGGCGTTCGCCATGTCGTGCAAGACGAGGCGGACGATAACTTTGTATTGGGCCAAGCGTTTCAACGCGGGATTTCTCAGTTGCGGCAATTCGGTTTGACCTACGACCTGCTGGTGTTTCCCCGGCAGTTGCCGGCCGCAATTGAACTGGTGCAGCAGTTTCCCGACCAACCCTTCGTGCTGGACCATATCGCCAAACCCGCCATCGGTGAAGGTCGCCTTTCGCCGTGGGATATTCAAATTCGACTTTTGGCTAGCTTTCCCAATGTCATGTGCAAGGTTTCCGGAATGATCACCGAAGCCAATTGGCGCGATTGGAAACCCGCTGACTTTCGGCCCTACTTGGAAACTGTCGCAGATGCATTTGGACCGGAGCGACTAATGTTTGGTTCGGATTGGCCGGTTGCGCTCTTGGCGGGTAGCTATCGCCAAGTGTATGACTTGGCAAACACTTTTGCACAGTCACTTGGTCAAGGCTTCGCTGAACCCTTTTTCGGCCGCAACGCGGCTAAGTTCTATGGATTAGTGACACAATGAAACGAAGAAAACTCGGCAAAACTCAACTTGAACTGCCTATCCTCAGTTTCGGTGCATCATCGTTGGGAGCCGAGTTTCGCAGCGTAACGCTCGATGAAGTTCTTAAGAGTGTGCATGTCGCGCTGGAATTGGGATTGAACTTTATTGACACGTCGCCGTTCTATGGGCGCGGGATGAGTGAAGTTCTATTGGGAGTGGCGCTGCGCGACGTACCGCGAGACAGCTACATCATGTGTACCAAGCTGGGCCGATACGATGTTGGCCATTTCGATTTTTCCGCGCGCCGCGTGGCGGAGAGTGTCGATGTGTCGCTGCACCGGCTTGGCTGCGGTCATCTCGACATCGTGCTGTGTCACGACATTGAATTTGCCCCGATGCGCCAAATTATCGACGAGACAATACCCGCGCTGCGCAAGGCACAACAGGCCGGCAAAGTTCGCTACATCGGCATCAGCGGATATCCTCAAAAGATCTTCCAATTGATTTGCAGCCAGACCGATGTGGATTGTGTATTGAGCTACAACCAATACACGCTTCAGAATACTCGTTTCGCAGACGAAACGATGCCGATGCTTAAAGCGAAAGGAATGGGCATCATGAATGCCGGCCCATTCAGTGCCAGATTGCTGACCAATTCGACACTGCCCAAATGGTTTCGCGATCCGCAAATCGTTCAACAGGCAGCTCGTCGGGCCGCAGATTATTGCCAGCATCGCGGCGTAGACATTGCGCAGCTCGCTCTACAGTTTTGTTTGTTGAACGAAGATATCAGCACCACAGTTGCCGGAAGTGCCAATCCCGAGAATATTTGCAAATGGGTCCAGTGGGCCAACGCGCCGATCGATCATCAACTGATGCAAGAAGTGATCGACCTGTTCGAGCCAGTACGCAATATTGGCCACCAAGAAGGATTACCGGAAAACAATTGAGGATCTAATTCAACGCTTGGCGGGTAAACAGCCAAACGCGATTACTTCTTCTTGGACTTGGCGTCCAAGTTTTCCCACACGACCAAGTGCGGTTTGTTGATGTCGTGCAGTTCTTCACGATTTCCTGCGCGATCGGTGGCTCGGGCGTAGGCATAATAATTACCCGACGGAAGGTCTTTGAAATACTCGGGGGTGAGGCTCACAAACCAGCGTTTAGCTCCTTGGCTTTCTGGTTCAGCTTTCAAAATTGCTCCCGAGGGATTCTTGGGAAATCGATTTTGCAATCGTCCGTTGGCAAGTGCGATTTCGACTTGCTCCACTCCCGAGCCAAAATCGCCGCCATCGAGTACATCGACTAGGATGGTTGCTAATTTGTCGCCGCCGCGCAATGTGGTGCGAGGCATCACAAAAGAGCATTTCGTCGGTGGCGTGGTGTCGAGAATCACGGTCGTAGATTGCCGCTGATTGGAGCTGCTCAATTCAAATTCGAAAATTCCTTCGCGAATTCCGGGCAAGATCAATTTCGTCTGCCATTCAGTCGTCGCAGTACTGACCTTTAGATCTCCATTGGCAATGTTGAACGTGGTCAGATAGGTGCGATCGGTAGCGATTGTGTCAGTTCGCCATGGTCGTTCCGCGCGGCGGGATATCTGTGCGTCCTTGCGGATGATCAGTTGAGCTTGGTTGCGTTCACCCACATCCAGGCTGGTGGTCAATGCGATACCGGTATATTTAACGGCTTGCCCGTCCAGGAGTGCGGGAAAGACAATAACCGAGTTCTGCTCGGCTTGCGATTCTCGAATAACTTTCTCAGCCGACTGGCGCAGAACATCCGAGCCATTGATGATCGGTGTGACTGAGCTTTCGAATCGCACCAACGGGGAAAATGTCCTTTCGAATCGGTTCGACGACCGATTGAATTGGTACACGAATGCTCTGGGAAATGCACCCACGTCCAGTTCAATGCGCATTCCAGCATCTAGTTCGAGAATTGGACCCAACATCGATGTACTAACTTGTTTAGCATTCAGCTCCACCTGTTGCTTGTCGAGCTCTACGCCCGCGGCAGTGAGAAACCTGGCCTCGATATTCAGTTTGGTTAACTCGCGTTGTTCCCAAAGCTGGTCGTGTTGAACCTTCGCTTCCACTTGAACTCGCTGACCAACTGTTGCGACGGCGGGAAAACAGATGATCGAATTGCCGCGATCAAAACGCAGCTCGCTCGGTTTTTGGGGCACGACCTGGCTGACATATACCGAGGATGTTAGAGCAGCAGGAACGGACGTTGACGGAGTGCGTGTCGCGCTTGGGTCAGCCTGTATCGGCTGTTCTTCGATCCAAAACACCAAACGAGCATCATTGGCAGAAGTACCAGAACTGGCGGATTGCGGACTGGTTGTGTCAGGAGCAGGCGCTTTTGTTGTGAATTTGAGATCGACTGTAGGCAAGGCTCCAGTGAATGCTGGCAGATCGACAATCGCAGATTCCGCGATCAGGAATTTCGCTAATTCACCCGCGGCTGGTGAACCGGGCCCGCGCAAGCCAGTTACGTATCCTGCAACATTCGTCGCATTGACAACATATAATCGGACAATTGCTCGGCGAGGTCGAGGGAGTTTATTGCGCAAGGCGAACGGGTATCGCGTGCTCGATTCTTCGATCGCCGGACTCATTAAATTAAATTCACCTTGCGCACGAGTGGCCGCATTGAGATTATTTTGTACATCCACTGGTCCGCCAGGACCGTCCGTGCGAGCGATCAGTTCAATATGTTCCTCGTCCACCACGACGGGAATGCCAATCGAGCCAGTAGGTTTTTCGTTGTCGAAGGTATTGAATTGAATTATTGCATTGCTTGCCAGCGGATTGACAGAATTGCGACTGAATTGAAACCCAATTCGTTTTGCATTTCCGCTGATGCGCATGCGCTGGCCAAGTTTGACCGCACGACCTTCGACCTTGACGCTGAAATCGTCTGGCAAGTTATCACCGCGCCAGGTCAAATCAAAGTCGTGGTTAAGCACGCGTTTGATGTCGATTGCAAAATCGCGAGTATTTACTGAGCTGAGAAAATTCACACGCGCAGTTGGGCTGGTCACAAACTGAATCGCCTGCGGATCGCATGGGAGAACTACGATGCCTGAGGTCGATTTACTGCTGCCGTTGTACACAAAATTGTCCAGCAACATCGCGCCATGCCATCGATCCAGTTCCGTTGCGAACTGAGGATTTTCGGCCATTCGCCAGTCCTGCTTTGATCCGGCGGACTCATTTGTGATTCCGGGTGACCATAGAGACTCGAGCAACGAAGCCAGCTTGGTGAGATTTGCGACGGGTTCGACGGTGTTCGCATCATTTTTTGCCGAAGACTCCTTTTGTTGACTAACTCGTTCAAAGAAATCCGCGTCTCGGCTAGCTCGGCTCACGTATTTTTGTTTTAATTTCTCAAGATCTTCTCGCTGCGTGGCACACAGCAGGGGACAACGCAAAAGAACCTGGCAGATGCGTTCGCTATCCCAGAGATTCCTTCGCCAGCGAGTCTCTTCGTGAAGCTGATCAACCAGGTCATTAAGCCGGTCGATCAGCCTCGCTCTGGGTTTGCCGACTCGCATCATGTTGGTCCCACTCAAGGCATAGCCATTGGCGGAAGTCGGTAGCTTCGATTTTTCCGCTCGGATAACGCTGACCAACTCTTCAAACGATTCACCGAATTCGCGAGGCAGCTCGAATGCCAGATCTCGCCAGCCAAGAACTTCGGCGACCGAGGCTATATACTCGACGTACTCTCGGCGAAGTGCTGTCCAGCGATCAAAATCGGTTCCCACAAATTCATCTTGATTGATCCAACGACCGCGATTCAAATTCGCTGCAAGAAAGTCATTCCAGCTTCGCACTAACGTCTGCAGCTCACCAGGAAACTCCTCGCATTTCTGTTGTGTCGAGAGACACTTCATGAACTCGCCCAGATGTGCAGGATTAATTCCGTCGGTTCCGGTTTCGGCACGCGCCAGCCGCATTTGGAGAGTTCGCCATTGTGCTGGCGCAAATGCCGCAGGGTGCCAATGAAATGTTTGAGAAATCGCCGCGGCTTTGCTTTGGTCAGCGAGTGCGCTCACAGTGGGTTCGCAGCGAGGCGGATCATCCCAAGCAATTCGATCTTTGAACTGCCAGAAGTTCTTTACTTGTTTGGCATCCTCGGACGTCGGAGCAGACTTGGCTTGAGCAGTCTCTTTTTGGCTAGCGTTTGTGTCTGTTGCAGGTTGGGTTGCTGATTTAGCCGTTCCTTTGCGCACGAACCGATTCACGACCACTTGCCTGGCCGTGGTGTCGGTGAGTGAAACAAAGTCGTTGGCTCCGGCTCGCAATAGAACGGGCGTTTGTGCACCTGCGGATTCGCGAGCGCTGTAGTCTCGCAGCGCGGCAAAATAGTCGGCCAGCGAAAGTACTTTGCTATTGACGTCGCTGGGTCTGTGTAGAGCTGCTTCGCAAGCTTCCTGAAAGAGCGTCTTGCGAACGACGTCTGAGTAGTGCGCTGGTTGGCAATCGTCGGCTGCGCACACAATCCAGATATTGCGCTGGCCGGACGAGTAACTTGCACATGCTTGCTTGAGATGACTAGCGATTGGGTTAGCGATCAGGCTCTTTTCTGGGAGCTGGCGCAGATCGCAAATGTCGGCAAGCAAAATCACGTTGTCGGCGCCAATGTCCGATACTAACTGGAGCAATTCGTCGACCCAAAGTATGTCTTGTTTCGAGTCCCCGGACTCGCCCAGGTGGAGACCGCAGGACCAGTTGCCGTCCTTCTGGCCAATCAATCCGTGACAGCGAATTTGGATCACCACGGAATGCTGTGGAGCGATCCTGGCCTGGTTCAGCGAGCGAATGTTGGATAGGGCACTGACAAACTGTTGCTTGCTTTGAACAGCGACGCTAGCCGAATTGTTGATTGCTGTAGCATCGATATTCAGCGTTACCCAAGGCAGCAAGCCCTGCTCGCGGCAACGGTTGTCGATCGCCTCCTTGTCAACCGATTGCCAGAATCCCCAGCGCGGACGCGAGGGAAAATAATCTCCATATTCGTCGCAATGAATACTCGCGAAAAACGTCGTATGGGTAACTTGGGGTCGTTTCAAATAGAAATACAAAATTAGCGCAACGACAAGTGCGGTCGCCAGCAACGTGACTGCATACCATTTGCTGGTAGGTTGTTCGGCTTCGGTCCATGAACGCTGCACAATTTGGCCGCCTTGATTCGACATGCGGCTGCTCCCAGTTGAAAAGTGTAGAAAACCGCGGGCTCTAATACTGCCCCGGCACCTCGCCGGCGTAACGGTGTCGCTGGCAAGTTGAGACGGATGTATGACAGGAAATTGTAATGCTAAGCCGGCAAGCTCGTTGGCAACATCCACAGAATTTTTCGGCATGGCGTTGAGTGCGGGTGCTGAGGATACGGCTAGCTTGTGCGTTTTAAATCGCCGCATAAATCTCAGAGTTAGCCTTCGACGTAGTCATCGTTCTTATGATTCTTGATGTCATCGTATTGGAGTCGCTCGACAATCACGTCCGCGAAATCCAGTTCGATCCCCATCCAGTGACGTCCTTTTCGCTCGCAAACAGCAAACGTAGTACCGCTGCCACCAAACGGATCAAACACCATCTCGCACGGGCGAGTTGACATTTCAACAACGCGATCAAGTAACTTTGTGGACAGCGCGTTCGCCTTACGAGCATCCGATTTGAACTTCCTGTGGCGAACCGGTGGAATATCGGTCCACACGTCCTTGAGATTTACTCCATTGGGGTTCATCGCGTCACGATGGCCACCGTAGTCTTTGAGCTCCTTACCGCAATGCCGGCAAACTGTTATGGGAGTGCGAATTCTACGAAATGTCTTGGGCTTGCCCTTGGAGTAATAAAGCAAGCTGTAGTGCGACGGATGAAGTCGACCGGGAATGGGAAGGCAAGCACTAATTTCAACAGCGATCCAATGGCGGAATGTCAAACCGCACTCTTCCAGGTAGTTGCCAATGGGAATATTCCACTTCGGAAGATTGTAAGTAAAAAAACTGCCTCCTGGTTTTAACAAACGAACGCACTCAACAATCCAGCCTTTGCACCATGTCAAGTAGTCATCCCGATTGTCGTTCGATCTCGCACCGTATTTCTTCCCGAGGTTAAATGGAGGGTCAGCAAAAATAGTGTCAACTGTCTCGGTTTTGAATTGAGGCAAGAGATCGAGACAATCCCCAGCCCACAACGCACCGAATTCCGTGCAAAGAGTTGGCTTTGTGTGCGTCGTCGCAACAAAGGGGGCGGGATCAAAATGCTGCTGAGGAAACGCGAGTTTCACTCGCCTTCCGAATTGCACGGCCATGGCGATTTCGACTCCTTTTCATGACCGGTGGTAGATTGATCCCATGGTTCGTTACAAGATCCCTTTAGTACTTGGAACGCCGGATTGGCGAGGATCAAGTGCGACGGCCATTCTCAGGGCGCGGGCGGCGGCTTTGAAGATGGCTTCGATGATGTGGTGACTGTTGCGACCATAGTGCAACAAGACATGCAAATTGCACATGGCGTTGCTGGTGAAAGCATACCAAAAATCTTCGGCCAACTCGCTGTCGAAATCGCTGATCTTGCTGGCAGGTACGGGTGCTTGATAAACCAGGTAGTTCCTGCCGCTGAGATCGACGGCAAGCGTCACCAGCGATTCTTCCATGGGCAACACGATATGACCATAGCGCACGATCCCTCGTTTGTCGCCCAGGGCCTGCGCAAATGCTCTACCCAAGCAGATCCCAATATCCTCGGTGGTGTGATGCGCATCTACTTGCGTATCACCGCGGCAAGTGATTTCCAAGTCAAATAACCCGTGCTTGGCGAACAGCGTCAGCATGTGATCGAGGAACCCAACACCCGAGTTGATGCGACTGTTACCCGTGCCGTCGATATCCAAACGCAACGATATCTGGGTCTCGGCGGTCTGACGATCGATTTGCGCAGTTCGCATGCTGGTCAAAGAATGCTCTCCAAGACAGCCAAACAGCTATCACTTTGTTCATCGTCCCCGACACTGATGCGCAGGCCATCGCCCCAGCCGGGATAGTTCATATAACGCACCAGCACGCGCTGGGCCTTGAGTTGTTCGTACATCGGCTGGACTGGGCGCGAACCGTGAGTACACCAGACGAAGTTCGCGTGCGATGTTTCGACGGAGAACCCCAACTTTCGCAATCGTTCAGTCATGCGAGCGCGCGTGAAACTGATCTTGCGTCGATTTTCTCGAAGCCAATCCTGCTGAGATATCGCAGCGGTCGCGCCCGCGATGCTCAGCGCATCACAATTGTAGCTGTCTTTTACCTTGCGGAAAAACTGAATCATCTCCGGTTGCGCGATGAGGAATCCGAAACGCAAACCCGCCAGTGCGTAGGACTTACTGAGCGTCCGCGAGACCATAATCTGCGGATTTCGGCGCACCAAATCGATGCAATTGCACTCGGCAAAATCGGCATAAGCCTCATCAACCAACAGCGGGCAAGTTAATCGATCGGCCAATTGAAGGATCTCGTCCGGTTCAATCACGGTCCCGCTGGGACTGTTTGGGTTGGGCAGGAACACTAACTTCAGCCGAGGATCGGATTGCGAGAACTCACCCGCGAGCGAAAAATCTTCGCGAAATCGAACCTCCTCGGACTGGGCACCTTGGAGCTGTGCCAAAGTGCGATACAGAATGTAACTTGGGTAGGGCAATCGCAGCCTGTCAGCCGGACCCACTAAAGCTCGTGTGACAATCGTGAGAATATCATCGCTGCCATTGCCGCAAAGAATCCAATCGGGCGGAACTCCCAGTACCGCTGCAGCTCGGTTTCGAAACGCAGTTCCCAGTGGATCCGGATATTTCTGGAGTCCCATGCCGGCCGCTTGCGCAATGGCCGTTATCACCTCCGGGGCAGGTGGATACGGGTTCTCATTAGTATTCAACTTTACGAAAGTGCTGCCTTGCGGTTGCTCACCAGGGACGTACCCCTGCATCGACCGAATCTCTGGCCGAAAGAAACCTGCGACGACGTCATCCTTGTCTGTTAACAATTGATTCACGAGCTTACCTAAATCGTTCGCTTCACTCGACTACCCTTCTGATTGCTTCGGCAACCAACGTTGCAGCGGCAACCCAACGACGGTTCACCATCATACGCCAAGGTTGACCAAAGAGCGAGATTGTCCGCTGGTGCATTGCAACCTGAGTGCGCGATATCCAATGCGGATACTCCGTAGCGTGTGTAAAAAAATCACAAGGCGTTCGTTTTTTGGCGATTGGGTACTTTGATGTAACGGTCTGCAGTTTAGACCATGAGTCACAAGAATCTGTGGAAAAAGTTGTTGAATCTCAGTTCAACTTGCGATAGCTTAACGAGACTTGCTCCCCCTCGGCAAATAGTAGCTCGATCAGTGGTAGTCTGCGCAAGCTGGCTTGATTAATTGGATGCTAGACCATGGAAAAAAGCGACTGCAAGGTAGCCTCCGAGGTGTACCGAGAGGAAGTGGACGTAGCCATCAGAGCGCGCCGCAAATATTGGGATGAGAATGAGAAAGAGCGTGATCCCAACGGTGCTTATCCGATGCCATCAAAGGCTGATCTGGTTGGCGTGGCTTTGTCGGGTGGCGGCATCCGATCGGCAATGTTCAACTTGGGTTTGCTTCAGGCCTTTGAGCGTTGCGGGTTGATGAAGCATGTAGATTATTTGGCATCGGTTTCTGGCGGTGGTTATACCAACGGATATTACACAACGCTGCGAAATAGCCAGAAAAACAGAGCTCAGGAGCGCGAGCCTGGATCTGCCAGTGGCAATCAGCTATCGCCTCGCGACACTCAGTTTCTGCTAGATGGTCAGTATCTCAATCGTCCGATTGAGTTTCTGACAACCTACCTCGCAAGAACAGCGATCATGGTGGTTACTATGATGTCGCTACTGATTGCGATGTCATCGCTTGTCGCAATGTTCTTTCGATGCTTCGACTATCCGGAGGTGCGTATTTGGTTCAGGCTGTTGGATCTAAATACTGACCTACGCGTTGGGTTGTTCAGTTGTGCGGTGGCTGCGGGAACAGTATTGATCGGAAGGTGTTTGGTACTCAATTTATTGCAAGTTCGCGCGACGCCCCTGAGAACGAACCCTGGGCAATGGGCGGTCATCGTCATCGCAGCGTTTATGCTGGGCATCTCCATCATGATTGGGAACGGCGATTTCGCCGTTTCTGCCGGCACAGGTTGGTTGCCGCAGAAGATCGATTTGAGCAAATTGCAATTGCCAATTGCGATTGCAGTGATGGTACTGCTCTCGCCAATGCTGCGCTTCTCATCTTTACTGAAAAGCGAACGCGTAAACGCCTCATGGTGGCAAAAGCTGGCCCTGGCATTGATCCTGGGAGGTACGACATGGGGCGCAGTATTTGCGATGGTTGGGTGGATGGGGCAAGAGGACGTATCAGGATTTATTAAGAACCGCCCGCCACACTTCGTACGCTACGACATTTTAAATCATGACGAGTTTGCTGAGCTGATATTATCGTCCGATGAATTCACGAGCGTGGTTCAGCAAGCTGCCCAAAATGCCAAGCGCAAAGACGCCGACCAATCGATGCAGCAACTTGCCAGAGATCTGAAGCATTCCGTCAAGAAAGGGCGAGACGCAGACGAAGCGTTGCGTTCTGAGAAAATGCATTGGTATTCGTGGACGCAATTCTCGAATTATACGATCCGGCGTTGGATACAAACCATTGCTGCAAGAATTACTAGTTCGAATGAAGGCAAGATCCACGAATACGTCGAGGCGGACGCAACCAACGCTCGAGTTGGCCAACAACTATTGCAGTTTATCGAAATCGCCATCCGACCCACTCAAAACTCAATCGATGGGGCGCTAACCGCTCCAATTCAGCAACATGCTGAGAGTTTCCGTAGTTTGGATCCCGATCGATTGAAGGTGACGAAATCTTTGTTGACGCTGGCTAGCCATAGAATTGCTGCTGCGCCGACAAGCCAATCAAGCGTCGACCTTAAAAAAATCGACGAGCAGTTAAATTTGATGAAGGAGTTTGCTTCGGGAAAAGTTCCCAGCTTACAGACGAACAGTCAGGAAGCGCGAATCCGGCAAATAGTGGACTGGTGGATATCTGGCGGCGGAAAGATGATCAAGAAAAATGGAGAACGCTACAAAGATCTGGCGAGCTTCCATACATTGTTCGAGAAGTGCTGGGTTGCGCGAGATCGCTTTGCACCTGAACACTTGTCCATACCGGAGATCTGGCAGCTCAATCGCATGTTCTTGGAAATCGCTTACCCGAACGTGTTTAAAGAGCGCGCGATGGTGAGCACACCTGTAGTTGTGGGAGAGGACCAAGAATTCCGGTTGTTTGCATTGATTTGTGCGACGGCTTGTTTTGCAGTTTGCGTTGCCTTGCTGGATTTGAATTGGGTGTGTGCTTGGTTTCACTTCTATCGCAAACGCATCGGCGAGACATTCTTGGTAAACTTACAAGGACAGGGTGGGCTATTGCTCAAGGAATTGAAGCCTTACGAAGTTGGCGCGCCGTATCCGCTGTTTGTCGCGGGCATGTTACTTCCACAAGCCCCTGTTTACAATCGCGAGTTTAACTCTGACACGCACGACAATCCGACAAAACTGGATGGCAGTTTTGCTTCGAACTGGTACTCGTTTTTGTTTTCACCGCTGTATTGCGGATGGCTGCCATGTGGTCGTCAACACCAGCGTACTTACAAGGAAACCGGAGCTTACCTTTCGCCGCAACTGCGTGTCGATGACGCTGTGGTATTGTCGGGAGCTGCCGTTACACCCTACATGTCCAGCAATACCAGCATGCGTTTGCTGATGCATTTGTTCAATTTCCGACTTGAACAATGGATGCCGAATCCCGAGCTGGAGCGACCGAGAAATCGCCGGTTCTCGTTGTTGAATCTTGCATTCGAATGGTATTTGTCGCGAACCTGGACTGGACCGACCAATGCAATTCAGAAACCATCATGGCGTTATGCCGTAATTGCTGACGGCGGTTTTCGAGAGTTTCTTGGTGTCGAAGAGCTCGTCGCGCGTCGGTGCAAAATTGTTATCGTCTCGGATGCTGGTTGCAATAATGGGCTATATGAATTCGGAGTCTTGGCGGAACTGATCCGTAAGATGCGACTGGATCATTCAATCGAGATCCTTGATCTCGATCACGACCGGCCATTGGATACGAGGCGATTGCGCCGCACGCCAGAGCTGGATGGGAAATCTCCCCAGCATTTCGTGCTGGGGAGGATTCGTTACCCAGAGCGTTTGGGGCAGGTAAGCACAGGTGAGGAAAACTGCGACGAAAGCGGACCGAAACAAGAAGCCTTGTTGGTCTATCTGCAAATGTCGTTGACCGGTGACGAAGACATCGATATTGAGCAATTTCGACGTACTAATCCGAATTTTCCTGACGAGCCGATTGCTAACCAGTTCTACACGCGCGAGCAAGTGGAATCGTTCCGGCAATTGGGCGAGCACATCGGTTCTTTACTTTGTCGCGACGTCAGCCAATTCGGTTCTCCCGATGCTAGTCTTAGCCAGTCAGAAAGCTGCGGTTCCATGAGCGTTCAGCAGCGCTTGCAAGCCTGGCGCATTCAAAAGTTGGAGGACGCCTTTCGCTCCAACTATCGCAACGAATGCCGTCAAGAGGCAACGGTGTGTACCGATGATGCCAGAATGGGTTGGTTCATCGATGTCGACTATATCGAGCATGCGACCCTCCGTTCCATCTACAAATTTGAATCGCCGACGGATCATAGTCATCAACTGCTGATTCGCGATTTCGTGTGGTATACACTCGATAGCTCCAAGGCTGGTTCGTTAGATCGATTTCAAGCAATCACACCAGCCGACATCTATGGTATGGCCGTTGAATGCAATCGTCGCCATGCTGGATTCCGACCGGAATGGCCAACCTCGTTTTTTCAAATTTGTGGACGCGATCTGCTCACCAAGGCTGCGCAAAAGGCCGAATTTCTGTTTTCCTATTGCCAACCTGCCGAATCGGGAATGGACGACTTTTTGGTCTGGTATTCGACCGGCCATCCGCACGCGCCAATTCCAAGCTTGATCGATTCGATTAGTCGTTTGGCGGTAATGCTGCCTCGTGGAGTATTCCGCAGAAACGGTGCTCGAACGGCTGCCGATGTGCTTACGTGCCTATTGAACTACATCATTCGCATAAAACTTGGCAAACTCGACGATTCACTTGACTGGGTAACCTGCGAACGATCGCAACGGCTACTGATCGCAGCTATCCGTACCGGCAAAGCACTGGAAGTCGAAAGGGTGCTGGGCAAGTTGTTGTATATTGGAAAACGTAGACCTCCCACTCAAACTGCGCCGGTGAAGCGTGAATAATCAACAGAATTCTTCGCTCAGCCAAGAACAGATGGTTTTATACGAGGTGGAATATATCCGTTCGCGGCGACGTGCTGTTGCTGAAATCAGATCTCAGCTCGAAGCAGCAATGCAGCAATCGAATCGCTCCGCTCAGGCTGGTAGTGGTAAGGGCCATGTGGGCGCGACAGTCGCGGTCGAAGTGAAAATGCAAGCGCCGACTGACCGGGCTAGCGAAGTTGGCGATGATAGTTCGGGCTCTTCCAGCGGAGTCTCGAGCGCATCGATTGGCGCCGAGCAAGAAATATCTGGATTTGAGCTTGGTACCGTCGGACTGGCACTATCCGGCGGAGGCATCCGCAGTGCATCGTTCAACTTGGGAGTCCTTCAAGCTCTGGCTCAGCAAAAGCTGCTCTCGAATTTAGATTACTTGTCGACAGTTTCAGGTGGCGGTTACATCGGCAGTTGGCTAAGCGCGTGGATTAATCGCGACGGCTGTACGCTGAACGTCGAACGGTTAATCGTTCCGGAACGTCAAGTCAACGCGCTCGCAGAACGGCATGCGATCAGCCAACCAATATTGCCTCACCAAATATTTGATGCCGAGGTCGAGCCCATTCGGCACTTGCGCGAAAACACAAACTTCTTAGCTCCACAGCCTGGGATGCTGTCGCTCGACTCTTGGACATTGCTGGCTATCTACCTTCGCAATGTACTTTTGAATGCCTGCGTAGTGGTTCCAACACTCATCGCATTACAACTAGCCGCGATGGTCTTATCGAACTTGTACGAACTTGCAGAACACACCAACACAAATGTGTTTCTCGTTTTTGGATTGGCCTTTCTAGCTCCCATGTTTTATATCTTGGCGATTACCTTCAGCCAATCGCGCCGGAAAATTAGCGACCATAAGATCAAATACAGCAACCTCGATCTTGAGAGCAGCTTTTTCTCACGCTCGTTTGTTCTACCCATCGGGTTATTAGTGGCAGGTTGCTATTGTTTTGCATTGCATGTTAACAGTGAAAGCTATGGAATCGCCAAACTATTCAACACCGTGCGCAGTTGGGTTGGGTGGACACCCTTGGAATTCAGTCCACAGCGTTGGAATTGGAATTATGTCTTGGTATTTTCTACTATCGCTGGGCTGCTGCACACGCTTCCCAATGTACAGTCTTACCGCTGGCTGCTGTCGCGCGAATCAGATCGCAAGTCTCGGCTCGAATCGCTGCAATGGATTTTCGCGGGGTTTGCCGCCGGCAGTTTGTTGGGGCTGCTGAGCCTCGGATCATTCTTGGCGCTATACAGCGATCAGGTCTCCGGATTGAAACTACTGTCTGACTCGACGGAGAATAGCCAATTGCTGTTGTCCTTGCGACTAACCTTGATCGTGCCGATGTTACTTTGGTCCTACTTCATCGCCGAGTCACTGCAAGTGGGCATTTTGGGCAGGTTAGAGTTTGGAGAATTGCGCGAAAAATGGTCGTTCTTCCATTCGTTCAGTTTCATTGCGTCCATGGCGTGGCTGATGTTATTTGGTCACGTTTGCGTGCTTCCGCAATTGATTCTTGCAGCGTTGGACAACTGGTACACGATGCTTGGTCCGGGATCGCTGTGGTTGATGACTTCGGGAATAAGTCTGTGGTTAGCGCATAGTGAGCGGTCGGGTTCAACCAAGCGTCCATACATCGACGTGTTGGTAAAGATTGGACCGCCCGTCGTGCTGTCGGGAGTGTGCTTGTTGATTGCCATTTGTGCGCATCGGCTCATGAGCGGCTCGTCGTTGGTGGGACTGGCATTGGCGGCGATGGGTTCGCTGGCGCTAGCGGTTTTTGCCAGCTTGTTCGTGGACGTCAATATTTTCTCCTTGCAGGAACTCTACCAAAACCGACTCGTACGCGCGTTCTTGGGAGCATCCAGGCCCAAACGCGGGCAAGTTGGCGCACCGTTTCGCGCGCAGGGCAATACTCGCTCGCCAGATCCGATAACGCGCGTTGACTCTGGGGACGACTTGGAATTGCATTACTTGGCTGGGCCGGGTAGCAGCGCAGATGCCGAACAACCGAAGCTGCATAGTGGCCAACCTCTCCTATTGATCAATGCCGCCATCAACTTACAAGGTGAGAATGAATTGGAACGGCAAGAGCGGCAGGCCGACAGTTTTACGCTCACGCCACTGCACTGCGGATGTCCTCGCACCGGTTACCGTTCGACCCGTGAGGGTTACGCCGGAAAAGTAACTTTGGGCACTGCCTTTGCCATTTCCGGCGCAGCAGTCAGTCCCAACATGGGCTATTATTCCTCGCCAGCAGTGACCGCACTCCTGACGCTGTTTAATCTACGGCTGGGAGCCTGGATGCCCAATCCCTCGGGCGAGTTTTGGAAACTACCTGGGCCGATGTTAGGCTGGATTCAGTTACTAAATGAAATGCTTGGTCGCACCACGAGTCGCAGCACTTTTATCTATCTTTCCGATGGCGGACACTTCGACAACCTTGGTGTATATGAACTGTTGCGACGACGCTGTCGATATATCGTCGCATCTGACGCCGGCGCTGATCCAACGGGTTCGTGCCACGAGTTGGGCATGATCGTACGCAAAGCTTTTATCGACTTTGGAATCAAAGTTGAGATCGACCTTTCCCAATTGTCCACCGATCCCGGCACCGGTTATTCCCAGTCGCGAGTTGCTGTGGGGAAAGTGTATTACCCACCACGCAGTATCGATCGTGCTGAGGACGTGGGATACTTGATCTACATCAAGTCGACCATGGACGGATCCGAACCAGCGGATATTCAAAGTTTCAAGCGACGGAATCCTCAGTTCCCTCATCAATCTACGATTGACCAGTTCTTTTCGGAATCGCAATTCGAAAGTTATCGAAAATTGGGCTATACCATTGCTGATGCGTTTTTGACGCGCGACCAAACCGAGTTCAAGGCCGGACATCCAATGCGTCGCCCCGCGTTGCCTCGGAAGTCACTCGATGTTCAACGCTATTTCGAATACATCATGGCCGTGGAGTCAATGGCACCGAGCCAACTTGCCAATGAACGAGAGCTGAGTTTCAATCAGTCACACGTCAGGCTGGAATCCGAATTGCACGTCAATCCACGGCTGGCGAAGTTGCGAGTTGAAATCGCCTGCCTCACCAAGGTTTTGGATTCGCGAGAAAGTGAGCTGTTTCGCGAATCAAGCAAATCTCGCCGGCGCACTGCCGTTAACCCGGAGAGCGAATCACTGGAGTTTATGGATGCTAGCGCAGTAGACAGGACCGATGACGAGCGCGGCGCCGAATCGGCTTGGGCCTTGCAAACGATTCAACTGTTAGACGACGTGAAGAACCACTTTCAACTTGATGATTATCATAACAGCCTGAGTCGCGGGTGGATGCGCGTAGCTCGCCGCTGGATGCTCAACTCTGCATTTCGTCGCGTATGGCCTTGCGTTCAAGGCGACTACAGTTGCCAATTGAGCAACTTCGTTTCCGATCTTCAAAGCGATGTCACCTGGATCCCGCGCGCAGTGGACCGTGCGCATTGCGAATCAAAACCGGATGGATGGGCTTCGATACGACAGCCGTTTCCGCAGCATCGGCAAACGACGGATAGTACAATCCGTGAGCCACCAAAACAGTCAACCCGCGAATAACGAAATTCATGCTTCACATGCCTCGCTGCTGCGTTTCTATTATTTGTGCCGGACTGCATCATGTTCCGATTTCGATCGATTTAGAAACCGGTGGTCGAAATGTCGGTTGTCGACCGTCCATTTGTTTTTGATTTCGGTGGTGCGTATCTTGACAAGACGCTTGGCCTTGTATGTTATACCGAGGGCCAGCTTCATGGCCGACAAAAAATGTGCGGTAAAAGAAAAATGATTGGCTTCTATTTTTGCAGCATAATTTATTCCAGTCCGCTAGCGGCTGAAAAAACTCCCCACTGTTCTCGGTGACGAGCAAGTCAGGCGGCTGCTAGCGTGTGTGGAGTTCCCCAACAGTATCCGCATTGTAATCATCCCCAATGCTCAACGCTCCGGCGGCTTAGCTTAACGCACAAACTATCCCGTTGAGTACACCCGGACAGTTTGCAATTCGTTAGGCATCTGCCATGGATCGTTGGACATGTCACGAAACGAAATATGCCGGTACGAAATTAATCGTACCGGCATAACACGTGTGCAGAGACTTTGTGTGCAGAGACTTATTGCGGGGATCAGCGACCGCCGTATCCACCTCTTCCGCCACCACCACCTCCACCGTATCCACCTCGTCCGCCGCCGCCACCTCCATAGCCACCGCGTCCGCCGCCACCACCACCACGATCTTCACGTGGCTTAGCTTCATTTACCGTCAAAGGCCGACCTTCGTGGTCTTTCTCATTCAACGATTTGATGGCACTGCGCGCTTCGTCGTCATTCTCCATTTCGACAAATCCAAATCCCTTGCTTCGTCCTGTGTCGCGATCCTGAATTACCTGTGCGCTGCGCACCGCTCCAAATTCGCTGAACAATTCCTCGAGCCCCTGACTGGTAACATTGTAGCTGAGGTTACCGACGTACAACTTCATTCCCATTAAACGAACACCTTACTCACAAAAAACGCACGACCCAATCATACTTTCCGGGCCGCGTGGAAAGGAGCCTCGAATAGGCCCTTAACCCGACAGGCGAAAGCAACACAGTAAGTAAGTCTGCACGAACCAACCCTGAAGTTTGCGCCGCAAGCATATTGTTTACACATTTCTTCGGGTAGACACAAGCGCATTCTGGTAAAGAATCTCCAGATTGTTCACGTTCTCGGCAAATCGCTTGGTCGCAATCTGGGTTTTGATAACCTGCAGAAGCGCGGGCCGAATTGCACCAGCCCGTACTTAACTCAGGGAGAATTCTCAGGTGCTGGCGATATTTCGGCAAACAGGCTGTTGTGCTTTTCGATGAAATTCGGTTGCATGACGATTATCCGTTATTCCTAGTTGACTGTATTGCGGATTGGCTGTCGACTTCCGCCGAGCACGCGAACGGGTCGATTCGTCCTTCAGTATCCAATCTTTAGTTCTCAAATGAACAGCACAAACGTAGCGAAATCCTCAAGCCTCATCCGCAGGCTACTCGAATTAGTCCGCTTCAGCCATACCGTTTTTGCATTACCCTTCGCACTGCTGGGATTCGTGCTGGCATGTATTGCCCCTACCTCAGCCACTGCTCAAGCAACAGCGTGGACTGTGTTGGTTCGTTTGACTGGAATCGTTCTGTGTATGGTATCAGCCAGATCCGCCGCAATGGCTTTTAATCGTCTGGTGGACGCGCAAATTGATGCGCGCAATCCGCGAACCGCCGGACGCCATTTGCCGACTGGTGAGCTGGCCAAATGGCAAGTGTGGGTGTTTTTTGCGTTGATGGTGATTGCGTTTGAATTAGCTTGCGTGGTGTTCTTGCCCAATTGGTTGCCGATCGCGTTTTCGCTTCCGCTGCTGATCTGGATTTGCTCGTACAGCTTCGCCAAACGGTTTACCGAAGCGGCGCATCTTTGGCTGGGCAGCTCCCTGGCACTTTCTCCCATTTGTGCGTGGATTGCTTTGCGCGGTGAAGAAGTTCTTGCTAGGCCATGGGACGTTTTGCCATCGATTTGGTTGGGAGTTGCCATCGCGTTGTGGGTGAGCGGCTTCGACATCATCTACGCTTGCCAAGACGTAGAATTCGATCGCGGGCATAAATTGCACAGCGTCCCAGCACGAACTGGCGTCGCTCGAGCGCTCAAACTCGCTGCGCTGGCTCATGTCCTGATGCTGATCGTACTTGCTCCATTTCCGCTAATGTTCCCGCAGTTAGGATTAGGCGTTCTCTATTGGCTGGCCTGGGCAACGGTTGCGATGTTGGTGGTGATCCAGCATCGAAGTGTTCGAGCCGACGACCTGAGTCGAGTCAATTTTGCGTTCTTCAACGTCAACGCAGCGCTTAGCCTCGGCTTTTGCACGGTGGTGGCTTTAGATGCATGGATAAGTTAAATCTGTCAGAGTAGAACGATTGTCTCAATCGTTTAGGCCGAGCGGCAGATGGGAATTTACCAATACAAGCCCGAAGCGCAAGCGAGTGCCGAAACCACGCACCAGTCAATCCAGGCTCTCACTCGCTTGCGCTTCGGGCTTGTATTG
>SXGS01506901.1_pt1 | contig 19463 bp, 20 predicted proteins | sample 3174681 | NCBI WGS metagenome assembly SXGS01 (sample SAMN11356861, study PRJNA531348) | freshwater metagenome | isolation source: freshwater sample F1-80 | place: China: Fuxian Lake, Yuxi | collected 2017-12-25 | reverse complement strand
GGAGCAGGGTGCGGATATTGGCCCGGATGTGCGGTTCGGTGTTGTCGGCGAAGGTCTCGGCACAGTCCCCGCCCTGCAGCAGGAACGCCTCGCCGCGGGCCACCGCGGCGAGCTGGACGGAAAGCCGTTCGATCTCGGAGGCGACGGTGACCGGCGGCACGCTCTCCAGCACGGTGCGCATCGCCTTGGCCTGCTCGGGGTCCCAGCTGGGCTGCTGGGCGGCCGGCTTGACCAGGGCCGCATCCAGCCGCGCCCGCAGGTCGGTCGGCAGCGGCGGCAGCGCCGGCAGCTGTTCGATCGGTACGTCGACGGTCCAGTTCACGCCGACCATCGTAACCGGGCCTATCCAGCCGGATGACCACCGGAGAGGTGGCCTACCTGCGCCGGAGCGCCGTCTCCGGATTCCCGGCCGGTCATCATCAACTGGTAGCGGCGCAGGTTATGCCGGGCGTCGACCAGGGCGTCGTGGGTGTCCTGCGGGCGGGGCGGCATCCGCGGCGAACCGTGGTCCTCCCACAACTGGCGAAGCTCCCGGGTGAATCGCGGTATCTGCGGTGGCAGCGCGGTCATCGGCCCCCACAGCTGACACAGCGCCACGTGGTCATAGGCGCCGACCCAGGCCCAGAGTTCGATCGGCTCGTTGCCGTCGATACCGAGGAAGTCCTCCAGCCCCTCCCGGATCTCCCGCCGCGAGCGCCACACCTGCGACGCGGGCCGCGGCAGCTTGGGCAACACATGGGTGCGCACCCAGCGTCCCGCGGACTCCGGGTCGAACTCGGTGGAGACCGCGTAGAACTCCCGGCCGTCCTCGGCGACCACACCGATGGAGATCAGGTCGATGATGCGTCCGTTGTCGATGAACTCGGTGTCGTAGAAGTAGCGCATCGGATACCGCTATCCCCCGGCCCGGGCGGGCGTCGGGGCCGGGGCGGCATGGACCTCCCGGTCCAGTTCGGCGTCGACCTCGGTGTCGCTGGGGAACCGCGGTTCGCCGGCGATGACGTGCTGCAGCCACAGATTGGCCTGCACGAAGGGTCGGCGCAAGTAGCGCTCCCGCTCCATCGAGCGGTGCATCTTTCGCGGCTTGTCCTGGTAGTGCCACCGCGCCCATGGCGCGTGCGGCCGGGCCAACCGGAGAGCCCCGATGAACAGCAGCGGGGTGAAGAACATGCCGAGCAGACCGGTCCAGAGCTTTCCCTTGAGCAGCACCAGCACCGCAAGGCCCAGGTTGAGCACCGTCAGCAGCAGGACGCTGGCCCGGGCCTCCACCGAGTCGGCATGCCGCCAGATTCCGACGTCGAACAGTGCCAGCGGGTTGAAGCCCATGAGGAGCAACCCGGCCACCGCCACCGCCACGAACACCGCGTCGACCGACGTCCGCCCGTCCTCGGACCAGTAGACGTCCTGCAGGTGCAGAATCAGGGCGAACTCGTCGAGGAGCAGGGCCGCGCCGATCCCGAAGACGATGGCGGCGGCGGTGAACTGCCGAACGGTGCCGTCGTTGGCCATGGTGACCATGGCGACCCCGGAGAGCAGCACCAGGATGACCCCGAAGACCGCGTGATGGATGTGCAGTCCTCCACCGTCGGCCCCATCGGCCCCGCCGGCCCCGCCGGCCCCGTCCTTGGGCGCCACCGAGATGTTGTGGGGCTGCCACCACTTGCGCGGGCCGGGCCGGCCCGCCGTCGCCCGGATGTAGCGGGTGATGGTGCGGGTCAGGAAAAACGTCACGATGAACGCGATCAGGCACCACATAAGCGGCTCGCGCCCGGGAGCGACGACGTCGATTCTGAGGTCCGGCACGGCTAGAGAACTTACGCCCACCCCGGCCTCGGCGATGCCGCCGGATACGCTGGTCGCGAGATGAGCAGGTTGCGGTCGCCCGGGTGGGGCAGTCTCTTCGGGCGGAGCCGGTCGGCTGGTCCGTCGGTGGCCGTTTGGCGAATCACGCAGGCGCTGATCGCGGCCGTCGCGGTGCACGCCTGCTGGCGGCTCTTCGGTGACATCCCGTACCGGATCGACGTCGACGTCTACCGGATGGGCGGCCAGGCCTGGCTCGAGGGGCGCCCACTGTATGCCGACGGAGCCGTTTTCGCGACCCAGGGCGGGTTGGACCTGCCGTTCACCTACCCTCCCCTGGCTGCCGTCGTCTTCAGCCCGCTGGCCCTGGTGTCCCTTCCGGTGGCGAGCGTGGCGATCACCGCGATCACCCTGGTGCTGCTGGTGGTCTCGACGTGGATCGTGCTGACCCGGCTCGGGGTCGCCGACGGCTGGCAGACCGGCGGCGAACCGGCGTGGCTGCGGCGCTGGTGGCTGGCCGCCGGGGCGGTCGCCCTGGCGACGGGCTGGCTCGAACCGATCCAGGCCAACTTCGCCTTCGGTCAGATCAACGTCGTGCTGATGACCTTGGTGATCGCCGACTGCGTCCCCCGCAACACCCGCTGGCCGCGCGGAATCCTGGTCGGCCTGGCGATCGCCCTGAAACTGACGCCGGCGGTGTTTCTGCTGTATTTCGTCCTGCGCCGTGACGGGCGGGCCGTACTGATGGCACTGGCATCGTTCGCGGTGGCCACCGCGGCCGGGTTCGCCCTGGCCTGGCAGGACTCCGTGCAGTACTGGACGGTCACCCTGCGCGACACCGAACGGATCGGCAGCGCCAGCCTCAACACCAATCAGAACGCCTCCGGTGCTCTGGCCCGGCTCGAACTGGGCGAGAGCACGCACTTCGTGCTGTGGACTGCGGCCTGCCTGGCGGTGCTTGCGCTGACGGTGTGGGCGGTGCGGCGCGTTCTGGCCGAGGAGTCGCCCGAACCGACACTCGCGGTGATCTGCGTGGCGCTGTTCGGCCTGGTGGTGTCGCCGGTGTCCTGGTCGCACCACTGGGTGTGGGCCCTTCCCGCGGTTCTGGTGACCGCGGTGCTGGCCTACCGCCATCGCCGCCCGGCGCTGGGCATCCTCAGCGCCGCCGGGCTGGCACTGATGGTGTGGCCACCCCTGAACCTGCTACCCGAGCACCACGAGTCCGACGCGTCGTGGTGGCGACAGCTGTTCGGGATGTCCTACGTGTGGTGGGCGCTGGCCGTCATCGCGGTCGCGGGTGTGACGGCCGCTCCGTCGATCACTAACCGGCGGCGGTCTCCGGCATCCGCCGAGACGGCTGATCTGGTCCGCCCGAAGTAGCCTCCTTGCCGGAGTCCTTCCCGACCGGGCCGACCTTCTTCAGGCTCGCGGCATAGATGTCGACGTACTCCTGGCCGGAGAGCTCCATCAACTCGTACATAACCTCGTCGATGACCGCGCGCTCGATGAACCGGTTACCCGCCATACCCTCGAAACGGGAGAAGTCCATCGGCTTGCCGAAACGAACCGTGACCCGGCCGAAGCGCCACATCTTGGATCCGGGCGGGTTGACGACGTCGGTCCCGATCATCGCCACCGGGATCACCGGGACGCCCGTCTCCAGCGCCAGCCTGGCCAGCCCGCTCTTACCCTTGTACAGCCGGCCGTCCGGGGATCGGGTGCCCTCCGGGTACATGCCGAGCAGCTTCCCCGCACTCAGGATCCGCTCCGCGGTCTCCAGTGCGGCTTGGGCCGCGTCAGCGTTGGTGCGGTCGATCGGGACCTGGCCGGCCACGGTGTAGAACCAGCGGTTGAAGGCGCCCTTGATCCCCTTGCCGGTGAAGTACTCGGCCTTGGCCAGAAAGGTGATGCGACGGCGCACGACCAGTGGCAGGAAGAAGCTGTCCGCCACAGCGAGATGATTACTTGCCAGGATGGCCGGGCCGGACTGCGGAACGTATTCCAGGCCTTCGACTTTCGGCCGACCCAGGACCGACAGCAATGGGCCCATGAAGATGTACTTGAACAACCAGTACCACACAGGCCCTCCCTTGATTCGGGTCAACTCTACCCAGCCGCGGTTGTCCCGACTACAGGGCGAGCCGGTTCACGGCCAATCCTCAGGCGTCAGGTCCTCCACGACGATGGGGATGTCCTGGTACCCACGGGCGGTGCTCGACGGACCCGCGTCATGAGGTGGTGCCGGCGGAGCATCGCCCTCTGCCGGCGGCGGCGGGGTCCCGGCGGAACCGGCGGCCGCATCGGGCTCCGCGGCCATCGCCCGAACCACCGCCATCAGGGCGACGCTGTGGTCGGCGATCACCGTCAGCAACGGGTGCTGCTCACCGCTGACCAGGGCGGCCAACGCGCACACCGGGCACCACACCTGCTGGCAGCGCCCGGGGCCGCGGAGCGTCTCCGCGGCGAAGGTAGCCGCGGCACGCATGGCGGGGTCGAGTCGGTCCAGGATCGCCTGGGCGAGCTGACGCAACTCGGGTCCGAGGTCGGGGTGGCTGCTCATACCGGCCAGACCTGCGGATCCGGCCGGAATCGGACCGTCAGTTCGCCGCCCCGCAGCGCGGCTCCGGTCACGATGCAGCGCCGGAGGACGGGCGCCAGCCGGACCCGGCGTCGCACGCCGCCGACTCCGATGACCAGGTCGTCGCCCGACCGGCCCAGTTTCAGCGCACCGGAGTCCAGCGGTGGTAACTCCAGCCGGAGCCGGTAGACCGCATCGAGACCCGATCCCGATTCGCGGTCGACAACCGGCCGAAGCGGTCCCGGTGGTGCCGCGCCGTCCCGGCGGCGCGCCTCGTCGAGTAACTGCGCCAGGGCCTTGGGCCCGATCGGCTCGCCGGCCAGATGCGGAGTCAGAACCAGGCGCAACTCCCCGACCGCTCCGGCCAGTTCGTCGAGCACCGAGGCCTGTTCGGCGATCCGCGCCGCGTACCACTCGAACGCCGGATGGTCGGGAAGATTGCGGTACTCGTAGGAGTCGTCGCGGAAGAGGACCTGGTTGACGATCACCTCCTCGACCCGCACTCCCATGACGGCCAGCGACCCGAGCGCGCGGACGGCCTCGGCGGCGACCACCCGCTCCGGGGTGAGCACCAGATGTGCCCCGACCCGTTCACCGGCCAGCAGAGCGGAGAGTCGCTCGGAATCGGCGTGCACGGTTTCCACCAGGGCCACCAGAGCTGCGGCACGCGGGTCCTCCAGGCCCGTCGACAGCCGTCGATGCCGCGGCCAGCAGCGCTCGACGTAGAGCGCGAACGCCCCCGGCAGGGTCAGCATCCGCAAGGCATCGGCGGTCGAGGCGCAGTCGACCACCACGAGATCCCACCGGCCGGAGTCCGCCAGCTCCGCCACCGCCCGCAGGCCGCAGACCTCCTGAATCCCGGGAACAGCCGAAAGTTCCTCCGCCGCAACGATATCCAGATCTGAGGACGGAAACCGGGCGGCAAGCACCGGACCCGCCGAGTGCCAGGCCGACTCCAGCAAGGCCAGGGTGTCCAGGGCGACGGCGTCCAGAAGTCCGCCGCCGTTGTCCCCGCCACGCTCCTCGGTGAGGATCCGGACCGGCTCCGCCCCGCGACCGGGCGCAACCGGAACACCGAGCACCTCACCCAGGGAATGGGCCTGATCTGTGGACACCACCAGCACTTTCGCTCCGCTCAGGGCCGCCTGCACCGCCGTGGCGGCGGCCAGCGTCGACTTGCCGACCCCGCCCTTGCCGACGAAGAACGCGATCCGGGCCGGGCCGCCGGCCATGTCGTCGTCGTTCACCTCAGCGCTCGGCATAGCCCTCGACCCGCCTCTTGAGGTCCTTGAGCGCGGTCTCGGTCAGGCGCCGCTCGGCCTTGCGTTTGAGCAGGCCGATCATCGGCACCGTCAGATCCACCGCGAGTTCGTAGGTGACATCGGTGCCCGCACCACTCGGCGTGAGGGTGTACGCGCCGTCGAGCGCCTTGAGCAGGGTGCTCGACAACAACGACCACCGCACCGAACGGCGGTCGGCAGGCCAGTCGTAGGCCAGCACCATGGTGTCGCGCAGCACCGCGGCATCCAACACCAGCCGCGCCACGATCGGATAGCCCGCGGCGTCGGCCTCGAGGACCTCGGTCTCGGTGTACTCCGACACCCACTGCGGGTACGCACCGATATCGGCGATGACATCCATCACCGTGCGGGGGTCCGCATCGATATGGATGGTGTTCGCCGTCTTGTCCGCCACTGTTTACCGCTTGCCCGTCACGTCCCTGCCCCGGCGCTGTCCCGGTTCCTTCGGACACAAACCGTACCCTCCCGCAGTACCCTCCCGCCGATGCGGAAGCCGGTATCACCGCGTGGGCGCGACACCGACCGGCCGGGAGGCCTCCAGGGTGTTCTTGACCTCGAAGGCCATCCGTTTGCCCGCGACCCGGCGGCGGTGCGTCATGCCCGGCACATCCCTCGTCGCCGTATGCCGGGCCGCCGCCCCGGCGGGCTCGGCGTGCAGGAAGTAGTGCAACACCACCCCGTCGAGGACCGGTTCCAGCCAGATCTCCATCGTGCCGGTCAGCGGGCCGGCGACCGTCCAGCGCACGCCCTTGTCGGCCCGGTCCTCCACGACCTCGAGCAGGAGGTCACCGAACCACCGTCGCCAGCCGGCCCGATCTCCCACCGCCCGGCCGACCGACGCGGGGCTGGCCGCGATGAAGGTCTCGTCGGCAACCTGGATGCTGCTCACGGCCAACAGCTTCACATATGCCGCCGGTAGGGCTAACCGAGGGGACGCCGGGGGCGAACCCGCAAGAAGTCGGCGAGCCGGGCGGTGTGGGTGTCCCAGTTCCACTCCTGGCCGATCCATCGCCGGCCGGCCTCCCCCATCCGCCGGGCGGTCGGCGGGTCGGCCAGCAGGCCTCCGACCGCCTCGGCGATCGCGAACGGAGAGCGCCCGTCGACCACCAGACCGGTTTCGCCGTCGCGCACGGTTTCCGGCGCACCGCCGGAGTCACCGGCCACCACGGCGACCCCGGTCGCCGAGGCTTCCAGGAAGACGATGCCCAGGCCCTCGACGTCCAGGCCGGCTCCCCGGGTTCGGCAGGGCATCGCGAAGACGTCGGCCATCGCGTAATGGCCTGACAGCTCGGCATTGGGCACGGCCCCGGTGAACACGACGTCGGACTCGACTCCGCACTCGCGCGCCAGGCCGCGCAGTTGCTCGGCGTAGGGTCCGCCGCCGACGATCACCAGCGCCGCGGACCCCGCTCTGCGCCGGATCTCGGGCAGCGCCCGGATCAACATGTCCTGGCCCTTGCGCGGGACCAGTCGCGAGATGCACACCACCACCGGGCGGTCGGCGAGCCGGTAGCGGACCCGAAGCTCCGCGCGCGCCACCGGGTCGGGCTCGAATCGGTCGGTGTCCACCCCCGGCGGAAGGTGTTCCAGACGCGCGCTCGGCCCGAACGCCGAGGCGAACCGAGCGCGGGTGTAGCGGCTGACGTAGGTGATCACGTCGGCGTCCTCGCCGATCCGTCGCAGGGCGGACCGGGCGCCGGGCAGCATCGACCACCCGACTTCGTGCCCGTGGGTGCTGGCCACCACGCGCTGCGCCCCGGCGCTGCGGGCCCGCGGCGCCAGCAGCGCCAGCGGAGCGGCGGCACCGAACCAGACTGTCTCGATGCCGTGTTCGCCGATCAGTCGGCGCATGCGGCGGTCGACGCCGGGTTCGGGCACCATCAACGTTCCCGGATGCCGCACCACCCGGAACGGGGCGGCGAGGTCGTAGTCCTCAGACCCTTTCCACCGTGGGGCGTAGACGGTGATCTGGTGTTGGTCGGTTCCGGCCAGCCGGGTGACGAACTGCTCCAGGTAGGACTGGATGCCGCCGCGTCGCGGCGGAAAGTCATTGGTGACCAGCAATATCCGTGTCATCGTCGACGAGGCTATCGGGTCAGCCAGCGGGCCCAGCGGCGCTGCAGTTCGGCGAGTTCGGTGCCCAGTGCCGCGCCGACCGCCGCAGCCAGATCACCGTGGCCGGGACCGCAGGCCCGCACGTAGAACCGGCGCAGACCGTCGACCCCGTAGGTGTCGGCCGTGAAGCGGGCGAACCACCACGCGCGGTCATAGCCGGCGGACCGGCCCGGGCCGGGCACGTCCAGCGCGGCGTCGGAGGGCAGCGCGGTGTCCAACGCCGCCCCCGTCGGCAGCGGCTCCGCGGGCCGGGCGACGAAGTCCGCGACCCCCTCGGTGATCCAGCGCGGGGCGTCCAGCGCGGTGTCGGCGCGGGCCGCGAGGTGAAAAAGCTCGTGCGCCAGAACAATCCGCAGGGCGGAATCGGTCATCGAGGCGGCTCCCGGCGCGAGCACAATCCGCTGTCCGAAGGCCTGCCGTCGAGCCAGATCGACGTCGTCGGCCACCGAAACCGCCGCGATGTCCGCCCACTCGCCACCCGGATCCAGCCCGGCCTCGGCTTCGAAGCGGGTCTGCGAACCGGTCGCGATGACCGTGATGTCCCGCGTCCAGTCGGGGCCCCAGAACCGCTCCACGGCGGCGATGGCACCCGGCATGTCCGCGCGCACCCGGCCGAGTAGATCCTCGGCTGCCGCGCCGGCCAGGTTCACGAGCCGAACGGAGCGGTCGACGGCCGCCTCCGCCGCCGGCGGACTGGTGTGGGTGGTGGCGATCATGAACGACGCACCGACCAGTTGCGTCAACAGCAGTGCGGCCAGCAAGGTTCGCCAACGGCCGACCAGCCGGGGCCCGACGAACGCCTCAGTACCGACGAACGCCTCAGTACCGACGAACGCCTCAGTACCGACGAACGTTGTAGATCGGGGCGCTATGGACCGACTCAACCCGCACCGGAATGCCGTAGGTGGAGGCGTGCACCATCATCCCGTCGCCGATGTAGATCCCAACATGTGAGGCATCGGAGTATTGGGTGACGACATCGCCGGGCTGCATCTGGTCGACGGAGACCGGCTGGCCGCCGGCAGCGAGCGCGTAGCTGGAGTGCGGCAGGAAAACCCCGGCCCGTTGGAAGGACCACATCACCAGGCCGGAGCAGTCGAATCCACCCGGCGCGCCGCCGCCCCAAACGTAGGGGTCTCCGAGGCGGCTCAGGGCTGCCTGTACCGCGATGGCGCCGGCTCCACTGCCCCCACCGCCGGGCATCGGCCGCGCGGCGAGTGCAGCGATGTCGCTGGAGGGCGCCGCCTCGGGTGCGGGCGCACCCGGGAGAGCGGCCGCCGGCGGCGCGGCGGGTGCGGCCAGGATGGCCTGCTGGGCCGGTGTGAGCAGGGCGTAACGGGCTTTCACCACAGCGATCTGCGCCTGCAGTTCGGATTGTTTCCGCTGCAGGTCGGCCCGGACGGCGGCGGCCTCGTCGGCGGCGGCCTTGGCGTCGGCGGCGGACTTGGCCGAGGCGGCTTCCACGACCACGGCCTCCTGGCCGACCCGGCGGAAGTTCGCCATCTGGGCGGCCATCTCGATCCCCATCACCCGCTGTACCGACATCTTGTCGATCAGGCCCTGCGGTGACGCGGCGGTCAGGATGGCGTTGACACCGTCGGTGCGCCCGCCCATGTAGACCGATGCGGCCAGCTTGTCCACGGAGAGCTGGTAGCCGGCCAGCTGAGCCCTGGCGGCCTCCAGCGCCGCGGTGTCGTCGGCATGCTTCTGATCTGCCGCAGCCTGGAGCTGGACCTTCTGATCAAGGTCGAGTTGCGCGGAATGCATGGACTCGGTGAGCTGCTCGGCCTGCCGGGACAATTCGGTGATCTTGGCCAACGCGTCCTCGGCCGGATCGGCGATCGCGGCGGTGGTCAAGAGGCTGGTGATCGCGGTGATGGCGGCGACGACGCCGATGAGCGACTTTCGAGTGACCAACTGAGCGAGAGAAGTGCGGTCAAACTTCAAGATTTCGCATCCTTTGACTGCTGCCGACTCAACCCGTCGATCTGCTTTCGATGTGCCGTAGGTCTCAAATAGGTTACGAAACGGCATCGGCTTTGTCCAACGGGGGGCGAAGGAAAAGCGAGAAACTTGCGCCCCTCTGGTCACACCGAGACCGGCTCGGCCGGGCCGTCCAACTCAGCCGGCCAGCCCGGACGTCCCGTCCCGGCGAATCGGAACCAGCCGTAGCCGTGGCGCGAGACCCACATCCGCAAGCACCTCCAGCGCTGCCCGTTCATCCTGCAGCAACGTCTCGGGAACGCCCAGCAGCACGCTGACCACACAGTCCCGGCAACCCGGACCACGTACCGCGCATTCGTCGCAGTCGATCGTGACCGGCTCACCCGCCGTCGAGTCGAGATCTCCCATAACGCTCTCCTCCTTGCACCCACCCGGCTCCGGGTGACTGGAGCGAACCCTAGAAGGACCCACCGACAACCTGTCGGGCACGAACGAACACATCCGGCGCGGCGAACGCACCGTGTCGGTGGGGGTGCCTAGCGTCGGTCACCGTGGACGGCCCCGGCAGTGAACCGCAACTGAGCTTCTCGTTCCGCGACGCCGACCTCTCCGAAGCAACCGCACTGGGGGCCGCCGCCGACACCGCACTGCGCCAGACCACCTTCGTCGTCGTCGACCTCGAGACCACCGGCGGTCGTGCCCGGCCCGGCGCCGACGGCCTCGGGGATGCCATCACCGAGATCGGCGCGGTCAAGGTGCGGGGCGGCGAGATCATCGGGGAGTTCGCCACCCTGGTCGACCCCGGCCGTGCCATCCCGCCCAAGATCGTGGAACTCACCGGCATCACCACCGCCATGGTGCGCGACGCTCCTCCGATCACCACGGTGCTTCCGATGTTCCTCGAATTCGCCCACGGGTCGGTGCTGGTCGCCCACAACGCCGGCTTCGACATCGGGTTCCTCGCCGCCGCCGCCGCGCAGTGCCGGATCGACTGGCCCCGTCCGCCGGTGGTGTGCACGGTCCGGTTGGCCCGCCGGGTGCTCAGCCGCGAGGAGGCGCCCAGCGTGCGGCTGTCCGCCCTGGCACGGCTGATCGGCGCCGCGACACAGCCCACCCACCGCGCGCTCGATGACGCCCGGGCCACCGTCGAGGTGCTGCACGCCCTCATCGAACGGGTCGGCAACCAAGGGGTGCGAACACTCGGGGACCTGATGTCCTACCGACTCAGCGGCGGCCGCAATACCGGCCCCAACGGCGGTCAGGGCATTCGCGCGAAGCGTTCCCTGGCCCGTGGGCTGCCGCACCGGCCCGGGGTCTATCTCTTCCGCGGGCCGTCGTCCGAGGTCCTCTACGTGGGAACCACCGGCAACCTGCACCGGAGGGTCGGCCAGTACTTCACCGGCGGCGATCCCCGGGGCCGGATCAACGAGATGGTCGCCCTGGCCACCGGGGTCGACCACGTCGAGTGCGCCCACCCACTGGAGGCCGGCGTGCGCGAGCTACGCCTGCTGGCCGCCCACGCCCCGCCCTACAACCGGCGGTCCCGCTTCCCGCACCGGTGGTGGTGGGTGGTGCTCACCGACGAACCCTTCCCACGGCTGTCGGTGGTTCGCGAACCGCGCCGCCCGCGCGCCGTCGGCCCGTTCCGGTCGCGGGCAGACGCGGTCGACGCCGCCGGGGTGATCGCCCAGTTCACCGGGGTGCGAACCTGCACCAGCCGGATCGGCAAGGGGGGCGAACACGGCCCGGCGTGCCCAGCGCGGGAGGTTTCGCCGTGCCCGGCCGGGCGCGGCCTCGACGCCGCACGGTACGCCGAGGCGCCGAACCGGGCCGCGGACCTGATCGACGGGCTCGACGACGCCGCACTGTCGGCAGCCGTCCAGCGGGTCGCCGACCTGGCCGGGCGCACCCGGTACGAGAGCGCGGCCCGGTTGCGAGACCTGACCGCCTCGACCGTGGAGGTGCTCTGGCGCGGCCAACGGCTGGGTGCCCTGGCCGCGGTCGAGGAACTGGTCGCGGCCGCGCCCGACGACGCCGGCGGCTGGCACCTGACGGTGGTGCGCTACGGACAACTCGCCGCCGCCGGCCGTGCCCGCCAAGGGGTACCGCCGATGCCGGTGGTCGACGCTCTCCGCGGCGGCGCTCAGGTAGTGCTGCCGCGACCCGCCCCGCTGGGCGGCGCACTGGTCGAGGAAACCTCGCTGATCGCCCGTTGGCTCAACCAAACCGGAGTCCGGATCGTTTGCAGTACAGGAGTTTTCGCTTCGCCGCACCGCTCCGCCGGCCGTTGGCTGCACTGGGCGGCCGCCGCGCGTTCAGCGCGGCACGCCGCCTCAGAGTTGTTGGGTGAAGCGCACCCAGCGGTCCAGGAGACGTTGCGCGGCCCCGGAGTCGATCGCCTCGGCGGCCCGGCTCAGCCCGTCCTCCCAGGACGGCAGCCATTCGGCATGACTGGATAACCCCGCATGGGCGACCATCGCCCCCGCCGCGTTGAGCACGACCGCATCGCGCACCGCCCCGGTCGAACCGGCGAAGACCTCGCGGGCCTCGGTGGCGTTGGTCTCGGCATCCCCGCCGACGAGCTCGTCGATGCGGGCCCGGGGGAATCCGAACCCCAGCGGATCGAAGGTCAGCGTGTCGACGGTGCCGGCCTGCACCCGCCAGATGGTGCTGGTCGTCGTCGTCGTCAGCTCGTCGAGACCGTCGTCCCCGTGCACCACCAGGACGCTGGATCGCCGGGCCGCGAACACCCCGGCCATCACTTCGGCCAGGTCGGCGAAGGCGCAACCGATCAGACCGGCCCGCGGGCGCGCCGGATTGGTCAGGGGCCCGAGCACATTGAAGACCGTCGGAACGCCGATCTCGCGGCGGGGCGGCCCGGCGTATCTGAACGACGGGTGGAACACCGGCGCGAAGCAGAACCCGATACCCACCTCGGCCACACACCGGGCCACATCCGCGGGACCCAGGTCGATCCGCAACCCCAGGGCCTCGAGCATGTCCGCGCCACCGCTGCGCGAGGAGGCCGCCCGGTTACCGTGCTTGACCACCGGCACACCGGCGGCCGCCACCACGATCGCGGCCATAGTCGAGAGGTTCACCGTGTTCGACCGGTCACCGCCGGTGCCGACGATATCGACGGTGTCGGTGCCGATCACCTCGGTCGGCACCCGCAGCGCGTAGCTCAGCATCGTGTCGGCCAGTTCCCGCACCTCGGCGGCCGTCGGGCGTTTCATCTTCATCGACACGCCGAAGGCGGCGATCTGGGCCGGCGTCGCGGCCCCCGCCATGATCTGGTCCATCGCCCACGCGGCCTCCCCCGGCGCCAGTTCCGTTCCAGCCGTCAAACGGCCCAGGACCTGCGGCCATGATGGGCCAGGGGTTACTTCGGAAGGGTCGTTACCGGGGGTTGTCACACCCCCGATCGTCGCATGGGAGGAGCCGGCCACCAACGGCGGTCAACACCCGGGGAAAAACTTGTTGTGACCAATTCGGCCCCTGGCTGTACCTCAACAACTACAAAGCGTCATACTTCTCCCTGTGACGAGTGCTGTAGGTACCTCCGGAACCGCCATAACGTCGCGGGTGCATTCGCTGAACCGGCCGAATATGGTCAGTGTCGGCACCATCGTGTGGCTTTCCAGCGAGCTGATGTTCTTTGCTGGGCTGTTCGCGATGTACTTCACCGCGAGAGCCCAGGCCGGCGGGGTCTGGCCCCCGCCCCCGACCGAACTGAACCTCTACCAGGCCGTGCCGGTGACGCTGGTGCTCATCGCATCGTCCTTCACCTGCCAGATGGGCGTCTTCGCGGCCGAGCGCGGTGACGTGTTCGGCCTGCGCCGGTGGTACACCGTCACCCTGCTCATGGGCCTGTTCTTCGTGCTCGGTCAGGGCTACGAGTACTACCACCTGGTCAAGGAGGGCACGACCATCGCCTCCAGCGCCTACGGCAGCGTTTTCTACATGACCACCGGCTTCCACGGGCTGCACGTCGTCGGTGGACTGATCGCCTTCGTGCTCCTGCTGCTGCGCACCAAGATGAGCAAGTTCACCCCGGCCCAGGCGACCGCGGCGATCGTGGTGTCCTACTACTGGCACTTCGTCGACATCGTCTGGATCGCCCTGTTCGCGACGATCTACTTCATCCGTTGATGAGAAGGGGTTCGATGTTCAGCGGTTCGGTGTTCAAGAACTCGATGTTCAAGAAGCGCTCCGGCCTGAGCGACAAGTCGCGGCGGCGACTGCATCGCCGGGTCACCGGGGCCTTCCTGCTGCTGTTCGGTCTGGCAGTGGCCGGCATCCTGGCCGCCACGCTCACCCCGAAGCCGCAGGTCGCGGTCGCCGACGAGTCCCAGTCGGCGCTGCTCCGCACCGGCCAGCAGTTGTATGAGACGGCGTGTGTCACCTGCCACGGGATCAACCTGCAGGGTGTCCAGGGCCGTGGACCCAGCCTGATCGGTGTCGGCGAGGCGGCAGTGTTCTTCCAGGTCAATACCGGCCGGATGCCGATGATGCGCAATGAGGCCCAAGCCATGCGCAAGGCACCCAACTTCGACCTGGCCCAGACCGACGCACTGGGCGCGTACGTGCAGAGCATGGGCGGCGGACCCCTGGTTCCCCGTGACGCCAACGGCCAGATCGCTGACAAGTCGTTGATCGGCAGTGATGTCGCCCGCGGTGGCGACCTGTTCCGGTTGAATTGCGCGTCCTGCCACAACTTCACCGGACGCGGCGGCGCGCTGTCGTCGGGCAAGTACGCACCCGGACTGGATCCGGCCACCCCGGCCCAGATCTACACCGCGATGGTCTCCGGACCGCAGAACATGCCGAAGTTCTCCGACCGGCAGCTCGGCCCGGAGGAGAAGAAGGACATCATCGCCTATGTCCGTTCGGCCTCGGACACGATGAACCCGGGTGGCTACGGCCTGGGTGGCTTCGGTCCCGCGCCGGAGGGCATGGTGATCTTCATCATTGGAATGGTGGCCGCGATCGCGGTCGCGATGTGGATCGGGGCACGGTCATGACCGAATCGAGTAATCCGCAGGGCGAGAACCTCTCGGCCATGTCCGAGTCGGAGCTGGCTGCGCTCGGCGGCCGCATGGACGGCGTCGAGACCGTCTTCAGAGAAGACCGCTGGCCGGTCCCGGGGACCCGCGCCGAGAAGCGCTCCGAGCGCCTGGTCGCGTTCTGGCTGATGTTCGGCGGCCTGATGGGCCTGCTGCTGCTGCTGGTGTTCCTGTTCTGGCCGTGGGAGTACAAGCCGACCGGAGTCAAGGGCAACCTGCTGTATTCCTGGGCGACCCCGATGTACGGGATCACCTTCGGGCTGTCGATCCTGGCCATCGGTATCGGCGCGGTGCTCTTCCAGAAGCGTTTCATCCCCGAGGAGATCTCCATCCAGGACCGTCACGACGGGCGTTCCTCGGAGTTGGACCGCAAGACCTCGGCGGCCACCCTGGTCGACGCGTTCGAAAGCTCGACGATCAAGCGACGCAAGCTGATCGGGACGGCCGCCGGAATCGGTCTGGGCGCGTTCGGTGTCGGAACCCTGGTGGCCGCCCTCGGCGGGATCATCAAGAACCCGTGGAAGCCGGTCGTCCCCACCGCCGACGGACCCAAGGCCGTGCTGTGGACCTCGGACTGGACCCCCAGATTCACCGGCGAGACCATCTACCTGGGGCGGGCCACCGGCCGGCCGGGCGAGTCGCCGTTCATCAAGATGCGCCCCGAGGATATCGACGCGGGCGGTATGGAAACGGTGTTCCCCTGGCGCGAGGAGGATGGCGACGGCACCAGCGTCGAGTCCCACGAGCGGCTGACCCACATCGCCTACGGAGTGCGCAACCCGGTCATGCTGATCCGCATCAAGCCGGTCGACATGCCGCGGGTGGTCAAACGCCAGGGCCAGGAGAGTTTCAACTTCGGCGAACTCTTCGCCTACACCAAGGTCTGCTCGCACCTGGGCTGCCCGTCCTCGCTCTACGAGCAGCAGACCTATCGCATCCTGTGTCCGTGCCACCAGTCGCAGTTCGACGCACTGCACTTCGCACGGCCGATCTTCGGACCGGCGGCCCGCGCCTTGGCGCAACTTCCTATTACTATCGATAAGGACGGGTACCTGGTCGCCAACGGCGACTTCATCGAACCTGTTGGACCGGCATTCTGGGAGCGCAGATCATGAGCATGACCGTCGCCGACCGCCTAGACAAGGCAGCCGACAACATCGACTCGCGATACCACCCGTCGGCAGCGCTGCGACGCCAGCTGAACAAAGTCTTCCCCACGCACTGGTCGTTCCTGCTGGGCGAGGTCGCTCTGTACAGCTTCATCGTCCTGCTGCTCACCGGCGTCTATCTCACACTTTTCTTCGACCCCTCGATGGCGCACGTCACCTACGAGGGCGTGTACCAACCGCTTCGCGGCATTCAGATGTCACGGGCCTACGAGACTGCCCTGGATATCAGCTTCGAGGTCCGCGGCGGTCTGTTCGTCCGCCAGGTCCACCACTGGGCGGCCCTGCTGTTCGCAGCCTCGATCATGGTGCACCTCGCCCGCGTCTTCTTCACCGGCGCGTTCCGCCGGCCCCGCGAGGCAAACTGGGTGATCGGCGCTCTGCTGCTGATCCTCGCGATGTTCGAGGGGTTCTTCGGGTACTCGCTGCCCGACGACCTGCTCTCCGGAACGGGTGTTCGCGCCGCACTGTCCTCGATCACCCTGGGATTGCCCCTGATCGGCACCTGGATGCACTGGGCGCTGTTCGGCGGCGACTTCCCCGGCGACATCATCATCCCCCGGCTCTACGCCATCCACATCCTGGTGTTCCCGGGCATCATGCTGGCCCTCATCGGCGTCCACCTGGCGCTGGTGTGGTTCCAGAAGCACACCCAGTTCCCCGGACCCGGCCGAACCGAGAACAACGTCGTCGGCGTGCGGGTGATGCCGGTGTTCGCGGTCAAGTCGGGCGCCTTCTTCGCGATGATCGTGGGCATCCTGGGCCTGATGGGTGGTCTACTGCAGATCAACCCGATCTGGCAGCTCGGCCCCTACAAGCCCTCCCAGGTGTCGGCCGGTTCGCAGCCCGACTTCTACATGATGTGGACCGACGGCCTGATCCGGCTGTTCCCGCCGTGGGAGATCTACATCGGCAACCACACCATCCCGGCAGCTGTCTGGGTGGCAGTGATCATGGGCGTGGTGTTCCTGCTGCTGATCGCTTACCCGTTCCTGGAGAGGCGCTTCACCGGCGACGACGCTCACCACAACCTGCTGCAGCGCCCGCGTGACGTTCCGGTCCGCACCGGGATCGGCGCGATGGCGATCGCGTTCTACATGGTGCTGACCTTCAGCGCGATGAATGACATCCTCGCCTTCAAGTTCCACATCTCGTTGAACGCGATGACGTGGATCGGGCGTATCGGCATGCTGGTCCTGCCGCCGTTCGTGTTCTTCATCACCTACCGCTGGGCGGTCGGCCTGCAACGCAGCGACCGGGAGGTGCTCGAGCACGGCGTCGAGACGGGCATCATCAAGCGTCTGCCGCACGGTGCCTACATCGAGCTGCACCAGCCGCTGGGACCGGTCGATGACCACGGGCACCCGATTCCGCTGGAGTACGAGGGTGCGGCATTGCCCAAGCGGATGAACAAGCTCGGTGCGGCCGGCAGGCCGGGCCGTGGCAGCTTCCTGACGGCCGACCCCGCCTCCGAGGACGCGGCGCTCAACGAGGCGGCACATGCCTCCGAGGTACGGGCTCTCACCGCGCTCAAGGAGTACCAAGACGACGAGCCCCGCAACGGTCTGTCCAATGGCAACGGCAGTTCCAACGGGAACGGCTCCCGAGGCCACTGAGCGACGCTGGTATCGACAGGGGCCTCAGCCGCACAGGCTGGGGCCTCTGTCGTTTGCTCCTCTCACCCAAGTCGGTACAGGTCGGCGGCGTTGCGCCACAAGACATTCTCCTGTTCACGCTCATTCATCCAGGCCCCGAGTGAGGTGAGGTCGGAATCGGCGAACGGCCGTCGGGCGCGGGTGGAGGGCAGATCGGTACCGAAGACCAGGGCATGCGGATTCGCGTCGAGGATCTGCCGCATGACCGGCTCGGGGTCGAACTCGATCCGCCCGAAACCGGTGGCCTTGACGAACGCGCCGGCGTCCACCATCGCCAGCAGGGCCGGCAGGCCGTCACGGCTCAGCCCGAGATGATCGACGCTGACGGCTGGGAGCCTGGACAACACGGGATACAACTCCGGCAGACCTGCGGCGTCGATGTAGAGTTCGACATGCCAGTCGGCGATCTCGTGAACCCTGCGTGCCAGACGGTCGAGATCCCGTAGATCAGCTGATCCCCCGCGTGCCACGTTGAAGCGCACCGCCCGCACCCCGATCGCGTCGAGCGCGAGAATCTCCGCATCGGCGCTCGTCGCGGGGATCTGGGTCACCCCGACGAAGCTGGGTCCCAGCTCCTGCAGGGCGGCGCGAAGATAGCGTTGGTCGAATCCCTGAAACGAGCCGGAGACCACCGCGCCGCCGGTGACTCCAAGGCCCGCGACCCGGTCTCGGTAGTCCGCCACGGTGAACGGCGGCGGCAAGTAGCCGTTGTTCGCCTGCAGTCCGAACCGGGGATCGATGATGTGCAGGTGCGCGTCGAACACGCGGGCCTCAGGCAAGGGCGTGTTCGGCCGCCTCGTCAGCGGCCGTGGCCACCTTTCGCCCAAAGAACACCAGAATCCCCACCATCCCGGCGGTCACGACGCCAGACACCCCGAGCGCCACCCAGGCCGCGGTTTCGCTGTGCACAGCTAGCAGGTAGGTCGCGATCGCCACCCCGGTCAGCGCCAGTCCCATCGCAGTCAGCAACGACGTCGTACCACGCAGCCAGATCCGGTCGAGGACGGCGTCGAGTCGCGACACCGGCGGCGTCTGGACCACCTCGCGCTGGTAGGGGTCCACAGATGTGCCGAAGACTCGAATCTTCTCGGTCGGCGCCTCGACGGCGCGGGCCGGGATCTCGGCCGGCGCCGCCGGCTCGGGCGCGGGTCCCGCCGCCGCGGTTCGGCGGGCACGGATCAACAACGGGATCGCCCCGGCGATCACCAGGGTCGACACCGCGATGATGCCGTAGAGCAACCACGAAGAGTGCCTCTCCCCGGCCCCGGCCTGCCCGGTGCCGAGCCGGACGAGAGCGACCGTGGCGATGACCGTCGCGGCGAGCAGGACCAGCCAGGTCGCCCCGCAGACGCCGACCATGATCCGATCGACCGTCTCCGCGGAGCGCCCCGGGGCTTGCCGAGTCTCTGCCGGAGCCCTGTCCGGCCCTGATTCGGAGGCCATCAGCAGCTCGTCTGCGCGGCGTTGTTCTGGTTCGATGACAGCACCGTCCCGTCGCTAGTCGTAATGGAGCAGTTGAGTCTGCTGACCAGGAACAGGCTGGAAGCCTGCACCGACCCTACATCAGACTGTGAGATCGGGGTCACCGTCAGGGACCAGGGTATATACACGTTGCGCTGGGTGCGGCGGCGGCCCGAGGCATCGACATAGGTCACCGTGATGATGTCGCCGGGGGCCTTGGTCCCGGTCACCGTATAGGTCACCTGCCGCGGGCCCGATGGTGCGGTCGTCGTCGGGGGCGGCGGCGGCGGTTCGGTGGTCGCCGGAGGGGGAGGCTGGGCCCCCGGTTCGGGGGGTGGCGGGGCCGGCGGCGGCGGCTCGGGAGTGACCGTGACGGT
>SXGS01648728.1_pt1 | contig 19466 bp, 16 predicted proteins | sample 3174681 | NCBI WGS metagenome assembly SXGS01 (sample SAMN11356861, study PRJNA531348) | freshwater metagenome | isolation source: freshwater sample F1-80 | place: China: Fuxian Lake, Yuxi | collected 2017-12-25 | reverse complement strand
CGCGAACTGGTGGCCCGCATCCGCGCCGTCGCCCGCCGTTCGGCCGCCGAAGGCGGCGCCGCCCCGGTCGACGAGGCCGTGGCCGGTCCGCAGGCCATCGGCGGACTGAAGATCGACCGGCGGACGCGCCGCGTGTTCGTCGACGAGCAGGAAGTGCAGCTCACGGCGAAGGAGTTCGATCTGCTCGCGTTCCTCGCGGGCGACATCGGCGCCGTGCGCACCCGCACCGAGATCCTCGAGAACGTGTGGGATGCCCACTGGTACGGCCCCACCAAGACCGTCGACGCCCATGTGGCGTCGCTGCGCAAGAAGCTCGGCGGCCATGAGTGGATCCAGGCGGTCCGTGGCGTGGGCTTCCGGTTGGAGCCGCCCGAATGAAGTGGCGGCTGCTGGCCGCCTTCGCCGGGTTGATCACCGTGGTCCTGCTCGCTCAGGACCTGCCGCTCATCAACTACCTGCGCACCATCGAGTTCGAACGCGTCATCGCCGGTCTCGAGCGCGACGCGTTCCTGTTCGCCGGATCGTCGGAGGACATCCTGTCGGCCACCGATCCGGTCGATCCCACCGACACCGCCGACCTCAGCGCCAGCCTCGAGCTGTACGCGCGCACCGAGGGTGGCCGGGTGGTCATCGTCGACAGCGACGGATTGCTGGTGGCGTCGTCCGATCCCACCGACGAACCGGGCACGCAGTTCGCGAACGACAACCGCCCCGAGTTCGGCAAGGCGCTCGCGGGCGAGGTGGCCTTCGGTGAGCGCAGCTCGCAGGACCTGGGCGGCAACCTGGTCTACGTGGCGGTGCCCGTGCTGTCGGGTGCCGACGTGGTCGGCGCGGTGCGCATCACCTATCCCGCCGAGGTGATCGATCAGCGCACCAGCGAGAAGACGCGCGGCCTCATCCTGGTGGGCATCATCAGCCTGCTCGGCGCGGCGTTCGCCGCGTTCCTCATCGCCAGCTCGTTCACCTCACCCATCCGCCGGCTCCAGCGCACCACCGAGGCCATCGCCGAAGGCGACCTCACCCAGCGCGCCGCCGAGAACGAAGGCCCGCCCGAGATCCGCAGCCTCGCCCGGTCGTTCAACTCGATGACCGGACAGATCGAAGGGCTGCTCGACCAACAGAAGGCGTTCGCCGGCGACGCGTCGCACCAGTTGCGCACCCCGCTCACCGCACTGCGCCTGCAACTCGAGCGCGCGGCCGACATGGTCGACACCGATCCCGAGGGCGCGCGCGAACGCGTGGAGGCGGCCTCCGAGGAGACCGAGCGGTTGCAGCGGTTGGTGGAGGGGCTGTTGATGATCGCCCGCTCCGAGGGCTCGAAGCCGGCCACCGAACCGGTCGACGTGAGCGGGCTGGTGGCCGACCGGTTCGAGGTGTGGGAGCCGTTCGCCGCCGAGCGCGGCGTGCACCTGGCCATCAACGCCCCGGCCGGTCTGTACGCCACGGCCGTGCCGAATGCGCTCGAGCAGATCGTCGACAACTACGTCGACAATGCGCTGGGCGTGGCCCAGGAGGGCGACACCATCTCCATCGTGGCCGCGGCGTACGCGAACACCGTGGGCGTGCACGTCATCGACGAGGGGCCGGGCATGAAGCCCGAGCACCTCGAGCACGCCTTCGATCGGTTCTGGCGCGCGCCCGACGCGCCGCACGGCGGGTCGGGCATCGGCCTGGCCGTGGTGCAGCACCTCGCCGAGCTGAGTGGCGGTCACGCCGTGTTGCGCAACCGTCAGGACCGCAGCGGACTCGACGCGTGCGTGGTGCTCCCGGCGGCCGAGGTCAGCCGCCGAGGCTGATCGACACGTCGACGCTGCCGGCGCGCTGGTGGCGCACCGCCACCGACACGGTGGTGCCGGCCGCGGCCTTCACCGTCCAGGCGACGAGCGTCCGCTCGGGCGTGCCGTCGTGCTTGCCGTAGGCGAAACGATGGTCGAGGCGACCGCCGAGCTGGCCGAGTTCGCGGCGGGCGGTGTCGCCCACCACCTCGGCGCCCTGCAGTTCGGCCACCAGCGGCAGCACCAGGCGGTCGCGGCGGGCGCGTTCGGTGACGTAGGTGGGCAGGAAGCCGGTGTTGGCGATGCCGACCTCCACGCGCCACAGGCCCTCGGCCAGCGGCGTGGCAGCGGTGTGCAGCACCTCCAGCTTGGGTGAGCACATCGCCTGGTAGATCGCGAACTGGGCGTGCGGCGCGATCTCGGCCTTCAGCATCGAGCCAGGCGCGTTGGTCCACACGAGCAGTTCGTTCCAGCCACCGATCTCCACCGGTCCGAGCTGCGGGTGCTGGAACGGGGCCCAGTCGCGGTACAGCTCGGGGTGGTGCTCCATGGCCCAGCGGTACACGGCCAGCTCTTCGGCATCGGTGGGGCCGGTGTACCAGATGTGGGTGCCGGGCTTCGTGCCGGTGGCGTGCTGGATGACGTCCCAGAACTCGGTGGTCCAGCCGTACACACCGAGGTGTTCGTAGGCCCAGTCGTCGGCGGCGCCGCTCATCGTGTCGCTCTGGTCGAACGTGAAGTCCTCGAACACCGAGTGGTCGGTGTAGCCGGTGAGCGTGCGACCGCGCTCGCCGAACAGCTTCCACACCCACAGGTCGACGGGCGGCAGCTTGCTGTCGGGGCCGGTGCTGCTGGGGCGCAGCAGCACGCCGCCGCTGGTGTGGAACGCGTTGTAGCCGCAGATGTTGGGGCGGGCCACGATGGCGCGCACCAGCGAGTCGATCTCGGGCTCGCTGAGCGGGTGGTCGCCGCTGCCGCGCACGGTGGTGCCCCACCCGGCGGGGAAGTTGCGGTTCATGTCGAGGCCCTGCGGCGGCGGGGGCAGCGGCACGGTGAACCCGTCGTGGTCCACCACGTCGCCCTCGTAGAACATGCGGTACCGCGGGGTACCGGCGGGGGCGCCCTCGGCAGGCACACGCACCATGAGGCGCGGTTCCTCGGGCGACGGCATCCAGCTGCCATGCGGGTCGGGGATGCGCATGCTGAGGATCTCGCCGTTGCCGTCGATGTCGCGCTCGTGGTGACCGGGGGCCTGGTGGCCGTCGCGCCACGGCCAGTTGCGCACGCTGCTGCGGCGCATCTGCGGCGAGTCGGCGAGCGTCCATTCCACGCCGTCGGGGTTCACGCGCGGGGCGATGTAGAAGGTGCGGGTGCGCAGTGCCTCGGTGACGTCGTCGACGCTGCCGAACCCGGTGACCAGGTGGTGCACGATGTACAGCGCGGCGGCGCCGCCGGTGACCTCGACGGAGTGGATGTTGGCGTCGATCCAGTGCGCCGGCTTCGAGTCGGGTGCGCCGGTGCTGCGGTCGGTGATGGTGGCCAGCCACAGGTCGCGGCCCTCGTGGCTCTTGCCGTACGACTCGACGGTCATCAGCTCGGGGTGCGCGGCAGCGGTGTCGTGCAGCCAGGAGGTGTACTCGTCGTAGCGGAGGAAGCGATCGAAGTCGTAGGTCACGGGCGTGACGCTAGCCAGCGGCCCACCAGTGCGCACCCAGCAGTTCGGGCACCAGCACTTCGGTGAGCAACGCGACGAGCGGATCGTGGTCGCCGGGATGGCGTACCACGAACTCGGCGCCCTCCACCGTGGGCGGACCGACGACGGCGAACCGGCTGCCACGGTCGCGCAGCCACTGCGCCGCGGCCGCGTCGTACCGGGAACCGCTGCACAGGAGCGCGCGGTAGTCGAGTGTCTTCGTGAGGTACACGTCGACGTGGCTCCAGTCGCCGGTCTCGCAACCGTCGGCCGCCCGTCGCGGCCCTTCGCGCAGCATGAGCGCGCCCTGCAGCGCGTTGCCCATGCGTTCGGCGGGAGCGAGCAGCCAGGTGCCGTGGGGACCGCCGAGCACGTCGCTCAGCGCGGGCATCCAGTCGGCGCGGGTGTCGAGCAGGTGCTGTGCGGCGTCGGCCGCGGTGTGCACCGCGGCGGCCAGACCGGGCACGGTGCCCGCGAGTTGGTGCTCGAGGCGCAGCAGCAGCACCAGGGTGTGCAGGTAGCTGCGGCAGGCCACGCCGCCGAGCTCGGGGTCGGCGTGCAGCAGCACCGTGTGGTCCACCGGCAGCTCGAGGCCCCCGGTGTTGGTGAGGGCGATGGTGGTGCTGGTGCCGCGGTGCGCGCCCAGCAGGTGCAGCGTCTCGGCGCTGCCGCCAGAGGCCGTGATGCCCACCACGGCGAGGTCGGCCGACGGGGGGTACGAGGCGTCGACGCTCGCGAGGTCGGCCACGGCGTGGATGTCGGCGCGGCGCATCCGCCGGGCTGCGGTGTCGGCGGCGAACCAGCTGGAGCCCATGCCGGTGAGCAGCACCCGCTGCGACGCGGTGACGGGCCAGTCGACGTCGTCGATGCGGTCGGCCAAGGCGTGCAGCACCGCCGGCTTGGCCTCGAGGTCGCGCAGGTACAGGTCGGGGTCCATCGGCGGGTCAGTCTCCGAGCAGGGTGGGCAGCGCGGTGTCAGGCACGTACACCCAGTGCGGCAGGTGGGCCGCGGCGTACAGGTACTCGTGCAGTTCCTGGGCCACGCGCAGCGCACGCAGCACGTCGTGGTCGACCGCGTGGTCGTGCGCGTAGGCGGCGAGCGCGGCGTCGGTGGCTGCGGTGATGAACGACTCGACATCGTCGACCCGGTCGGGGTGTCGGCGCTTCACCACGATGCGGCCGACGTGGTCGATGCTCTGCAGCAGGCCGGCCAGGTCGAGCATCGGCGACTGCGGCAGACGGCGGTCGGCCGCGTCGCTCATCGGGTTGCCGTCGAAGTCGTTCATCAGCAACCGTTCGCCGGAGCGGATGAACTGGCCGGCGTGCAGGTCGCCGTGGATGCGGTGCGCGTGCAGCATGCGGTCGCCGCGCAGCGGTTCGAGGGCGTCGCGCAGTCGAGGCTCCCACGCACGCAACCGTTCGCCCTCGGGGCCGCTGACCACACGCACCGCTTCGTGCAGGTTCGCGTCGGCGCGAGCGTGATACGTGCGGGCGCCGATGGTGCTGCGCTGGAGACCGCCGAGCACGCTGTGCAGGTGGGCGGTCATCTCGCCCATGCGGCGGCCGCTCGCCACCAGTGCGTCGAGCGACGCGTCGCCGCGCAACCAGGCGTCGACGTCGTCGACGTACCAGTCCCATCCGTCGAGGCTGTCGGGCACGAACTCGGTGAGCAGCGCCAGCACCAGGTCGTCGTCCTCGTACACGCCCAAGAAGGCGGGCATCTCGGTGAAGTCGTGCGCCGCCAGGTAGGCCAGCAGTTCGGCACCGGGGTGCGGGCTGGGCACCGGCGGCCGCATCCACTTCACCACCACCTGCTCGGCGACCACGATGCTCTCGTTGGTCTGGTCCACCCCCATGGCGCGCTCGCCACGCAGGTCGCGCCCCGTGAGGCGCGACGCCACTGCAGCGGAACGACCCGGCTCGACCATCGCCGTCACCCTAGTGACCGCACCTGCGTGGGTCGGCTAGAAACAGCGGTCATGGCCAGGTTCCTCTTCATGCCGGAAAGTGCGTACGGACCGACGAACAACTGCATCGGCATCGGCAACATCCTCCGCCAGCGCGGGCACACCGTCATCTTCGCCGCCGAGGCGAGCTGGGAGGGCCGGTTGGCGCCGATGGGGTTCGTGGAGGACCTGGTGCACCTCAGCGAGCCGGCGCCCGCCGACCCGGACGCGCCGCCGGAGGCCGCGGGTCAGTTCTGGATCGACTTCATCCGCGACACGTCGCCGGTGTTCCGCACGCCCACCATCGAGCAGCTCACCGGATTCGTCCAGCCCACGTGGCAGGCACTCATCGACGGCGCGATGTACAGCCACGAGCAACTGACCGAGATCATCGCCCGACAGCGTCCCGACGTGGTCATCGAGGACAACGTGAACGCGTTCCCCGCGCTGGTCACCGCGGGTGTGCCGTTCGTGCGGTCGGTGAGCTGTCAGCCGCTGGAGATGCAGGGGCCCGACGTGCCGCCGGTGTTCAGCGGTCTGCCCAGCGACGATCGCAGCCAGTGGGCCGAATTCCGCGCCGAGTACCGCCGCACCCATCACGACATGTGGAGCGCGTTGAACGACTGGGTGCAGTCGGTGGGCGCGCCGGCGTTGGGCGATCTGGAGTTCATCCACGAAGGCGACCTGAACCTGTACCTGTATCCCGAGGTGGCCGACTACACCGACCGCCGTCCGCTCGGCGCGAACTGGCATCGCCTCGACAGTTCGGTGCGCGCCACCGACGCGCCGTTCGAGGTGCCCGAACAGCTGCGCTCGAACGATCCCGACAGCAAGCTGGTCTACCTGTCGCTCGGGTCGCTGGGCTCGGCCGACGTCGACCTGATGAAGCGGCTGGTCGCGGTGCTGGGCACCACGCGTCACCGGTTCATCGTGTCGAAGGGGCCGCTGGCCGACGAGTACGAGCTGCCGCCGAACATGTGGGGCGCGGCGCAGGTGCCGCAGACCAACGTGCTGCCGCTGGTGGATCTGGTCATCACCCACGGCGGGAACAACACCACCACCGAGGCCTTCCACTTCGGCAAGCCGATGATCGTGATGCCGTTGTTCTGGGACCAGTACGACAACGCGCAGCGTGTGCACGAACTGGGCTTCGGTCAGCGGCTCGACACGTACGGGTTCGCCGACGACGAGCTCACCGGTGCCGTCGACCGGTTGCTGGCCGACACCGCGTTGCAGCAGCGCATGGTCGCCAACGCCGAGATGATCCGTGGCCGCCAGGGCACGCACCGCGCCGCCGACCTGATCGAGGCGCTCGCCCGCTGACCGGCACGCCGGTAGCGTTCCAAGGGTGAGTCGCAACGATCGTCAGTCGCCACTCGTCCTCGCCATCCTCGACGGATTCGGCGACATGCCGCCCGCCGAGGACAACGCCGTGTGGCTGGCCCGGGCGCCGTTCCTGCACGCGCTGTTGAACAACCGGTTCGACGGCAAGGTGTACCGCTCGCACCTGCGCGCCCACGGCTCGGCCGTCGGGTTGCCCAGCGAGGGCGACATGGGCAACAGCGAGGTGGGTCACAACATCATCGGTGCGGGCCGCGTGTTCGACCAGGGCGCGAAGCAGGTGGAGGAAGCCATCGCCGACGGCCGCATCTGGGGCGAGCCGTGGCAGCAGGTCACGGCGCGGCAGCGGGTGCACTTCATCGGTCTGCTGAGCGACGGCAACGTGCACTCGCACATCCGCCATCTCGACACCATGCTGCGCCACGCCGCGGCCGACGGCGCCACCACGCTGGTGGTGCACGCACTGTTCGACGGCCGCGACGTCATCGACCAGACGGCCGAGCAGTACCTCGGTCAGCTGGAGGCCACGTTGGCCGACATCCGTGCGCAGTACGGCATCACTGCGGTGGTCGGCTCGGGCGGCGGTCGCATGGCCACCACCATGGATCGCTACGAGGCCGACTGGTCCATCGTGCAGCGCGGCTATTCGGCGCACGCGGCGGGCACGGCGCGGGCGTTCGCGTCGGCTGCCGATGCGTTGGCCACGCTGCGCAAGGAGCAGCCGGGCGTGAGCGACCAGTTCCTGCCCGAGTTCACGGTGGTCGATGCCGATGGTGTGGCCGTGGGTGCCATACAGCCGGGCGATGCGGTGGTGCTGTTCAACTTCCGCGGCGACCGCATGATCGAGATCTACCGCGCGCTCACCGAGGAGCCGTTCGACGCGTTCGCGCGTGGGCCGGTGCCGGCGAACCTGTTGGTGGCCGGCCTCACGATGTACGACGGCGACCTGGGCATTCCGGCGCTGTACCTGGTGCCGCCGGTGAAGGTGGCCGGCACGGTCAGCGAGGTCATCGCCGGTGCAGGTCTGCGCCAGGCGGCCATCGCCGAGACGCAGAAGTTCGGGCACGTCACGTACTTCTGGAACGGCAACCGCAGCGACAAGTTCGACGAGTCGCTCGAGGACTACGTGGAGATCCTGTCCGACCGTGTGCCGTTCGAGCAGCGGCCGTGGATGAAGAGCGCCGAGACCGCCGACGAGGTCATCCGCTGCGTGCAGTCGGGCCAGTACGACTTCATCCGTGCCAACTTCGCGGCGGGCGACATGGTGGGTCACACCGGCGACGTCGACGCGTCGGTGGTGGCGGTGGAGGCGATGGACATCTCGCTGGAGCGGGTGTTCGAGGCGGTGCGCGACGCCCGTGGCACGTTGGTCATCACCGCCGACCACGGCAACTGCGAGGTGATGCACGAACGCGACTCGAAGGGCAACACGTTGCTGTCGGCCGACGGCACGCCGGTGCCGAAGAAGAGCCACACGCTGTCGCCGGTGCCGTTCATCGCCGTCGACTTCGTCGATCGCGAGCTGCTGGTGTCGCCACGCGACGACCTGGGTCTGGCCAACATCGCAGCGTCGCTGCTGCAGTTGCTGGGGTTGCCGGTGCCGGCCGACTACTCCGAACCGGTGCTGGCCACCGACCGCACGCGCTGAGCCACCGCGTCGGGGATGCCCGGCAGGCGCAGTGTGCACAGGAACGTGATGGCCACGAACACGGCCGAGCCCCACAACGCGGCCGGGAGCCCACCCCACAGGTACAGCACGCCCGACAGCAGCGTGCCCACCAGGCGTCCGGCGGCATTGGCCGAGTAGTAGAAGCCGACGTCCATGGCCACCTGGTCGTCGTCGCTGTAGGCGAGCACCAGGTACGAGTGCAGTGACGAGTTCACGGCGAACACCACGCCGAACACGATGAGCCCGCCCACCACGGCGAGGGTGACGCCCCACTCGCCCGCCACGGCCACGGCGATCGCGGCCGACACGCCCGCCAACAGCAACGCCCACTGCTGTGCGGCACGGATCTCATCGAGCTCGCGACCACGACGGCGCAGCAGTCGCGGCGCGAACGACTGCACCACGCCGTAGCCGATGGTCCACGCGGCGAGGAACGCACCGATGCCGTAGTTCGACCACTCGAGCTGCTCGTGCAGGAACACGGGGAGTGCGACCACGAACCAGATGTCGCGGGAGCCGAACAGGAAGAAGCGCGCTGCGGACAGGCGGTTGATGGCGCTGCTCTTCGACAGGATCGACCGCAGCGGTGCCTTCTTCTTCGACTTGCCGATGTCCTCGTCGAGCAGGACGAGCAGTGCCACCACCACGATCGCCAGCATGATCGCCATCAGCCACAGCGACTGGTCGTAGCCCACCGACGACAGCAGCGCCGCGCCGAGGAAGAAGCCCACACCCTTCAGCGCGTTCTTCGAGCCGGTGAGCACCGCGACCAGCTTGAACAACCCGCCGTCGCCGGCCACTGCCTTCACCGCGCTCTTCGAGCTCATCTTGGTGAGGTCCTTCGCAACACCGCTCGCCGCCTGCGCGGCCATCACGTAGGTGACGGTCGCCCAGGTGGCCCAGTCGGGCTGCGTGAACGTGAGCGCGGCGAGCGCCACGATCTGCAGGCCGAGCCCGGCCACGAGCGTGCGGTTCAGTCCGGTGCGAGAGCCCACCCATCCGCCGAGCAGGTTGGTGAGAATGCCCATGAACTCGTACGCGAGGAACAGGAACGCGATGGCGACCGGCGAGTAGCCGAGTTCGTGGAAGTGCAGCAGCACCAGCATGCGCAGTGCGCCGTCGGTGAGCGTGAACGCCCAGTACCCCGCGGTGACGAGCGCGTAGTTGCGCAGCTTCACGCGGGCGACCCGGCCAACGACCCGGCGACCTTGGCGGCGAGTTCGGCCATGCGGAACACGTAGCCGTACTCGTTGTCGTACCAGATGTACACCTTCACCATCCGGTCGTCGATCACCATGGTGGACGGCCCGTCGACGATGCCGGAGCGGGTGTCGTTGGTGTAGTCGGCCGACACGAGCGGGCGGTCCTCGTACCCGAGAATGCCGGCCAGTTCGCCGGCGGCGGCTTCACGCAGCAGTGCATTCACCTCGTCGGCGGTGACGTCGCGCTGCATCGTGAACACGGCGTCGGTGAGCGATGCGTTCAGCAGTGGCACGCGCACGGCGTGCCCGTTCAGCTTCCCCTGCAGCTCGGGGTAGATCATCGTGATCGCGGTGGCCGAGCCGGTGGTGGTGGGGATCAGCGAGTTCACGGCCGAACGGGCGCGGCGCAGGTCCTTGTGCGGCGCGTCGACGATGACCTGCGTGTTGGTGAGGTCGTGCAGGGTGGTGATGGCGCCGCGTTCGATGCCGATGCGTTCGTGCAGCACCTTCACCACCGGCGCGAGGCAGTTGGTGGTGCACGACGCGGCGGTGACGATGCGGTGCGCGGCCGGGTCGTAGAGGTGGTCGTTGCAGCCCATCACCACGTTGAGCACCTCGGGGTCCTTCACGGGCGCGGCCACCACCACCTTGCGGACGCCGCGCCCGAAGTACGGCTCCAGCAGCGCCACGGTGCGGAACGCGCCGGTGCACTCCAACACGAGATCGACCCCGTGGTCGTCCCACGGCACGGCGCCGGGCGTGGAGTGCGACGAGTAGGTGACCTGCCGACCGTCGATCTGCAGGGCGTTGCCGTCGTGGCCCACCGGTCCGGCGTAGCGGCCGTGCACGGTGTCGAACTCCAGCAGGTGTGCGGCGGTGGCGACGTCGCCCGTGTGTTCGTTCACGTGCACGAGTTGCAGTTCGGGGTGACGGCCGAGGGCGCGCACCACCAGGCGGCCCATACGGCCGAACCCGTTGATGCCGATGCGGACAGGGGTGCTGTTCATACGAGTGCCTCGATGCGGGTGCGGAGTTCGGCCACCACGGCGTCGAACGCCGCGGCGGTGCCGGTGTCGACGGGGTCGGGGATGCTCCAGTGCCACCACTGCGCGGTGGGCCGGAGTTGTTCGTGCACGCGGTCGCACACGGTGACCACCTGTACGCCGTCGGGGATGCGGTCGATGGCGGTGGGCACGGCCGCGCTGAGGTCGAGGCCCGCACGGCGTGCCGCGGCCACGGCACCGCGATGCACCGCGGGCGAGGGGTCGGTGCCGGCGGAGCCGGCGGCGCGGCCGGTGTGCGCCGTCCACATCGCGGCGGCCAGTTGCGACCGGGCCGAGTTGTGGGTGCACAGGAACAGCATCGGTTCGCGTGGCGCTGCGGGAGCGGTGCCGAGCAGCGCCACCGTGGCGGGCACGAGGCGCACGTACCGGCGGCGGGCGTCGCCGGCCGACGACGTACGGGTGATGAGCCCGGCCACCTCCAGCACGTCGAGGTGGTGTGCGAGCAGGTTGGTGGTGAGCGCATGGCGTTCGCACAACTCGGTGGGCGAACGGTCGCTCACCACCAGGTCGTCGACGAGGGCCAGTCGAACCGCATCGCCGAGTGCGGCATGACGGGCGACGCGGCGGTCGAACTCGGTGGGGCCGGGCATGCGGATCACGCTATTCGATCAGCAGAAATTGCGTCAACCAACGTTGAGTGAACATCGAATGTCGCCCGAGCGTCGGCGAGCCGACGCGCTGTGACCCAGTCCACGTCACATGCGGTGTTGCACGCGCGCTAACGTCCCGCACATGGCCAACAAGAAGGCGTACCTCGAGCACCTGCGCAACGTGTCGCTGTTCCAGGGTTGCTCCACCAAGGAACTCGAGAAGATCGCGAAGGCGTCCGACGAGATCACCATGTCCGCGGGCACCCTCATCGTCGATCAGGGGCAGACCGGTCGCGAGGCGTTCATCGTCCTCGAGGGCATGGTCACCGTGAAGCGCAACGGCAAGAAGGTCGGCTCGTTCGGGCCGGGCACCGTCGTCGGCGAGCTCTCGCTGCTCGACCACGGCCCCCGCACCGCCACGGTGGTGTGCGAGACCGACTGCGTGCTGCTGCTGCTCGACCAGCGTCACTTCATCGGCGTCATCGACGACGTGCCGGCGCTGGCCCACAAGCTGCTCGCCGCGCTCGCGGGCCGCATCCGCGACCTCGACCGCCAGAATTTCGGCTGATCAGGCGGCCGGCGCCGCCGGTTGCCCCACTGCCGCCAACAGCGCGTCCACCCGACGCGCATTGGCGCGCACGCCCCACAGGCCACCGATGATGGCCAGTGCACCCGCGGCGATGGCCAGCCGCCACAACCACACCTGGTTGTCGATGCGTTCGCGCGCCACCTTCGCGTCGGCGATGGCCTGATCGATCTCCCCCGGCACGGCGGCCAGCGCGTCGACCGTCTCCTGCAACGCAGGCGCTGCCTGGTCGAGCGTGGTGGACGCGGTGATGAGCGAGCCCTGCACGAACACCAGCTCCTTCTCGGCCTCCTCCAGGCTGGTGACCAGTGATTCCACGCTGCCGATGAAGTCGACCAGGCCGAGCAGATCACGCACGCTCTTGCTGACCTCGCGCGTGGCGGCCACGGCATCGGCGGTGTTGCCCAACCCGTCGCCCACCACGTCGACCACCTGCTGCAGTTCGCTGGCGGAACTGGCGGTGGTGTCGGCCAGGTCGCGAGCTGACACGAGCGCGCTCTCCATGCGGAACAGCGCCCGCTCGGTGGCGTTGGCCAGCCCGCCGACGGCGATCCATGCAGCGACGGCGCTGAGCGCCACCAGCACCATCGAAGCGGCCAGGACGGTGGGCAGTGTGCGCCGAGGAGACATGTCGGCATTCTGTCCCACGGAAGCGGACGCGCGGGACGTCGCGAACTAGGGTTCGGGGCGCACTATGAGCACTCACGACGCATCTGCCGAGACCGGTCCCAAGAAGCCCTGGTTCCGCACGCCGCACAAACTCGTGCTGGCGGTCGGCATCTTCATGGGCCTGTTCACCATGGCCTCGGGCATCATCCCGCAGTTCACCCACTGGCATGCCACCAAGGAACCCACCCGCGAGGTGTTCGACGGCATTCCGGGCGCGCTGCAGGTGGCGTTCTACACGGTCATCCCGGCGCTGCTGGTGTGGGGCGCGTTCGCGTTCTCCAACCGTGTGCGCAACTGGGAGCGTGGCGCACCCGATCGCCGCAAGACCACGCCGAAGAACGTGAAGAACCGTCTGCGCGACTTCCGCGCCGGTGCGTACATGCAGACCCTGCTGCGTGACAGTGCCGCCGGCCTGATGCACTCGATGATCTACTTCGGCTTCCTGGTGCTGCTCGGTGTCACCACCGTGCTCGAGATCGACCACCAGCTGCCCGAGAGCCTGAAGTTCCTGCACGGCGACGTGTACATGGCGTACTCGTTCATCGGCGACCTGGCCGGCCTGGTGTTCATGATCGGCATCGTGTGGGCCATCGTGCGCCGCTACGTGCAGCGCCCGTACCGCATCCGCATCAAGACCAAGCCCGAGCACGCGCTCATCCTGGGCGTGTTCTTCGTGATCGGTCTCACCGGCTTCCTGGCCGAGGGCTTCCGCATCGCCGAGCAGGGCATGCCCGACCACGAGAAGTGGAGCTTCATCGGCTACCCCATCGCGATGCTGTTCGACGGCCTGGCCGAGAACACGCTCAGCACGTGGCACCAGATCATGTGGGCCACGCACGTGGTGGCCTTCGCGGCGTTCCTCATCATGCTGCCCATCACGATGCTGCGGCACATCTTCACCAGCCCGCTGAACATGTACCTGAAGGACCGCGACCGTCCGAAGGGCGCGATGCGCGCGATGCCGAACCTCACCGAGACGTCGCTCGAGAGCTTCGGTGCCAGCGTGGTGGAGGACTTCACCTGGAAGCAGCTGCTCGACACCGATGCCTGCACCATGTGCGGTCGCTGCACCAGCGTGTGCCCGGCACACGCCACGGGCAAGCCGCTCGACCCGCGCGAGATCGTGCTGAAGACCGGTGAAGTGATGGCCGCGTCGGCCAACCCGGTCGTCACGCCGCCGCTGTCGGTCGACAAGGAGATCACCATCTCGGCGAACTCGCTGTTCGACCGCATCACGGCCGAAGAGGTGTGGAGCTGCACCAGCTGCCGTGCGTGCGACGAGATCTGCCCGGTGAACATCGAGATCCTCGACAAGATCCTCGACATGCGCCGCTACCTGTCGCTGATGGAGAGCAACTTCCCCAGCGAGCTCGGCAACGCCTATCGCGCCATGGAGAACCAGGGCAACCCGTGGGGCATGAACCAGGGCGAGCGCGCCGACTGGGCCGAGGGCCTCGACGTGCAGGTCGTGGATCCGGGCGAGGCGTTCAGCGCCGAGTACCTGTACTGGGTGGGCTGCGCCGGTTCGTTCGACGACAAGAACAAGAAGGTCACCCAGGCCATGGCCAAGCTGTTGAAGCGGGCCGGCATCGAGGTGGCCATCCTCGGCCCCAGCGAGATGTGCACGGGCGACTCGGCTCGTCGTTCGGGCAACGAGTACCTGTTCCAGATGCTGGCCATGCCGAACATCGAGATGCTCGACGGCATGGGCGTGAAGAAGATCATCACCCAGTGCCCGCACTGCTTCAACACGTTGAAGAACGAGTACCCGCAGCTCGGCGGCAACTACGAGGTCATCCACCACACGCAGTTGCTCGAGAACCTCATCGCCAACGGCAAGCTCGACGTCAGCCAGGCGTCGCTCGAAGAGCGGCTCACCTATCACGACTCGTGCTACCTCGGTCGCCACAACGACGTGTACCTGGCTCCCCGCAAGGTGGTGGGCAGCATCAAGGGCATCGAGGTGGTCGAGATGCAGCGCAACGGCACCAAGGGCATGTGCTGCGGTGCCGGTGGCGCCCGCATGTGGATGGAGGAGAACGTCGGCGTGAAGGTGAACGACGAGCGTGCGATGGAGGCCATCTCCACGGGCGCGACGCGTGTGGCCACCGCCTGCCCGTTCTGCTACATCATGCTCGACGACGGTGTGAAGGCCGCCGGCAAGGACGAGGCCGAGGTGAAGGTGGCCGACATCGCCATCCACCTCCTCGACGCCATCGAGGCCGGCGAGCAGAACCTGCGCGCGCAGGACACCCCGCTGCAGTCCCCGGTCGCCGGCGACTGACCCGGCCCGCGCCGCTCGGACGCGAACCCTCCCAGATTCGGGACATCCCACGCCCATGGGCGTGGGATGTCCCGGTTTTGGGTCACTGCGCGCCCATGGGCGCGAGACGGGTCAGATCGGGCGAGGCTCGGTGGGCGTGGCGAGTGCGGCCAGCCCCGGTGCTTCGTCGCTCCAGTAGGCGCCAGCCTGGTCGCGCACATGGGCGGTCCAGCGTGTGCCGTTCCACAGGCGCTCCGGGGCCCGGCCCAACGGGTCGGGCAGCCAGCGATCATCGAGGATGGGACCCTCCACCAGGACGAGCGGCGCAGGCGGCGCGAGGGTGGGCTCGACGTCACGGTGGCAGAAGCGGCAGACGATGGCCGCCGCCTTGATGGTCTCCGCGCACCACGGGCAGACCCGTTCGGGTGCGGCGGGCTCGGACGGCGCTCGTGATGCCCGGGCGCGCCGTGCCTGCTCGGCCGGCGTGGGCTCGAGGATGGCGATGACGATCCAGCCGATGACGCCGCCGAACATGCCGAGCACGAAGCCGAGCCCCGGCCGGCCCTTCGGCTGGCCGATGGCGTAGCCCACCCCGCCGCCGACGAGCGGCCCGAAGATCAGCCAGAGCAACAGGACCTCAGGGAGTCCGATCATGGCGAGCAACGTAGCCGATTCGGCGCGACCGCCGAGTCGGGCACGTGCGGGCGACCGAGTGCCGGTACGGAGGCGCGGCGGCGTCAGGTGCAGTAGGTGAGGCCGCCGGCGGCGAGGGCGTCGTCGAGCAGGCGCAGGGCCGAGGGGCCCACGCCGTGCAGGGCGGCCAGGTCGGCCCGGGTCCAACCGGTGAGGTCCTCGAGCGTCTCGATGCCGGCGCCCAGCAGCGCGCGCTTGGCGGGCGACATCACCCGCAGCCCGTTCCACACCTTCGGATCATCAGGGCGGCCGGCGGCGGGCACGACGGCCTACAGGGTGTTCTGGTTGTACTTGCTGGCGGTGGCGCCGTGCTGGTTCTGGTACTTGCTCTTCAGGTCGGGGTGCCCGTAGGGGCGTTCGGCCGGCCGGTCGAGCTTCTGGAACACGAGCTGGGCGATCTTCATCCCGGTGCGCAGCAGGATGGGCAGGTTCGAGACGTTGGAGAACTCGAGCACGACGGTGCCCTTGAACCCGGGATCGATGAAGCCGGCGGTGGCGTGCACCTGCAGGCCCAGGCGGCCGAGGCTGCTCTTGCCGTTGACGACGCCGACGATGTCGTCGGGGCAGCCCACCACTTCGGCGGTGTGCCCGAGAGCGAACTCGCCGGGGTGCAGCACGAACACGTCGCCGTCGGGGACCGAGACGGTCTCCATCAGCTTCGGCTGCTCCTCGAACGGATCGATGTGGGTGAGGCGGCTGTTGCGCATGACGCGGAACTCGTTGCCGAGTCGTACGTCGACACTGGCCGGCTGCACCAGGCCGGGGTCGTACGGGTCGAGCAGGATGCGGCCCGAACCGAGGAGGTCGCGCAGGGTGCCGTCGGAGAGGATCACGGCTCGGACTGTAGTCGGCCAGGGCGAATCCGCAGGAAGGGTGGCCGTGGGCGCGCGCTGCGTCGGTCATGCTTACCGAACTCTTGAGGCTTTCGGCTTAGGTCCTTTGACCTGGTGGGATACGTCGATGGTCGTGGTCCTACGACCGTTCCTACATTGACGCAGGGTGGTGTGGGAACACAGCATGTGCCGGTCGGCGGACAGGGTGGCGGAACCGAGCCTCTCGGCGCATCGGACGGGAGCACGTCCGACCGGGCGTGCCCGGTGCGTCGGGAGGTCCCGCCTCCACCCAACAACCCGCCCGCCGGCGTCTCCCAAAAGAAACCATGGTGTCGCCCGGTCGTGGAGAGCGTCCGGGCGGCACCACGGGATCGAGGTCTAGCGGGTGGTGAAGCGCCACCAGGTGCCGGCGTTCGCCAGCGTGGTGCCCACCGCGTTCACCGCACGCACCTGCCAGTAGTAGGTGGTGCGAGCCGTGAGGCCGGCGCGGGTGACGCTGCGGGTGGCACCCGTGCTCACCCAGCTGCCGTCGCAGGCGTTGTTGTTCACGGTGTCGAGGCAGTACTCGTACGACACTGCACCGGTGCTGGCCGCCCACGAGAACGTCAGTGAGGTGGCTCGGTTGGTGGCGGCGTTGGCAGGGGACGTCTTGTTGAACGCACCGGGCAGCGCCGGGGCAGCGGTGCGGAAGGTCCACGCCACGTTCGCGTTCGCCGAGGTGGTGCCGCCGGTGTTGCGGGCCCTCACCTGCCATTCGTAGGTGGTGGCGGCGGTGAGGCCGGTCTGGGCCGCGGTGCGGGTGGTGCCGGTGGAGATCCACGTGCCGTCGCAGCTGTTGTTCACCACGGTGTCGCGGCAGTACTCGTACGACGTGGCACCAGTGCTGGCCCCCCACGAGAGGGTGACCGTGGTGGCCTGGTTCGTGGCTGCGTTGGCCGGTGCGGTCTTGTTGAACGCGCCGGGCAGGGCGACCGCGGCCGCGGTGGTGAAGGTGCTGCGCAGCGACACGTTGGCCTCGGCGGTGGCGGTGCCGTTCGTGGCGCGCACCTGCCACGAGTAGACGGTGCTCCCCGCCAGCCCCGTGCGAGCGACGCTGGTGGCGGTGCCCGTGGAGGTCCAGGTGGTGCACGGCGTGGTGAGGCCGGCGACGAGGCAGTACTCGTACCCGGTGGCGCCGGCACTGGGCGACCAGCTGAGCGTGACCGAGGTGGGCTGGGCAGTGGCGCCCGCCGCCGGGGTGAGCTTCGAGAACGCGCCGAGGACGCGGGGCCCGTTGGCGGTGGCGGCTGCCGAGACGGCGGCGCCGGCGTTCAGGATGCCCGAGCCACAGTTCGCGGTGGTGCAGGTGCTGCCCACGGGGAACGGGGTGACGGTGGTGCGCAGCAGTGTGGTGAGCGCCGCAGGGCTGAGCGACGGCTGCACCGACTTCACGAGTGCGGCCACGCCGGCCACGTGGGGGGTGGCCATGCTGGTGCCCTGGTACGACACGTAGGTGTCGGCGCCGGGCGTGGTGAGGCCGGCGTTGAGGGTGCTGAGGATGCCGCCCGGCGTGAGCGTGGCGTCGCCGCCCGGTGCGGCGATCTCCACCAGGGCGCCGAAGTTCGAGTAGTAGGCGCGGTTGGCGGTGCTGCCGGTGGCGGCCACGGTGACGACGTTGGCGCAGTTGGCGGGGTTGAAGCCGGTGGCGTCGAGGTTGCTGTTGCCGGCGGCCACGATGACGGTGGCCCCGACGGCGACGATGTCGTTGATAGCAGCCTGCTGCGTGGCGCCGCAGGCACCCGAGCCGCCGAGACTGAGGTTCAGCACCGCAGCCGGGTTCGGGTTGGTGGGCACGCCGGCAACGGCGAGGCCGGCCGACCAGCGCATGCCGTCGACGATGTCGCTGGTGTAGCCGCCGCACTTGCCGAGCACGCGCACGGGCAGCACCTTCACGCCCGAGGCGATGCCGGCCACACCGATGCCGTTGTTCGAGGCGGCGGCGAGGGTGCCGGCCACGTGCGTGCCGTGCCACGAGCTGTCGCTCACACCGCACCCGGCGAAGAAGCCGGCGGCGTTCTCGGTGGCGGTGACCCAGTCGCCCGGGTCGCTGGGGTCGGCGTCGCGGGTGTTGCCGTCGTTGCCGACGAGGGAATCGTTGATGAAGTCGTAGCCCGGCACGGTCTGGCCGGCGAGGTCGGCGTGGTTGGTGATGCCGGTGTCGATGACGGCCACCACCACGTCGGAGGTGCCGGTGGTGATGTCCCACGCGGCGGGCAGGTTGGGGCCACCGGTGCCGTCGGTGAGGTCCCACTGGCTCGACCACAGCGGGTCGGTGGGGATGGCGGTGGGCAGCATCACGGCGTCGGGCTCGGCGTACGCCACGCCGGGGAGGGTGGCGATGCGGGCGGCGAGGGCCTTCGCGTCGGCGGGCGAGCGGCGGCCGCCGAGCTTGCCCACCCACGTGCCCTGGCGCACCTGGCGCTTCAGGGCGACGGGTTCACCGGCCTTGGCGGCGAGGGCGGTGATGTTCGGCACGCTGCCGTCGGCCATGCGCACGATGATCTGGTCGGTGGCGCGCGGGTTGCGGCTGTTCACCGGCGCCGGCACCGGTGTGGCGGCGATCGTGGTGGCGGGCACGGCGACGAGGCCGGCGGCTGCCACGAGGAGGGCGGAGACCAGCGCGACAGGGCGCGCGACGCGAGAGGGAGAGTGCTCCATGCGCCCTATTGCACCGCCGGAACAGGGGCGCGGGCAACGGATTGAACAGATCCTGACCTGGGATGAGGCGGGTGGCCCAACGGTGACCACCGAGGATGGTCGGCCCAGGTGACTCCGTGAGAACGGGAAGGTAACCTGGGCGCACTTCGGCGGCTCCAGGGCCGGCGATGCGGGTGTAGTTCAATGGCAGAACATCAGCTTCCCAAGCTGAATACGCGGGTTCGAGTCCCGTCACCCGCTCTGTGTGATGTCGCGGGACATCGAGGACAGGCCGGACTCTCATTTGGGTCCGGTTCTGTTGATGTTTCGGGGTCCTCGGGGTGCGCCGGTGGGTTTGCCGGTGCCGTGGTAGCGGCGTTCGGGGTTGATGGTGAGTTGGCGGAGGATTTCGCCGGTGGCGGCGTGGATGATGCGGACGTCGAGGTCGTGGATGAGCATCACGATG
>SXGS01578469.1_pt1 | contig 19466 bp, 23 predicted proteins | sample 3174681 | NCBI WGS metagenome assembly SXGS01 (sample SAMN11356861, study PRJNA531348) | freshwater metagenome | isolation source: freshwater sample F1-80 | place: China: Fuxian Lake, Yuxi | collected 2017-12-25 | reverse complement strand
TGAAGAGGCGGTCCATCTGGGTTTTGAGACGGGTCCGGTCGCTACGACTGCCCCCACTGTTCGAGTTCATTCCCAATTGCCGCATGAACGATAGAAGGGAAGGCCCAAGCGTCAGTTCCCGGCTTTTGGTCTGGACCGCTTCGGTGCAAACCCAGGCCAGCAACAGGCGGGGGATGTTTCCGAACGGAAGCTTGTTGTCCGCCCCGGCGATCATGGCCAGCTTGTAGGGACCGTTTTCGCGCTTGTACTGCGTACGGTCGCCTGGATCGGTCCGGGGCAGGGAGCACAGCGTCAGCATGCGGGTCATGAAGCCCATGTCGGGGCTCTGGCCATCCCCGATCTGGGCGAGGGCCTCAATTTGGCGGTAGCGATTGAAGTGATGCCGCCCTTGGGGCGTCACGGCCTTGGCCTGCTTTGCTTCCTGAACGACCGGAGCGAGATCCTCGAAGCCGGGCAGCAAATCCCCTGCCCTGACAAGTCCGCCCTTGTTGACGCCTTTGGCCATGAAGATTATTCCATCCGCTCCAGACGTTCCGCCGTGCTGGAAACGATAAAAGCACTGCGGCTAATGCCGAGACGCCGTGCGGCGACGTCAATACGCCGCAGCATGTCGGGCGTAATCCGGATCATGATCGGATCCTTGAGTTGCCGTGCTGGAAGAGGCGGCGGCTCCGTCTGACCAGCACCGGATATGAAGGCTTGAGCCTCCCGCTCACTCACGGATGAATCGTTTCGTTTAGGATTCTTAACAATTGCCATTAGCTACCTTTCCGATATCGTTTTTATTGACAAAAAGAAAATCCATGAGCCGGTTGAACTCCTCGATGGCTTTGGGGTCGTCGTACTCCAGAACCGAAAGACCTGAAGCGGCGGCATTGGGAAACGCCTTGCGTCGCACGATGAGCCCGGCGGCGTGTTCAATGCCTTTGTGGTCCCGAAGAACAGCGGCGGCCTCTTCGTTGTCACGGCCTTGAGGGTCTGCGGCGTTGAGGACAGTGATGGCCCTCAGCGCGTCGTTTATCTCCCGCGCTTCCCGCACCAATTCAGCGGTCTGGTCAACGCCCCAGAGATCGAAGCTCCGGGGCTGAACGGGTATTAAAACCATGTTGGCCACCGTCAGAGCCGCGCGAAGGCTTCCGGTATCCCTGCCGCCAACATCGATCACGATGTCGCCGTATTTGGGGGCAAGCTGGCGAACCTGTGTTCTAATCGCGGCCCCTTGCAGGGAGACCGCCGTGTACCCCGGGGAGCTCTTCTGGCTGGCGCGAAGATCGGTGAAGGCCATGGCGGTTTGCTGCTCGTCGCCATCAATCAGCAACACGTCCCGTTTCATGCGCGACAAAGCCACCGCCAGATTGACGGCCAACGTGGTCTTTCCAACCCCGCCCTTGACGTTCCCAACGACGATAATCATGTCTCATGCACTCCGAATCAGATTGGATCTCTAATATTATTCCAACCGATATACGAAAGCAACCGGTATTGGTGTCTGGCTTGGCCGCCGCGATTGCCACATCCGCGTTTTTTGGGCGGCGTGTCGATCAGCACGACTTCGACGGAGGCGGCTGCGGCTTTGAGCGTATCGGGGAGGAGGGGGGAAGGACCATCGGAATGACCTCGGGGGCTTCGTTCATTCCCCGGCTTATCTCAATATCACCGTTCGTGCTTCGGCCCGTCGCGGTCTTGCTTACGCTCCCGCTGTTCGCGCATGCGCCGCATATACGCTTCCCTTCGGGCCTGCTGGTCATTGGCTGGCTGCGGGGGCTCTGGTTGAGCGGCTTTCTCGAAACCGCTCGCCGCTGGGCTTCTTGCTTGGTCGGGTTGAGCGCGCGGCTGCTCGCGTTCTCTTTCGTCCTTCCGCTGCGCTCCAAGACGCTGGAAGTAAGCCCTGCGGCGCGCCTCGGCGTCATCGCTGGCCGGTGCAGGGGAGGGCAGTTGCGTTGTCCTGGTTTGGGCGGGTTGCGACGGCGCTGGAGATATGGCCGGTCCACCCGCTGCCCGCGCCAAGGGCTGCTGCGCCTCCCGCGCGCGCTGGGCTTCCAGTTGCTGCTGCGCGGCCTTTATCGCTTCAAGCTTTATCTGCCGATCCCGCTCAAAGCTTTCATGCGCGGCCTGTCGCTGGCGCTGGATCTCATCGGCGGCGCGGGTCGCGGTCGCCAGTTGCTCCCGTTCGTCCCTGGTCCGGCCGGTCACGCCGCGCCAGATGCGTGCAAAGAAACCGGCGTTCTCCAGCGAGTTCGTAAGGCCCGCAATCTCGCGCTGGAGTTCCTTTTCCCGCGCCCCGTGCTGGCGCTCAAGGGCGTCCAGCATCGCGGCCCGCCGCTCCTGGGTCTCGCGGTAAAAAATCGCGTGCGCATCGGCCCTGGCGTCCTGCTCGGCTTTCAGAGCAGCGGCCTTGCGCTGCTCGTCCCGAGCGCGCTCAGCCTCCTTGAACCGCTCCCGCGCGATTTCTATATCGATGACCTTTTGCTCGTCGCGCAAAGACTGCCGCTGTTCGTTCCGATTCTTGATTTCGCGGTTCTTGGTCCCGATATCGGTCACGACGCCGTCGCGCTCCATGCCCGTCGCAATCGGTCCCATATGCTGTGTGGGTTCCTGATCCAGGCCGCGCTTTTCAAACGAAAGATGTTCGACGTACACGTCCAGCTTGTCGCGCGTGGCGATGTTGTTGAGCGCGTCGGCCACGCCAAGCCGGAGAGCTTTGATTTCCTCCGGGCCGCGTCGGAGGTCATCGAGGTTCCGGTCCTTGGTCTTCGCCCACTCGCCGTTTTCGTCGAAGCGCCGCGTCGTGAACAAAAAATGGGCGTGATGGTTGCGCTGGTCCCCCTCCCGGCTGGGATCGTGCCATGCGATATCGACGGCCGCGCCGTAACGCATCACGATCCATTGCCCGATCCTAAGGCCAGCTTCCTGCCGCTGCTCGGGCGAGAACTCGGAAGGGAAGGAAACCGTCAGGTCGCGCGCAGTCTGGGCGCGGGGGTGGGCTTCGCGCTGCTCGGCGGCGTTCCAGAGCTTTGCCCGGTCATGCGCCCAATCGGGCGCATTGTCCGGCAAGAGCAGGGCGTCGGCCTCGACGCCTTGCTTGCGCGTGTAGTCGTGGACCTGGCCGGTGCGTTCGTCCTCGATGCGGCTGGCGCTGCGGTACGCGGCGGCGGCCGTCGACGAACGTCCCGCTCCCCGCGAAATGACTTTGCAGGGCGCATGAAGCTCATGAATGCGCACTTTAAGGCCTCCGGCAGGAAAGCAGGCGCGCGACAACCAGCCGCCAATGGTGGCTGGTCGTTGCGGGGCTGACCGTCAAGGGGCAGGGAAGGGCAGAGCCTTCCCTGGCGGCGCTTGCGCGCCGCATGGGGGTACGGGGGCTTGCCCCTGTGCGCGGGCGAAGTCCCGCGCGGGGTCCGGGGTTTATCCCCGGCGCACGCAACGGAGTTGCATAAGTGCGCACTTCGTGATTCTCGAACACACTATACCCCAAGAACGTGGATAGAATTTGCGCAGACCGCGCCCAGACCTTGAACACTACCGCCCCATCATGGAAAATAACAACCTATGAGCGATGCTCGCCTACAAAAACTACTGGAAAAAAGGGCTCACCTCCAAGCCCAGATCAAAGACGCCACCTCCCGCCAGCGTCAACAACACCGCAAAGACGACACCCGCCGCAAAGTCATCATCGGAGCCCTTGCTCTCGAACACATGGAGAAAAATAAAACCAGTCCCTTCGCCAAGACGCTCTGGCCGCTGCTCGACGAATACGTGACGCGTCCCCAGGACCGCGCGCTATTGAACGCCTACTTCAAGACCGTAGACCTGCAAGAACTCCCACCCCTTCCTGAAACCCCGGCCAACGATCCTGGCAAAAGCGACCCGGCTCTCAAAACAGAGTTCCCCAAATCAACCACGGCATAGCCGGATGCCGCGCGAAGCGGGGTTCGGCGCGTACCCGCGCCTCACAAATTTTCCTTCTGAAAATGAAACACGGGCGGGGGCTTGCCCCGGACCCGTGTAGCCGCTTTCCTGGAGAACAGGGCCAGGCGCTTTAGCGTCTGACCCTGTTCGGCGGTTCTTCGAGGATTATGCCCCACTGCTGAAAAGCTCCAGCACTTTGTCATGCGCCAGGCTTGCGGCCATGCGGAGCTCCGCCAGGGCCGCGGCGTCGTACCCGTGCGAGGTCTTCCACTCGCCATTGGTGGTCTTGTAGCGCCGCTCGAAGGTCACCGCGTAGAACGGCTTCTTCTTGCCCTCGCGCTCCCAGATGCTCGCCGTAATGAATCCGACGCGGATTTTGGCGACGGGTGGTTTGGCGGTGACGGTCGGGTTTGTTTTCATTTGCTCAGTCATGGTTCTTTGCCTTTCGTTCGGGACTGGCGGAATTGCCAGCCTCGAAGAAAAGCGCCTGGCCGGATCGCCCGCGCCCGGCAGTCAATGGGCAACACGGGAGACCCGCGAACGCGGGCGAACGGAGCGGGCAGCCCTTGACGGCGCACGGGCCGGTATCCGGCACGCTTCGATGAAGCTGGCACATGCGAGGCAGTCCTTCCGAACGAACGGCTCCGAGCCGGGGCAAGCAAAACAAATTCGCGTTCGGCGCTGCCGCGCCTCACAAGTTTCAAAATTACGAAGAGGAAACACGGGCGGGGGGTGGGAAGTGAAGAATGCGCTGATCGAAAGGACAGCATGCGCGTGCGCTCTCTGAAAGAGCGATAAAATTGATGATCCAACTAGACAGAAGGGCTCATGGTGCGAAACCTATGACAAACCGGATCGCTCTTTGGATAGCTGCGGCGTTCCTCGCAGTGACCTCCGGGTCACAACTAACCGAGCTGATGAAATGGATCGACAAGAAATGGCTCGGTGAGAAGTTCCCCATCTCACTGCTGGAAGCGGATGTCAGTAACGACTTGGACCGATATGTAGCACTGGTCGTTGCCACGATTCTATTCTGGGTGGCACTGAAGCTCTTCGGTCCATTGCTGGGTTTTTTCTGGCCTGCCACTCAACGGTTCGGAGCGACGAAGCCTGTAAGGCGCATTCAGGGCATTTTCGCTGAAGTAATGTTCGCTGTCCTGTTTTTCGTGCTTCTGACCGGATTCGCTATGGCTGTCGGCGAAGAAGAAACTGGCAACGCCTTCGGGCAGATGCGCCGGACGCGTGCCGATTTTGTGCTGCGCTTTAAAAGCACAGTGGACGACACTTGGGGCCTTACTTTACCTCTAGCGATGGCTCTGTATCTCTGTTTGGCGCTATTCGGCAGACGCCGTTTTGCAGTGATCTATTGCGTGGTTCATCGTTTCGTCCATGCAGGAAGTTTCGGGATCGGCGGCTCTGCGCGCCTGGCGGCGCTCTTCGAGGAATGGACGCTGCGGTGGGGCAGGGGAGACGGCGGCCTGTTCATGGGACGATCGCTCTACAGTCGATCACTTCACGTTTCGATGAAAGACGACCGCCACATGCTGACGATCGCCGGATCACGCGGCGGCAAGGGCGCAACCGCCATCATTCCGAATCTCCTCCTATGGGAGGGGTCGGCCCTCGTGATCGATCCCAAAGGAACCAATGCGGCCGTGACCGCGCAGCGCCGGAGAGAGATGGGACACGCCGTTCACATCGTAGACCCCTTCGACGTTCTGAATACCGGCGAAACAGCCGGGTTCAATCCACTCTCAGCGCTCGATCCCACCGCGCTCGATATCCGCGAGCAGATCGCCGTCATCGCGGATGCTCTTGTCGTGCCGGACCTGGAAGTTCGCGACAGGCATTGGGATGACGGCGCGCGAACCGTGCTGGCCGGACTTATTACCCAGCTCGTCAGCCGCTACGAGAACCCATCACTGCCATTGCTCCGCAAATTGCTCTCGATGGGGGAGGAGGAACAGACCGAACTCTGGGCTGACATGTCGATAAACGATGAGTTCGGAGGCGCGGCTAAAGCGGCTGCAAGCCGCATTCTCAGGGGAATCGGGACCGACGAAATGTCGGGCATACTTTCAAACGCGGACAAGCATACCGAATGGCTCCTCAGTTTTCCCATGGAGGACGTGCTGGCGAAAACGACGTTCACGTTCGCGGATCTCAAGGAGAAGCCGACGACCATCTACCTGATCTTGCCGCCGCACTATCTCGAAACGCACAACAGGTTCCTGCGGCTATTCGTCAATCTGGCCATCAGGCAAATGTCGGTCGGCGGCCGGTCGAAGATCCCGGTTCTGATGATCCTGGATGAATTCCTGGCGCTCGGCCATATGAGCGAGGTTGAGAAGGCCTTCGGGCTGATGGCAGGCTACAACTTCGTGCTGTGGCCATTCGTTCAAGATTTAGGGCGTCTGAAGGACCTATACAAAAACAGCGTCAATGCCTTCGTCAACAACAGCCGCGCCGTACAGGTCTTCGCGATCAGCGACGAGGCGACGACGAAATTCGTAAGCGACCGCATCGGAGAGCGCTCGATGAGCGCAGTTCCTGGCACGGGTCAATTAATGCGCGTAGTACCTTTTCGGACCCCTACCGAAACGGCGAAAGAAGTTTCAACCGAGAGCAACTGTCAATACATCCTGCGGGCAGGGAAGGCTCCCCTGATCCTTGAAAAAGTCCGCTACTACGAGGACAGCGGCGCTCCAAGGATGCTTCACCGCCTTCCTCTTTGGATGCGAAGGCGGCTTTATGCGCGGCTGTATCCATTCCGGGAACTGTATGGCCAAGATCCGGACTTCGCTCCCCCAAGCGCGAAACAGCCCACTGCGCAGCAAGCTCTCAAGTCCTGCGCAAACTGCGGCAGCGATCTTGATCACGATTCCCGGTTTTGCCAGGCATGCGGTAGTCCCATAGCCCTTCCTGAGAGTCAGTCAGCGCTTTCTGTGAAGCAGCCACGGCATGGCTGCCTAACCACGGCGTTAATTGCGATGCTGCTGCTGAGCATCCTACTGGCGTTCAGTGTAGCGTGGGGCTTTTTAGTAGACGGTCGACAACTACAGTGGGAGCCACTGTTGGTATCACTGCAGGCGGGCTTCAATGTTGTATGCGCCGTTGCGATATGGCGATGGAGGCGATGGGGGTTCTGGTGTTTTGTAGCATCGGGCCTAGTGACCTCGGTTCCCTTTCTTGTGTTTCATTTATGGAACGACGAAGGACCAGTGGTTGCTGCTGTGTGCCTTTTGGGGCCGCTGGCGCTATACGGCGTTCTTCACATCGGGAAGACGCGCAAGGCCTGGCCGCGGCTGCGGTGAGCTTTCCAATTGGCTTATGCTTGATAGCTGAAGGAGCCTTGAACGCCCTATGGCAGAAAAAAGAGGGGGGCTGGCCAACGCCCCGCTTGTCAAGAAAGAATTCGCCAACCGCTCTACGCCTCCGCCGAAACCCGCGCCCGTCAGCAAATTGGAACTGAAAAAGCTGGAAGCCCAACGCTCCAAGCCAGCGCCGGCGCCACCGCCGCCGGCGCCGATGAAAAGCCAAGCGCCGATCGTCCAACAACAGCAAACCTCGGAACGCGAAGCTCGCATCAAGCACATCGAGCAACGTCTGGCGGCTCAGAAGGGCCGGGCCAAAGAGTCTCTCAGCAAGGCGCGGTAGAACCGAAATTTCTTGCCGGGAATAACGATCTTCTTTAGCCTCAAGGGAGGATGTCGTTCTTCATAACGGACAAAGAGGTCGAGGACCTTCTGCAAATCGACAGCCGGGAACTCACGATGCCGGATGGAACGGCGCGTACGTTCACCGGCATCAAACTGATGTGGAAGGCGTTCGATTTCCTCGTGGTCTGCGGCAAATGGTCCCGGCGGGAACTGGTTGACATCGCCATGCGCATGCAGGAGAGCGGCGAACTCGCCGCGCCGGAACTGCTGCCCAAAGCGCAGGGGGAGCCGGGGCCGGTCAGCATGCTCGAAATCAAAATGCTGGAGGGCCCACGAGTGGACCCTGCACTCATCCGCCCGATCACGACCAGCGAAAGCGGGCCGGGCCTGTCCCTGGATGAGTGTCTGCACAATGCCGTTTCGAGTCTCTACAGTGATCTTCAGGAGCGCTTAGGCTAACGCTTCGGACCCCCGGTGCGGTCAAAATCGCGGAGCCAACCGGAACGCGACTGGTCGAACCCCTTTGGACGAAGATTAAGCACCTGCTGGACGAACTGATTGATCGATGTATGGCGCTCCTTGTACAGCGCGCCGTAGCTTCGCTTGTGCCCGTCGTCAACGGTCCATGTTGCCCTGGCCTGAATCTCTTGGGCGGTCAAGGGTCTCCTGGCCGGGCCACGCTCCAGGCGCGCGCCGGGCTTTTGTCCGTCTGCGATCTCCTTCGCCTTTTCAGCGATCCGCTGGTCCCTGTGGGCCTTGTAGTCGGCTTCGTGGGTCCGAAGATCGTTCTTGGCCGTCTCGCGCATCAGGTTGAACTTTTCCCATTGGCCCGTCTGCCGAAGCTTGTCTTCATACGCTCTCGACTGAACATTGAACTCGAAATTCGCCTTTTCCATAGCCCCATGGTAGGATTCCTGATCCACTCGGCGCATCAAAGGGGTCAACATGACGGAACAGAAATTCCCGCGACTCACCGACAGAACGCGGCTCGACAGGCTCCAGGGCGAGATTCTGGCCTTCGTCAGCGGCTTTGAAGGGCAGGGCTACGACAACCTGGAAATCGCCCGAGAGCTTCTCGGCGCCGCCTTCGAGCGCGCGGGCAGGGAGCCTAGGCAATACATCACGGAGAGCTTCTATCAACACGTCTGCCAGAGGACCACGCAGCTCCTCGCCGACATGGAAGGTCTGACGCGAGAGATGGCGGCGGAGTACGAAAAGCAGAAGATCAATTAAGCCCCCTCAAAGGCGCAGCAAGCATTCTTCAGCATTCTCAAATTGTGTAACCTCGGCGATCACAGAGCCATAGCTAATGCTGCCCGGCTCCCCATGGTCAAGGTCCCCGAGACGCCGTCCAGGACGAGCTTCCACAGCTTCTCGAGTCCCAACGTCCACGTGCCGCCAAGGGCAACCGTGTTGAATACTGTCCCAAGCGTGACCGCGATGGCTGCAATGTTGAATGCGGATTTGAGCATGCGCCAAGGCTACAACGGTTGGCGGGGGGCCGGGAATGCTGTCAGGGGGGTTGTGCACAGAGCTAGCAAAAGCAGATGATAAAGGACATTATCATCTGTATACTGGTGGGGATTGACCCCTCTTCCATGGAGCCCGTGCCGACATGACGACCGCCCTGATTGTTCCCCCAAACGCCCAAGAACTGGCCACCGGATTCCTGGCCGCGCCTGGCGCCTGGCGCCGCGCGGCCGAGTTCTTCACCGCTGAAATCCGCAACCCAAATACCCGCCGCGCCTACCTCAACGCGGCCAGGCGTTTCGCAAGCTGGGCCCGCGCGCGCGGGCTTGACCTGGCCAGGGTAGAGACGGTCCATGTCGCCGCCTACATTGAGGGCCTGGGGCAAGACGGGGCCGATTGCGAAAAGAAACTGACGGTGCCTTCCATCAAGCAACACCTGGCCGGGCTGCGCCACCTGTTCGACCACCTGGTGAGCGGCGGGGTTTTGAAGATCAACCCGGCTGCGGCCGTGCGGGGCCCGCGCTATTCGGCGCGCGAGGGAAAGACGCCAATCCTCACCGGCGACGAGCCGCGCCGGTTGCTGGGCGCCATCGGGACGGATTCGCTCATTGGCTTGCGCGACCGCGCGCTCATCGGCGCGATGCTCTACACGACGGCGCGCGTCTCGGCCGTGTTGAATTTGAACGTCGAGGATTACTACCCGCAAGGCTCCACCTGGTTCCTGCGGCTGCATGAGAAAGGCGGCAAACAACACATCGTCCCCTGCAATCACCACCTGCAGGAATATCTGGACGCCTACATCGCGGCGGCCGGGATCGCGCGCGAACGCAAGGCCCCGCTGTTCCGCTCCATCCCGCGCGGGTCTGACGCCGTGACAAAGGCGAAGCTCACGCAATCCAACGTCTACGAGCTGATCGGCCGACGCGCGAGCGCGGCCGGGATCGCGTCGCAAATCGGCTGCCACTCCATGCGCGGCACGGCAATCACCAACCTCCTGGAAAACGGCTCCTCCGTCGAGGAAGCGCAAAGCCTGGCCAACCATGCCTCCATCCGCACGACGAAGCTTTACGACCGCCGGGACCAGAAGGTGAGGCGCGATCTGGTGGAGCGGATCAGGTTTTGAACGGCGCTAGTAAAAAGGACCAGCCGGACATACCCTGCCGCCCATGCTGGCCGAATTGCTCACTCTGCTTCTCTCTCCGGTCGTGCGCCTGCTGCGCAGGCGTCGCGCGTCGCCGGAAGAGATAAAACGCTTCTACCGCTCAGCCGAATGGAGGCGCGCCCGGTACGAAACGCTGCGCGATCTGCGGACGTTCCGCGAGAAGACGGGCCGCGCGGATGAACAGCCGCGCGGATGAACGTGGACCATATATCAAGCCGCTCTCGCGGTGCGCGGGACCCGAAACCCTTATGACTGTTTTTTTGTTCCGTTCCTGTGCTAGCGGGTCGATTTCCGTAGTTGCATTCGGTTGCATGGCGCATGCAACCTTGCCTTCCCGGCGATGGTGGGGTAGCACGGTCAAGGGGTTCGGAACTTTGCCCTGCAAAGTTTTTTGGAGGGGGCTCGCCTTGCGGGAGGAACCAAAACCGTTTTGACGGCCTGTCCCTTGACCGGAGCGAGGGGCAACGCCCCTTGACCTTCACCTCTTCAGAAGAGAGACGTCCGCGTAATCGTTAAAGGAGCGCGTAAAGGGCGGCTTGGGCGGCAAGGGGATGTCCACTTCGGCATAGCTGCCGGGTTGTTGGCGGCGTTCACAGCGTCGGCAATACGGGGGAGCCACGGCTCAACGAGCGTCCACTGCACGTTCGCTTGAGCAAGCGCATTGCGCGTCAGCCGCTTCTTCTCAAACGACGGAAAGAGGGGCACAGACATTTCCGTATTTGAATGCGAGATAATCGTTGGCGTTGGACCACCGGCGAGTCGCCGTGTGGGAGGACGGGAGGACTATGACCAAACATTATGCATTCTTGTTTCTGCTCGCCGGTTCGCTCGGGGCCGCCGAGATCGACGACGCGTTGTCGGTGGCCTTGAAGTCCGCCGGATTCACGGGCACGGTGGGTCAGTCTCTGGAAAAGAGGCTCGGACGCGCGATGAAGCGCGATCTCGTGGACCTCGGCCGCCTGCTCTTCTTCGACCCCACCGGCGGCCTGCGCAACGACAACTCCTGCGCTGGATGCCATTCTCCGACGGCCGGCTTCGGCGATTCCCAACCCATGGCGATCGGCATCCTGAACAACGGCGTCGTGGGCCCCGAACGCAGCGGACCTCGCAACCAGCGCCGCACGCCCACCATCGTCAACACGGCGTTCATGCCGAAATTGATGTGGAACGGCCGCTTCTTCGCGCCTTCGGGCGATCCGTTCGATTCAAGCAAGGGGTTCACGTTCCCAGATCCCGAGGGCGAGACGCGGTTCCCGGCCAGCGATCCAAAGTTCTATCACCTGCTCGTCGCGCAGGCCCACATCCCGCCGACCGAACTGGTCGAAGTGGCCGGATTCCGCGGTACGCACGGAACCATCGATCCGCTGTTCGATCAGTTCGACGACGGCAAGGGCAGTCCCATACCGCCGCCCGATGAGGACGGATTCCGCAACGAAGCGATCCGCGACGAAGTGCTCAAGCGCCTGAACGGCAACGCCACGTACCGGCGCATGTTCGCGCAGTCGTTTCCCTCGGTCGCCGCCGGGGGGCAGATCGACTTCGCCATGTTCGGCCAGGCGATCGCGGAGTTCGAGTTCGCGATGACGTTCGTCGACGCACCCATCGACCGGTTCGCGCGCGGACAGTTCTCGGCGATGAAGGATTCCGAGAAGCGCGGTGCCCTGCTGTTCTTCGGCAAGGCGGGCTGCGTGGGTTGCCACGCCGTCGCCGGACCGGCGAACGAGATGTTCAGCGATTTCGACAACCACAACATCGGCGTGCCGCAAGTCGCCCCCGCCTTCGGTCGCAACACGGGCAATGTCGTCTTCGACGGACCGAATCAGGACGAGGACTTCGGCTTGGCGCAGGTCACCGGAAAGGACTCGGACCGCTACAAGTTCCGCACCTCGCCGCTGCGCAACGTCGCGCTGCAGCCGGCCTTCTTCCACAACGGCGCGTTCACGCGGCTCAACGACGCCATTCGCCACCATCTGAACGTGGCGTGGTCGAACCGCTACTACAGTCCGCTGCTGATGGGCGTGGCGCCCGATCTGCTGTGGCGCCGCGGTCCGAGCCAGCCGGTGCTCGCGACGCTCGACGCGAAGATCCAGCCGGTGAACCTCGACTCCAACGAGTTCGACGACCTGCTCTCGTTCGTCGCAACCGGCCTGCTCGATCCGCGCGCCATCCCCGCCGCGTTGTGCGCGCAGGTCCCGGCGGCGGTACCGAGTGGACTTCCGATCCACCGGTTCCAGGGCTGCCAGTAGAACGCTGCGGCGCGGAAACCGTCCTCATCGGGCGGCGGTTTGGAGCCCGGGGATGTTGTACAGACGGCTGGCGATTTGGGTGCTCCGGGCCCAATTAGCAGTTGGGGTCGGGGTGGTCTTCTATGCAGATTCGTACACCACAGCCATGTTGGTTCGCCGTCGTCTGCATCGGTTGCGTGCAGAGTGATATCGCTTCCGCGTTTCAGCATCATCCCCCATGCACTTCTGCAAGCAATTACGCCGATCGAGACACTGGCGGCGCTCCTTCCCTCACCACGTATGACTTCCATGCCTCTCCGGTTCGCGAGGAGGTATCCGAACGAGTCTCAGGGACGACGACTGCCGCAGCACCGCAACTTCACGCTGCACAGAACGTCGCGGCAGGCGGCGACAGCGCCGTGACACAACAAACACAAGTTCTAGAGCGTTGGAACACGAAATACCCACTGCTTACGCCGTTAATTTTCATAACTGCCAAGGCGGCTACGATCGTTTTCCCCCCCATACCAAGTTCACTTATAGGAATTGTCGGCATTCCTGTGTTTGGTTGGCGCTATGCACTGTTTTACGACTACGTCGGGAACTTGTTAGGTTCCATTCTCGCTTTTTTCTTCGCCAGGAAGTGTTTTGGCACCTTGACTGCTCGTTATGGCCTTGGTCTCCGAATCACGGTCTGGGCCGACTCACTGGCATCCGGCACGCTCGGCTTTCGCAGCTTCCTGTTGATCCGCATGTTTACTGAAGGCATCTTTGACTACTTATCATATGCCGCTGGAATGACACGCATTACCTTTCCGTCGTACTTTCTTGCGACTGCCCTCGGTTGCCTCCCCATGAAGTTCTTGTTTTTCTACTTTGGAGGAATTGCGTTCAGTACAAGCCTGTACGTGACATTCTCATTCGTGCTGATCTTCGGAGTGGGAGCCGCGTTGCTGCAAAACCATCGGGCGCGCTCTATCGGAGCGCGCCCGTCACAACGATCACGCGACGAAGACACCTGGACTCCATCATGACAATCGCGAACTGGATAACCTTGCTGCGCCTCGGCCTTGGCCTTTTAGGTGCATTTCTGATAAACACTAATGATGCTCGACACCGGATCCTAGCAGCAGCGGCACTGTTCTCACTGGCAGTGGCGTTGGACAAAGTAGACGGCGTAGTTGCTCGTAGATTCCAGTGCTGTACCGACTTTGGGAGAATATTAGATACTTCTGTTGACAAAGTTATCCTAGCCGTGTTCTTTCTCTGCCTACAGGATCTGAGACTTATTCCCAGGGATCTCGTCGCAGCGGCTATTGCGCGAGACATCCTCACCCCAGCTTTCCGTAGTTGCGCGACGTCTCGCGGTGTCGATACCAAAACGTACGGCCTCTCGTACGCGAGGTACGCGATTCAGTGTTCCTCTATTGTGGCTGGTTTGCTTTCTGTGGGTATAGTTGGAACGTTGCAATCGACTTCACTGAAGGCCATTTGTATCGGGTCTTTTGTGATAGGTATTGTATTTGGCTATTGGACTTTATGTAATCTATTAGTGCAGCACTGGCGAGACGTGATTGACCAGAAAACCGAAGTCGGCATGGACGATGGTACGCACGGAACATATGGACACAAGAAACAACAATGATGTGATCATACTGACGGTATCCTTGCAGGAACGCCTGATAACCGCTATTAGAGAAAAACTACCGCAGAAGTCGTTCGGCTATTTCTTGTCGGACGGGGACAGCAGGGCCCCGACCGACTTTTTGCTGCTTGATACGAATGTTCGCAATACCGATGCCTGGAAGCGGAGGTTCGAGTCTTATGGGCCTTATTTTGTTGATCACGATGACGCGGGCTTTGTGGCGACGCCCGAAGAGACGTGGCGAGCGCAGAAGCAGATATGGGAGCGGGACGCCTTAGAGGTGGGCATTTTCCATAGCCATCTCCGTCACCCAGGAAATTTTTCACGCATTGATTACGAGATGCACATGCAACGGTTTCCAGATCTGTGGCACATGATTATCTCCATGCGCAACCCGGATCTTCCGCAGTTGCGCGCCTTCGAAGTTTCTGGATCTGGCGTGAGGGAATTAGAAGTCATGGGGTCTACTCGGGCCGAGAGCGGAGAGTTCTCGATTTGCTCCAACACTGTAGAGGGGCTGTGCGACACGCCCATTGCTCAACTGCGCCCGTTCCTTGAGCTGGATCACGAGGGGCGACCCCGATGCAAGGACTCACAGATGGTTTTCCTAGCGGTTCACGCGCTGCTCTTGACTGGAAATGCCGATGCAATTCAGGAAGTGCTAATCGAAGGATTTCTTAAGGGGAGCGACCAGAGATTTGAGGAGCACATCGCTGCCGGGATGAGTTTTGTGAGGGGAGGGCGCTACGAGATGGGTACGGACATTGCTGGCGCTCGCCACTTCTGTGGGGAGTCCCCTCTCCACACGGTCGAGCTTTCGCCGTTTCGTATGGCTAAGATGCAGGTGACAAACGAGTTGTTTGGGATTTTCGATGGGAGAAAGGTTCGCGTTTACGAGAGACATCTGCCCGCTGTGAATATCACATGGTTTGAGGCCTACGTGTTTGCACTGTGGATGGGGTGTCGGTTGCCGCCGGAAGCGGAGTGGGAATTCGCCGCCGGCGCCGGTTCTGAAGGTCAGTGGTGCTGCTGGGATGAGGGGTTGCTGCCCCGGTATGCATGGTACAGTGACAACGCCGGAGGTCAGGCACATCCTGTTGGAACGCGGGAAGCAAATTGCTTGGGGCTATTTGACCTTCACGGCAACGTGTGGGAATGGTGTCGGGATACATACAATCAGGACTACTATCGCTGCGCGCCCGCCGTGAATCCTCTGAGTACGGGCTCACCGCTTTCTTCCAAAGTGTGTAGGGGCGGAAGTATGCACAGTTTGGCGGAAATGTGCCGCACGCGCTATCGGTTCCACGAGCCGCCCGTCTTCATGGCGTCAGATCTGGGCTTCCGGCTGGCGAAATAGTTTTGGTCAAGGCATTATAAACAGTAATAAAAATGATCACGTTAACCGTCCCTTCTCACCTATCCGCTTTGCTGTTGAACGATGATCTGGAAACTAAAGCTTCTAGAGCTTCTAGAGTGGGCGTGTTGCTCAGTCTAGGAGCATGGCCAGAACTGGTGCTGGAACTTCGTGATCGCTTCCCCAGACTAGCTGACCACGTCTTCACCGAAGCGGGCAAAATTAATCACGGGTTTGTCCTTGTTGTGAACGACGAAATTATCCTGGACGATTACTCCTCATTAGTATTCCACGACGGTGATGAGCTTTGTATTGTTGCCGCTATAGCTGGCGGATGACAGCGTTTCGAAAACTATGGGGCATCCAAGTCGAAGTATCCAACAACTTCACTAAGAGTCCATCGAGAAGCTCGCCGTTCCTGAGTTCGTCCCATCCGTGCTGACGGGCTTCCATAACTTCGTGGCCCTGAAGAACTCGGGCTAGTCCCCGAGGCGTGCTGTTGTCGAAAAGGAATGCGCATTCAAAAATCAGGCCGCGACCGGGGAAAGGTCCAGGCTGTGCGCGGCAAACGCGAGCGCGGCATCGATCTGCTCACGGGTGAGCGGATATTGCTCCATCAGCGCGTCAATCGTCATGCCGTCCTGCAGGTTCTCGAAGACGATTGAAACGGGCGTACGCGTGCCCTTGAACACCCACGCGCCGCTGACCTTGCCGGGAATGCTTTCCACGGCGGGGCATTGAGACCAGTCAAGCTGTGCCATACCGAAAACTCCTTCATCTTCATCGTAGCGGGATCCAGTCTACCGAAGAGCTTGCTTGCTGTCACGGATTTTGCGGCTGGCGTCCGGCCGGACCGCCCCGTCTGCGGATGACGGCGGCGGCGGCGTTGCGGGCGGTGGTGTGGGCATAGTTCGGGCCGTTCTCCTTGGCCTTGTCGCTCTCCTCCATCAGGCGGGCGGCCACGTCCTCGGCGCTCCAGCCCCAATCGATAGCGGTCATGCACCATGCGAAATCGGCGCGGGAGACATCGGGGCGGTCGCCGCCGTGGACTGCGGGGGCGCGGTCGAGGCAGTATCGGTAGCTGGGCCATACGCCTCTGGCCCTCTTCGTCAGATGGACCGCCAGAGCCGTTTCCTGGGCCGCTGGATGGGGTTGGGCCGTCTCAGGTGGGGGAACCAGGCCAAGGGCTTTCAACCGCTCCACGGACGCGATATGGCCGCGCAGAGCGGCATGGATGGCCACGATGGGGAAGGCGGGGGCGTATTTGGTCTTGTAGTTGGCCGTCCCGGCGGTACGGGTGGCCCCGGAGGCGGAAGGGTCGGCTCCTGCGCCTTTTCGCAAGCGGCGGGCGAAATCGGGATCGTCGGCCCCCTTTACGGCAACCCAAACCTGAAAATTGCGAGGGCTTGTTTCCAGGATCATGAAGGCTTCAGGACGGATGCGCTCCAAGGCTGCGGCGTTGAGGTCGTCAAGTTGGACCAGAAGGACGCCAGAGGGCGGGTGGGGCCGGAGAATAACGTTGTTCTGCCGCCGGAAGGATGAGGGGACCAGGAAGCGCATGGAGTGGCTTGTTTGGGCAACGCTCTGTCTGGGCCGGAAGCCTCGCTTTTCTTCGTTGAGGTTGGTGTGGGTGATATCAAAGAACTGAACGCCGACACTCGCGAAGAGAGCGATCATGGCGAGAGCAGCGCCCTCCCCCCGCCCGTGTTTCTGACTCAGTGCTTCGGATGGGCTGGGCTGCATGGGGTGAAGTCTAGGATCTTCCGAACCCTTCTTCAAGCAAGCTTCGGGCGGCGATCAGCCGCCCGTCAATTTTCGTAGTTCTTCAGCCGGTGTTGTGCGTACCAAAGTGAATCGCGGTTTTCCCGTAAAGTGATCGTGCTGGTTCCGTTTCCGTAAACCTGCGGAGCGTTTTCCACAGCCGAGGGACACGCTACTACGTGTTCCGAATACGTGTACTGATTATATGTATGTGGTGGTGTTTCAGCGTATGCCAGTGGTGGTGTTTCAGCGTATGGTTTTTCACGAGTGGTGGTGTTTCAGCGTATGCCAAGTTGTTGAAAACGCTGCGAGTGGTGGTGTTTCAGCGTATGGTTTTTCACGAGTGGTGGTGTTTCAGCGTGGAAAACTTGCCCGGCTCACAGGATTTTCCACGGTTTCCTTGCTGATTGAAGGCCTGCGACAAAAATAGCCGTGGTTCTTGGCGGGTGGTCAAGACGGGAGAATGGCTTTGGGAGGAATGGAGGGCGGGCAGGGGCGGATTTCCAAACATCCCTTCGGGGTCGCAAAATTCAGACTGCGCCATGAGAGTTTGAGCTTCTTCAATTCACGCAAGGCGTCTCTGCGAAAATTGTTCACTACGTCCTTGTCACTTGAGTGAGAGGGCTCCGAACCGAACTGGATGTAGAGCCGCTCCCATGTGATGCGTTCCGGCTTTTGCTGGCGCGTGTAGAGCTGGTGGGTCTTGTAGCTAATCCACATGTACAGGTCGAGCCCAAGGGATGACCGGCGAAGCTCCTTGAGAATGTTCATATCGAGCGGCACAGGGTGCGCGATGATCTCGTTGAAAAAATCCTCCCCAAGGCGAATGCGGCTGTTCCAGAGCGTGTCCTGTTCTGGGTTCTTGTAGTCCCACCACAATTCGGTGCGATCCGCCACGGCGGATGACGCGGTCGCCTTGTATCCCGGTTTCTCATAGACGAACTGAACATGGGCGTTGAAGAGGCGGTCCATCTGGGTTTTGAGACGGGTCCGGTCGCTACGACTGCCCCCACTGTTCGAGTTCATTCCCAATTGCCGCATGAACGATAGAAGGGAAGGCCCAAGCGTCAGTTCCGGGGTTCGAGGAGCATTGGAACAGGGAACGGGTTTAAGGTGTTCACTTTGGTGAACACCTCGAAGTAGCATAAGGGAATGAATCCAGAGTCGCGAGAAGAGGTTCAACGTCAGGAGGGGATTCGCACCCGGCTTGCCCGAGCATCCTTCCGATTGGAGATGGCAGAACTTGAGCGGATCTGGGCAATCGTGTCTGCGAACCGCGAGGGGATGTCTGTCCGCGACATCGCCCGACAGGTAGGATTGGGCCCAACCCGCGTGCATCAACTTGTCACCAGCCCGCAGGCGGATTGTGTAGAACAGGCCTTATCGGTTCTCCGGGAGGCAGGATGGCCTACCCCAGAGGATCCTGTCCCCGGCGCGGAAGAACAAGTTGCGGACCGCCTTACCGAGGAAGCAACGGCATTGATCTCCTGCGCCGAATGGCTGACATCCCTCGCCGCCGGGGAAAGGCCGGTGGTGAACCTCCGGCCATCCAGTGATTTGCCGGACAGGGACTACGTTGCCGTGGACCAGGGCCGTGTGATCCGTGTTCTCCTGCGGATTGCTCATGACTTGGAGGAGTTGGCCCGAGCCCGACGGGTGACGGACCTGTCCACCAGCGCAAGCGATGCCGACCCGCGTCTGCGGCTGCGTCGTCGCTTGGCGGAACCGCCCATCGAACTCTCACGAAGTGGGAGAAGCATACATCAAAGCCGTCAAGCCTGGGCGGATTACGAAAACCGCCTCAAGAGGGCCGGACTCCCAGTCCCATCGAATCCCTACCGGCATCTCGACTGTTCAGTGAAGTGAACGCCCTATCGTGGTTTGCGGTTCCGTTGCTCCTCAGACCCCATTGGCCGTTGACTGGGCGAAAGGCACCCCTTTTGCCCGATGCCCAGTGCTTCGATATCGACGTACGTCGCCGATGGGCTTACCGGTCTTAGCTACACTGCGCCGATTCGTGGGCTATCGAGCGGACTCAGGCCAAAGATCGATTCCGCTTCAACGGTTCGCTGGTTCGCGTTTGGCAGTCTTCTATGGCACTACCACGGCACAAGCTACCCAAGTTGCTACAACAAACGACAGAGGTGCTTGCAAAAGTGTTTTAGGGATGTGGAAATCATTATTGACAAAGGGCGGCCAATGAAGGACGATTCGATTGGGCCTGTCGAGAGATGGATGAGACACCCACGCTGGATCGGAAAATGGACCACGCACTATTCAC
>SXGS01433955.1_pt1 | contig 19466 bp, 19 predicted proteins | sample 3174681 | NCBI WGS metagenome assembly SXGS01 (sample SAMN11356861, study PRJNA531348) | freshwater metagenome | isolation source: freshwater sample F1-80 | place: China: Fuxian Lake, Yuxi | collected 2017-12-25 | reverse complement strand
TTCGATGCATCGGAAGCAAGGGACACGGCAGGGTTGACGCGAGCCCAGCACCGACGGCACGCAAAAGTCGGGTAGTTTACCTATAACTCCTCGGACCTCACCGCGGCTCCGTCCAATCACGGAATAAATCGGGCGTTCACGCCCCTCCCCATTCTCAAAATCCGTCCTCGCCCGATCTATTCCGCTTCGGGATTAGGCCAAGCTAGGGCGAGCAGCACATTGACGTCGAGCAACGAAGGTTTCATGGGGCATCGTCCGCCAGAATCTCTGATGCCCGGCTGCTCGGAATGATCACAGCGTCGGGTGAGACCCTGAACACAGGCAAGCCATTCTTCTCATGGATTCGGCTTTCCCTACACGAGAGCTTCCGTAGTGTCCCGTTCATGATGTCGATATTGCGTTGGTTGGGTTTGGTGGGGTTGGTGTTTGGTCTGGGGGCGGGATGCGCCACCGTACCCGAGACGGAGGATTTGGATGTTTCGCTCGTGACGGTTCGGTCCGGGGAGGTGACACCGTGGGAGACGACAGGGCATTTCGTGGTGCGTTTGCAGAATGCCGGGCCTTCGCCGCTCATTCTTGAGGGCGGTGTCCACAAGATTTACCTCAATGGCACGTATGTTGGACAGGGATTGAGCAACGAGCGAATTGAAATTCCACGACTGGGCACGACCACTCAAACGCTAACGGTGCACCTCAAGAACTTCACCTTGGCGCGCAAACTTTATGGCGCCTCGCAGACGCTGACGGCGACTTATCGAATTCGAAGCACGCTGTATGCGGCTTCTGGAGGGGGAGGGCGCGGCCGTTCCATTCATGCTGCCAAAGAAGGTTCATTGGATCTGCGCGAATTGGTCCCGATCCGTGATCCGTCTGGCGCTGCCCCGCCCGTGACACGCTCCCTCCCTTCGCCGTGATGGGACTCAAGGCTCTCGTTTCTATTGATCCTCCTTGCCGGAGGCTTCGGCGGCACAACCATGGTGAATCGGCCCTGCGCTCTCGCAAGTACTCGAGCCCCGGCCGGTTGGTGATCTCTGACTTGTAAGGGTCACCCTCTTGGTCGCGGCCAACCAGCACTCGTTTGATTGCGCCCCTCATTGCGTTAGCTTCAATGAAAGCCACAATATTTTGAATATCAATTGGATACATGTTGCTATCTTGACAGCATTGTATCTGATGCCATGGTGCTGGTGTGAGAACCACCGTTACCATCGACGCGGATACCGAGGCGTTGTTGAAGGAGGAATCTGCCCGAACGGGACAATCGTTCAAAGAGGTGCTGAATCAGGCGGTGAAGCGGGCTTTGAGACGTCCGTCCACTCCGGTGGTAGTTGAGCCGCTGTTTTCCGCTCCGTTTCCGGCAGAGCTGGCACATCAAAGTTTTAATCGACTCGCCGGGGAATTGGAAGATGAAGAGACGGTGAAGGAACTTTCTTCATGATTCTCCCCGACCTAAACCTCCTGCTCTACGCTTACAATTCCCACACCCCCCAGCACAGTTCAGCCCGGCGTTGGTGGGAGGAAGCGATGAATGGCGATGAACTGATCGGACTCCCTTTTGAAGTCACCTTCGGTTTCATCCGCGTGGCCACGAATCCTCGGTTGGGGCTCGCGAAAGTTGCATTGGCGGATGCTCGTCGAGTCGTCGAAAGCTGGCTGAACCTTCCGCAGGCGCGTGTTCTGAACCCCGGCGCTCTGCATTTCGCCAGGGTAATGGATTTGATGGCGGCTGCTATGGCGGCAGGCCCGATTCTGTCCGATGCCATCCTAGCTGCCTACGCCATCGAGCACCGCGCTACGCTTTTCACCAACGACGGGGATTTCGCGCGGTTTCCGGTATTGAAGTGGGAGAACCCATTGCTGCTCTCCAAGTAACCGGTTGCGGCCACGAGATCGATCATTGGACGATTCTGATTTCGGAAGTCCCTCGGCAACGCACACACCGCAGATATTGTTTCCTCAAGTGTCGTCATAGCGGCCATAGCTTCACCGTGAGCCATTCCTGGGGTTGAACGAAGCCCGTGGGTCAAAATATTCGAATCTACTGATCCGCAATCGTTTCGGCCCGTTCATGTGATTGCAAACGATCCTGCTCTGACACCATTTTTCCGCTCAATGAACTGGAAACGACTCCTCGCGTCCATCAGCGGTTCGGTGGATCAGGAACTACTGCTCCGCAACGAGTATCTGGCCACTGAAAATCGGATTCTCCGGAACCAGATCCAGGGTCGTTTGCAGCTCAATGACTCCGACCGGATTACTTTGGCCGAGATCGGCAAACGGCTTGGAAGAAATGCACTCGAAGAAGTCGCCCAAATCGTTCGACCAGAAACCATCCTGGCGTGGCATCGCAAACTGGTTGCCAAGAAGTTCGACGGCTCAAAAATCCGCTCGTTCCCGGGTCGTCCGACCACCGATGACTTGATTGAGGAGCTCATCCTGAAGATGGCGCGTGAGAATCGAAGTTGGGGCTATCGCCGAATTGTGGGCGCCCTCAGCAACGTGGGTCACGAGGTGAGTCATCAGACCGTTGCCAATATTCTGGAACGTCATGGCCTTCTTCCAGCTCTGGAGCGGGAACGGAAGACTTCTTGGCGTGAATTTATCCGATCACACACGGAGGTCTTGGCCGCCGTGGACTTTTTCACCGCCGAAGTTTGGACCACTGCCGGGCTCATCACGTATTATGTTTTGGCATTCATGCGAGTCGGATCGCGCCAAGTCTGCATCGCTGGTATGACTACCTCCCCCGACCAGCCATGGATGAAACAAATGGCCAGGAACATGACCTTCGCAGACACCGGGTTCCTTCGTGGTTGCAAATACCTTCTTCACGATCGCGACACAAAGGTTTGTTCCGCCTTCGATGCGATCCTCGAAGCCGTCGGCATCCAATCAATCAAATTGCCGCCCCGCAGTCCCAACTTGAACGCTTATTGCGAACGCTGGATCCGGTCCGTAAAGACGGAGCTCTTGTCGAAGATGATCCTTTTCGGAGAACGTTCCCTCCGCCACTGCCTAGAAAACTACGTGGCTCACTTTCATGCAGAGCGGAACCACCAAGGTAAGGACAACGTAATCCTGTTTCCCGAGCCTGAAGACCACCTCGGAGAATCTATCGGCCCAATACAAACCCGCGAACGCCTCGGCGGCCTCCTAAAGTTTTATTATCGAGAGGCCGCATGAGTTTTTTGACCATACGGGTTTGTCCCGGCCGGGGATCGGAGTCGCTTCGCCCACGATCCGTTGTGAGCCACCTCCGTGGCGGAGCTTAATGCTTGAGCGAATAGGCGATCAACTCGCGCTGGTCTCGGACGTATAGAATGCCGTTGGAGAAGGCGGGATGAACGAACGTTTTGCCACATGCCTGGAATCTGCCGAGTTCTCGAAAGGCGTTGGGATCTGCCGCCAACAGGAGGCATTCGCCTCGATCATTCAACACCAAAAGACGTTCCCCATCGGTCACCACCGAAGCTACTGCATCGAATCCAGGTTGGGTCCAGGCGATCTTGCCTGTGCGTCGATCGACACACATCAGCGACTTCATGGTGTCTGAACCCAGCCCGTAGAAATATTCGCCAGCGAGGGTGGGGGTGGAAAGGTTGATCTTGAGATCGCGGTTGAACCATTCGTCGGTGGGCTTCTGAGGAGCGATCGAGGATTCGATGCGAGCCCTCCGTAAACCGGTGGTGTAACTCCCAAAAGTGACCGTGTTCCCATCGAGGATTGGCGTCAGCACATTCCGGTTGGCACCAGTTTTGAAGGGGACACGCCAGAGCAGAACGCCATCGGCGCTGGCAAGGCCCAGCAGACCATCGCATGTAGCACCAACCACCTGTGGGATGCCGCCAAGAGTCCCCGAATTCAGGGACGAGTAGCAGGTGAGATCATTCTGAGATTTCCAAAGGAGCCGCCCGCTGAGTTTGTCGAAAGCTGCGATGCTGGCGCCATTGGTGCTCCCGACCTGGACGAAGATGCGATCGCCTGAGATGACCGGTGAGCCACTGTGGCCGCGCCGGTTGGCAGCGCCAATGGGGGACCCTTTTTCGGAGACCCAGAAAGCCCCATAATCGGCGAAGTGAAAGCGCCAGCGCGTCTTGCCGTCTGCCAGGTTCAGGCATCGGAATTCACCGCGGCAGGATTGGACGTAGAGACGATCCCCGTCGATTAACGGCGTGCAGCGTGGACCGGGTTCGAACTCGTCCGAATACGTTTCGTGATACGGTTCCGTCCACACCTCAGTTCCGGTCTTGGTGCTTAGGAGATGGGCGGTTTCGCGGCCATTAGCGTCATCCAGTACCACCACCGTGTCCCCGGCGGCGGCGGGAGCGGCATAACCATGGCCGATGGACTTGCGCCAGAGAACCTGAGGAGCTGTCTCCAATCGCACGGGGAGTTTTTCCCGATCCAGATGGCCATCGCGATGGACACCGCGCCAACCGGGCCAATCGCCGGCTCGCGCGGAGGTCGCCAGGAAACCGAGACACGTCAGAGCGATCCAGTGAATCGGGCAGGGGGATCTCCGTTTGGCACTGCCGGGTGGGACTCGATGAGCCTGGGACGGGCTAGGTGAAAGCGGCTGAGGGAACATGGGAACCCTGTTTTGCCCTTTGGAGCAGCCGGGTCAAGGCGCAATGTTCCAAAGGATCGTGGATGGATGGAACCAAGGACGGACGGTCAACGGTTACCATCGACCATCCACTAGCAAAGCGGTGATACTTCGAGCGAGGTCTTCGGCGAGCAACGGTGCGGATTGGCGCTCGGCGCTTGGAAGGTCCTTTTGGCCTTGAATGAGTGTCTTGCCTTGGATTTCGCGGTCAATCAATACCCGCCCGTTCCCGCGGTCCACCGCGCGAACTCGAGCTGTCAGGCGCGCCTCATAATCGCGAGTCGCCACGATATCGGCCGGATTGAAGCTCAAGGGATCGCGTTCGTAACGCAGGAGTGTTCCCTCGACGATCACATCCGCATCGTCGCGAGTCGCGAGTCGGAAGGTGCCGTCCTGTTGCAATTGTTTGCGCAACGCGTGAGCGACGGGTTCGGCCAAGCGAGGTTCCAGCGTCTTGTTGGCGAACAAATTTACCTGAATGGATCTGGCGCCGGCTTCGGAGCCGTTGGAGGGACCCAGAGTATATCCGGCGCACCCACCAGCCAGCACAGCAATAACGGACAGCAGCCCGCAAAATCCCAATAAATGGTGGCGGGTATTGGGACGTCCATCGCCTCGCGGTTTGGAGTGGGTGGCTTGTCGCTCGCAGGTGGGTTGAGTCGGGAGAGGCATGAACGGATGGGGCAAGTGCGAATGGGTCTTCAGGAGAGGACCCACCGTAGGGTTATCTGCGATCCGGGTCGTTGAGGTTTGGGGGCGCGAGTTCTGTGGGGCGTTCTTGGGCGGCACGCCGCCGATCGCGCCATTCCTTATCGGCATCGGCGCGTCGTTTTGCTGCTGCATCAGCGCGTGGTTGCAGACGAGCGATGCGTTCGCGCGCTTCTGCGGCGAAGGTGGAATCCTTATCGTGGATCAACACCTCGTTGTAGTAGACGACGGCGCCCTGCCATCGGCGGGATTTCTCGTAAAACTTTGCCGTCTGAAACGCTCCCCTAGCTTGTTCGGTCTTGAGCGATGTGATCAGTTCATCCGTCTCCGCGACCCGTTTATCTTTGGGATACAATTCGCGGAAATCTTGGAAAGTCGCGATAGCTTCGGAAGCGACGCTTTGGTCATACTCGGCTCGTTTCGCTTGCTTATTGTAGGCCAACCCCTGTTTGTAGAGGGCTTCTGATGCGACTTCAGGCCAGTCATGGTAACGTTCCACGGCGCGGCGATAGGCGATAACGGCCTTATCGTACTCTTTCTTTTTTTCGCGGGCGGCGCCGATGCTCATCTGGGCCTGAGGGCCGGTTTCGTAATAGGGGCCATTGCGGACAATATCCTCGAAGTACTTCGCGGTCTTGTCCATGGAAGGCAAGAACGGGATGTAGCCGAAGAGTCTAAATCGGGCACCGCCAAGGAACCGGTTGGCGATGGCGAACTGGCGTTTGAGGATTTCGTCGTAATTCGTGGCTTTGGGGTAGCGGGTCAGGACACGTTGGTATTGCTTAAAGGCCTGTTGATCGATACCCCGGGCTTCGTAGGAACGGCCGAGGTAATAGAGGGCTTCTCCAGCATAATCAGAAAGTGGCCAGACTTTGATCACTCGGCGGGCGGCTTTTTGGGACGTGCGATAATCCTTTCGTTCAAAGGCTTCCTTAGCCACCTGCAGTTGGTCTTTGGCCCGATTCCGTGTCCATTTCCCTTCACTTCCGACAGGTTCATAATTCCAACCCTCACCGGGACGGAAGATAATCGGGGCCGGGCAAATGAGCGGGAACGCCAAAATGCCGACTGCAATGAGCACACAATGGAGGAACCAACGGTTCATGTGCCGCAAGCCTATGGAGGACGACCGCCAAGTCAACGAAGCAGACGACACTTGAGAGCCAAGAAGAATTGGATCTGTCCGCTCAGGGGTTGAGCAAGCGTCGTCGGATCCACCAAGTGTTCAGTTGGTCGAAGACGACGGCGACGACAACGACCGTTCCTATGATAATTTGAGAATAATTTTGGTCGATACCCAGAATAACAATACCGCTTTCGATCATCTGGATGATCAGAGCTCCGAGTATAGCGCCCAGGGCGGATCCCTTACCACCCGCCAAACTGGCGCCACCGACGACGGAAGCGGCGATGACCTTCAATTCATAACCCTGGCCATCACCGCTAGTTGCCGCCCCATAGTATCCCAATGAAACCAATGCGGCGATCCCGGCAGCCAAACCGCTGGCCAAAAAGACACCCAATTTGATCTGGCCGACGCGTATTCCAGAATACTTGCTGGCCAACTCGTTGCCGCCGACAGCGTAAATGCGGCGTCCGGTGGTCATGCGGGAGAGCAGCACCGCTCCGGCGGCGGCGACGAACAGCATGACGACGAGGGGTATGAGGCTGAGGCCGTTTTGAGTTTCCCATCGAATAATGGATCGGAGGCCGGGTGGGAATCCGCCGACACTTTGGCCTTCGGTAGTGACAAACGCAATACCCCGGAAGACGGCCATGGTGCCGAGCGTGATAATAAATGGGTGGACGCGGAGCGCGGTGATGAGCGAGCCGTTCAGAGCGCCGCAGGCGAGGCCGGTACCGACGCAGACGGCGCTGCCCAGCCAAGCCCCGAGGGCACCCTGGGCGGCACGGTCGCCATCCGGGCCAAAGGCGTGCAAAACGAGCCCTCCGAGCACACTGGCCAGGGCGTAGGTGGACCCGACAGACAGATCGATTTGACCGGCGATAATGACGATCGTCATGCCGACCGCCATGATGGCGATGAAGCTGGTATCTTTGGCGAGTTGAGCGAGATTTTGGGCGTTGAAGAATTTGTTTTTGCTATCGACGGCAGCGACGGATTCGCCTTCGGCGTTGACGAAGAAGACCCGTTGACGTTCGCCATTGGTGTCGGATTCGAATCTCGGGAGGTTTACCGAACCTCCGAAAATGGATAACAATAGCCCGATGACGGCGATGACGAGCAGAAGCCCTGCCTCCTGCAATCGGACGGGGCGAGGTGTGTGAACGCGGTTGGGGCTCATGCTTACTTACAGGGGATGCTACCCCGCGATCAAAAGAGGCCACAAGAACGACTCAGCAAAAACCCGGATTGTCCGTTGGAGTGATTCGAATGTTGTTTGGCGTTCGGCTCAATAGGGATATGTTTCGTTCATGTTGTTGAAGGTCAATTTGCGCCATTTGGACCAAGGTCCGACTGAATTGGACGGGGAACTGCCCTTGGAGGAGTTCTTGGGGGACTTCAAAGATGAGTTGGTTCGGATTGTGTCGCCCATCCGTTATTCCATTGCGGTGGAGCGAGATGGAGAAGCACTTGTGATTCGGGGACAGATCTCAACAGATCTCTCCTGCGATTGTGCACGGTGCCTCATGACCTTTCCGCAAAAACTGGAAATGAAGGACTTTTTGGTGGTCGTGCCGCTGGAAGGTGACGACGCGCCGACGCGAGATGGTGATTTTGCCGACTTGACGCCCTATGTTCGTACAGACACTTTCCTCGCCCTGCCAACGAAACCGTTGTGCAATCCAGATTGTCGCGGGCTGCCGCAGAAAGCTACGGCCCGCGATTCGCGTCTTGAGACCGAGGCACCTGAAGCCTCTCCATGGCTCGCTCTGGATCGGTTGAAACTGTAACCAATAAGAATATGGGCGTTCCGAAACGCAAACCGTCTCACAGCCGCCAGCGCATGCGTCGCGCTTACAACAGCGTGCTGACACTTCCACAGGTGACCTCTTGCCCGCAGTGTGCGTCCGCATATGTCCCGCACCGTGTATGTCCTTCTTGTGGCTACTACAATGGCCGTCAGACCATCACGGTAAACTCCCTCTCATAATCCCGTTTGTCTGCGCGCCGGATTCCGCCGTTGGCCCGGCGCGCTTTTATTTATGCGGCTGGCAGTCGACCTCATGGGCGGCGACCACGGCCCGGAGGAACTCCTCCAGGGCGTGAAAATGGGCTTGGAGGCTGACCCGAGCATCGAACATGTGTTCGTTGTCGGCCCGGAAGCGGAGCTGTGCCCTATTATAGCGCGGATCGGCCTCGAAGACCGTCGCTTGGAAGTCCGCACGGCGAGCGAAGTGCTCACCATGCAGGACGATCCCGCTATCGCCATACGCCGCAAGAAAGATAGCTCATTACTTCGTGCGATCGAATTGGTCCGTGAAGGCAAGGCGCATGCCGTCATTTCGTCCGGGAATACCGGGGCCTTAGTCGCAGGCTCAACGGTTCGCCTGGGTCGTCTAGAAGGGGTTAAGCGGCCGACGCTCGCATGTATCATGCCGTCTAGGAATGGGGCCTGGATTCTGGTGGACGGCGGTGCTAATCCAGAGTGCACTCCTGAGATTCTGCTGCAGTTTGCCGTCATGGGCTCGGTTTATGCCCAGTCCATGCTCAGCATCAAACGTCCGCGCGTTGGAATTTTGAGCAATGGCACTGAGGAATCCAAAGGTACTGAACTCACCCGGCAGGCATTGGCCTTGGTTCAACGCAGCGACTTGAACTGTATCGGGTTCTGCGAAGGTCATTCGTTATTTGCGGATGGTGTGGACGTCGTGGTTTGCGATGGGTTTGTCGGTAACATTGTCCTCAAGACCTGCGAAAGCCTCGGCAAAGCGGTCGGTTCCATGTTGCGGCATGAAATGACCGCCACGCCATTTCGCAAACTAGGCGCGGTGCTGGCGCGAAACGGACTGGAGTCATTGAAGCATCGAATGAATCCGGACGTTTATGGGGGTGCACCGTTCTTGGGATTGCACGGCAATGTGGTAAAAATTCATGGTTCCGCCCGTAGACTTGCCTTAAAATATGCCATGCTGCAAAGCAGTCGAGCGGTCGGCCAACAATTGAATGATCTCCTGGAGCGTGAGATTGCCAAGATCCGCCCACTGACAACCCACCTTCATTCGCAGATCCCGCCTGCCGCTGGAGTCGCCGAGGCAAACTAATCCCCCGCATGGCGAGCTTCAAGAATCCCCGAGCGAGTCGACCCCACTTGCGAACCGTCTCGATCACGGGTGTAGGTTCATACGTGCCTGAGAAAATCCTCAGCAATCTCGACCTCGAAAAGATCGTTGAAACCACGGATTCCTGGATTTTCTCGCGCACAGGTATCCGCGAGCGACGTTTGGCAGCCGAGAACGAAGCGGCATCGGACCTCGCAACGAAAGCAGCGATGCGGGCCATCGCGGATGCCAAACTGACTCCGGATCAGATTGACCTCATCATCGTGGCCACGATCACTCCCGATATGCAGTTCCCAAGCACGGCGTGCTTGGTGCAGCAGAAGTTGGGGGCGAAGCGAGCAGCCGCGTTTGACATCGAAGCGGCATGCAGCGGGTTTGTCTATGCCCTCGATATTGGCGCCCATTTCGTCCAATCCCACACCTACAATACGGTGCTAGTCATTGGCGCTGAGAAGATGTCGTCGGTGATCGACTGGACAGACCGTTCGACGTGTGTGTTGTTTGGGGATGGTGCCGGTGCGGCAGTATTGCAGAACCGGCCCAGCGCTCATGGGTTGTTGACCACGTGCTTGGGAGCGGATGGCGGAAAGGCCACATTATTGGAGGTCCCTGCTGGAGGAAGCCGCCAACCGGCAAGCTCTTCGACCGTCTCAGACCGGCTCCATTATCTTCGGATGGACGGTAAGGAGACCTTTAAGAATGCGGTGAATGCCATGGTAACCGCTGCCGAGGAAGCCATGTCCCGCTGCGAACTCACCGTCGAACGTATTCGGTGTATTATTCCCCACCAAGCCAACCAGAGGATTCTCTCGGCGGTAACGGAACGACTTGGGGCCCGTGAAGATCAGGTGTTTGTGAATCTGGATCGTTACGGGAATACGAGCGCCGCCAGCGTGGCGATAGCTCTGGATGAAGCGGTTCGGGAGGGTCGAATCAAACGAGGCGATCTCGTCTTGATGGTGGTCTTTGGTGCTGGGCTCACCTGGGGTGCCGCCATCATTGAGTGGTGAGCGATTCGTTTTCCAAGGCGGAAACCGCTCGTGACAGCTCAGGCCATTGGAAAATAAACCCGGAGTCCAGCAACCGTTTCGGGTAACCCCGTCTGCCAGTCAGTACCAGTTCCGGGTTGGAACCCAAAAGCCAGGCACCTACTCGGATGGCTGCGGAAGGTGCGGGTGGACTCCATGGACGGTGACAGGCGGCCCGCAGTGCCCTCATCAGGTCACGATTGGTCACCGCACCCGGTGTGCAGGCGTTGTAAGCTCCCTCAAATCTCGATTCAAAAAGGCAGGTCTCCACTAGCCCAGCCATGTCCAGTTCATGAATCCAGCTGACATACTGGCGTCCAGATCCGGCGCTGCCGCCCAAACCCCATCGCACGATGCGGCGTAATGTCGGGTAAGCTCCCCCGGAACGTCCGAGGACGATTCCAATGCGCAACAGGACACTCCGCATCCCGGTTGGGAGCTCCGATCGCATGGCCGCTTCCCACTCACGGCAAATCAACGCCAGCGTGTCTGAACCCCAAGGCGCTGTTTCCAACAGCGGTTCGCTACCCTGGTCCGCATAAATGGCCAGGGCACTCGGCTGGACCCATACCGGCGGGGGCTTTTGGCAACGTCGGCAGGCTTCGGACAATGCCCGAATGGAGTCCACCCGGGTTTGCAGGATGGATCTTAGGTTCTCGGGTGTTGGACGGCAATTGATGGAGCGGCCGGCCAAGTTCACCACTCCGGCGGCGCCGTCCAGTTCCTGCCACCAATCACCCATCGAACGACCATTCCACGCGACCGTTCGATAGTGCCCTGGTGGCCGGTTTGCCGAAAATGAGTTGGTCGATGACGCATGAGATATGGGTGGCCAGCCGCTTCCACCGCTCTCTCGGGTCAACACCATCACGTCGTGGCCTTGCGCCAGCAGGTGTCTCGATATCGTCCGGCCGATGAAGCCTCGACCTCCAGCCAGGATGATTCTAGAGCGGGTCGAAGGGAGCATGAGATGGGCGTGATTCCATTTTGACTGCTGGGTTTAAGGCGGTGGTGAGTGGCTTAAGGCAACTCAAAGAAACTGCTGGCGCCGTGATGTCGCTTCCCGGTTTTTGGCGACGGTGGGAGTGGTTTCACCCGCGAGGGCGAGCGGCTATTCGTTGAGGATCGTCCGTCGCAACGCTGAACCAACCAGCGCCAGAGGGCGTTCATAGCATCACGATTATCGGTATTTTCTGTCATAAGAGAAATCTCCTGTCAAAAAAAAGGCGTTCAAGGTCCGCCGGCACCCAGCAGTTTTCGGGCTTTGTCGCCCAAGCTAAGAATTTTGGTGACGGTGCTGGTGGGCCAGTGGCGAACCTGTGCGTACCAGTTGGTTGTCGTCTCGAAGAAGTGATGGAGTTCGCGCAGCCGAGATTCGGTATGCTCGCTGGTGGCCTCGTCCTTGGCTGCCTCCTGGATGCATTCCTTGAGGATGGCCAGCGTGGGGTCGACCTCACGCTTCTTGCGCTCTTCACCGACCACTCGGAACATTTCCCAGACATCCTTCATACATTCGAAGTGGTCTCGTCGATCGCCGAGCACGTGGATCATTCGGATGATTCCCCATCCCTGCAGTTCCTTGAGACTGTTGCTGACATTGGATCGGGCCACACCCAAAGCCTGTTGAATTTCCTCGGCGTGCAACGGGCGCGGAGCGATAAAAAGCAGGGCATGAACTTGGGCGACGGTTCGGTTGATACCCCACCGCGTCCCCATTTCGCCCCAGTGCAGGATGAACCGCTGCTCTACCGGGGACAGTTTCTTCAGGTCCTTCATTTCTGTACATACAGAAATGCCGATTGTGATCGATGTCAATGGCAATTTTTCGGGCGCCTTCTCTGGTCGGATTCGTGGGTTGTTCGATGCTGTCAGCTAAGGAATGAACCCCTCGATCTCCTCGAAGTAGCGGTGGGCTTCCCCGCTGGTCCAGGTGGCCGTGCTCCCGTCGCGACTCCACCGGGGTAGCGCATCCAACTTGCCGCCTGAATGGTCGTGGGTGATCTGCTGCGTCTGGGCGTCATAAAGATGAATCACCACTTGATCGGGGTTCCGCTCGGAACTGTTGAAATAAAACCGTCGACCATCGGGTGCCCACACACCGAGATAATCCCAGTGTTCCTGCTGTTGGATCATCAGCTCGGTGGGCCGGCCATCCGGGTAGGCTCGCCGAATCTGCGAGCTGAACCGCTCCGGGCCGTAGATCATGTAGGTCAGATACTCGCTGCTGGGATGCCACTCCAACCCCTCCTTCCATTGGAGAATTTTCTCGCCCTTCCGCGCGAACACCTCCGTGGGCGCGCCTTGAGGGGACCGGGATTTCCGAGCCAACCCAATTTTCCAGATGCCCCAGGTGTCATTGCGTTCACTCGCTCCGCCCGACACGAAATAGACCTCCCGGTCATCGGGCGACCAGGTCGGATAGGCGTCCATGCCGGCGGTTTGCGTCAGCCTTTTGGCAGTGCCTTGGAGATGCGGCAGCACCCAGACATCGCGGTTTCCGCGGCCGTTTCGATCCTTGTCATCCGCCGTGACCAAGAGCCATTCACCATCGGAAGTGTAGTTGCCCAGTCGGAGGTGGGCCGGGCCTGGAAATTGAAGGTCGTTCCAGGCAACTCGACCGCCGTCGAGCGACAGGGTCGTCAAACGGCGCGGCCCGGAGACGTAGGTGACGGCCCTCCCATCGGGACGCCAGCAGAGGTCCAAAGCCTTCTGGTCTTCGGGCACCTCGGTCCCGACCTGTTTCACCTCGCCGGTGGCTGCGTCCACGAGAAACAGCGCGTACACCAGCACTGGGTTGGCCCACGATCCGCTGACCTTTCTCACGGCATGCAGAATGAACTGCTGATTGTCCGGAGCCCACCGCGGCATCGTGAACGCGCCGCGAACGCCAGCAATCCTCCAGTCGGCCATCCCCTGAAGTTCGAGTTGGCGGGTGGTGCGGGTCCTACGCTCCCAGATGGTCATCTGGTTTGTCCCGGCGAACACAATCCGTTCTCCATCAGGTGCTCGACCTCGATACCAGTGCAGCAGCACTCGCCCCCGACGGCTCGCCCTACGCTGGTTTCCGCGAGGAAATCCATCTGCTGGAAAATACCGTCAACATTATCGACCGGCTCTTCTATTTGCCACGTATCGCCACGAATAGCCTCACGAAGGTGGATCCCACCAAGACGACGGTAGTCAACAATCCGACCTTAGGAGTGACGCTCACGATCCCGGCGAACACCGCCAAGCTGGATGGCACCAATTTCACTGGGAAGATCTCGATCTCGCTCGTACCCGAATCGCTGGCTCCGGCTGCCCTACCGGAGAACCTGGGCTTTGGGTTCCTCGTCACCATTCAGCCGGTTGGCCTGATCTTCTCCACCCCGGTCAAGCTCACGCTGCCCAATGTGGACAACTTGCAGCCTGGCATGGAACTCAACCTCTGGTCGCTTGATGCTGGCACAGGGCGTTTCGTGGTGGTTGGTGTCGCGCGCGTCTCTGTTGATGGAAAGAGTGTGGAAACGATCTCCGGCGGTGTGCGTGCCTCAGACTGGCATGCCGCACTTGTCCCGGCTCCGGCCATTGGCAACGGAGCCGAATCTGACTCCCTAGTCCGCCAGCCCAACGACTGTCCGAGCCCAGCCAACGGTGCGACCGCCGATCCCAAGAGTGGCGCGGTGAGTGCGGTCCATCGCATGACTCCGTATCGCACGTTCAGCGAACCCCGCACAATGGAACTCTTCTACGACAGCCAAAGTGCCGACCCCAATCCCATCGTCTGGTCCGCCACTCGAATTGAAGCCCCTGCCGGCAGAGTACCGCTGCCGCCGCCCCAATACATCTCCATGCAACCCCGCACTGGCGGAACCCGCGGCCCCACGGTCCACACACTCGAGAACACGCTCTCACCCGGCCAGGTGCTCCACCAATCCCTGGCGCTCGACGCCCGCGATCTGCCCACAGGGATCCACTCCGTCGATGTGAATCTCGTTCGCCGGTTCCCACAGTCGTTCGTCGGAAGCAGTTTCCGGTCTGACTCCATCGTGATCAATCATCGCTCCAGTTCCGCCGGCGTTGGCTGGAGTCTGGCGGGCATTTCGCGGCTTCACACCCAAGCCGACGGCAGCCAATTGTTGGTCAATGGTGGTTCAGCACTGCGGTACCGACCGGCGCCCTGACCTTTGCCGTGACCGATATCAACGGGGACACTCACCCTGATTTCCTGGTGCTGAACCGCAATACCGGCGGCAACTCCCCGAACGGGGTGCTTTCCCTGTTCCTGGGTGACGGGGCGGGAAACTCGGTCCTTGCAGGCACGCACCCGCTCGCCGGCGACCCGGCCGCGCTGGTGACCGGCGATTTCAACGGCGACGGCCGCCAGGATGTCCTGATTGCGCGGAATGGGGTGAATCGGTTCGCCGATCCCGCGGCGTTGGATGTACTGCTGGGAACTGGCCTGGGCGGTTTGAGACCCTCAGGAACCTTTGTGATGGCCAATGGTGTTGGCGCGTTTCTACGAACCGGCGATCTCGACGCCGACGGAGCACTGGACTTGGTATATGTCGCCGACCGCCAGGACCGCATCGGTGTGATGCTTGGCAATGGCGGCGGTGGTTTCGATGTTCCGCAGTTCTATTTCGTCGGGACCTTCCTGACTGACATAGCTCTGGCCGATTTTGACCGCGATGGATCCCTGGAACTGATTTCCAATCCGCGGGATAACTACGCTTTATCGCTCGCCCGGGGTGATGGTCGGGGTGGATTCGTCACCCCAGCGATTACAACGACGGCGCCATTCTCCCTAAGTACATTCCCTTGCTCGTTGATTCCTGGGGATTTTGATCATGACGGATCCGCCGACTTATTCGTTGGTCTGGGCGGTGCAGGCGGGCGAATCGCACGCAGCACTGATGGCATCCTTCAGTTTGCCCCTCCAATGATCCCCGAAGCCGCCGGCACTGCGGGTTCAGATGCCGCCGCTGACTTTGACCTGGATGGCAATCTCGATGTTGCTATCGCGAGCGGATCTTTCGGGAGGAGTGAGATCCGGGTCATCCTCCTGGATGGAAAGGGGGGCCGGAAACGCCATGTCGCCATTCCTGTTGCCGACGGAATTCGATGGGTGTCTGCTGCCGATCTCAATGAAGACGGCTGGCCGGACTTGCTGTGCTCGCGACGAGATCAATTGCGGGTTTTCCTGGCTCGGGGTAATGCCGAGTTTGATCCGGCTTTCAGCTTGGCCATCGGTCCCTTCCCTCCCCAGTGCGGACCCTTTGGCATCGGCGACCTGAACGGCGATGGCCACCTGGATCTCGCCGTGCCAAACGCGAACGTCGCCGAGATTCACATCTTCCGGGGCGATGGCAGGGGTGGTTTCGCGGTTCGGCCCAAACTCCCGCTCCCGTCCGCGGGCGGCGGGGCCATCGGGACACGAATCGCCGATCTGAATGGCGACGGACTGCGAGACCTCGTCACGATTTCTGGTTGGGGGAGGGGCGCGGTCTTGATTCACCTGCTCAAGCCAGATGGAACTTTCAATTCTTTACCCGAACTGTTCTTGCCCGGAACCTTAAGCGCCGTCGAGTTCTCCGTGGGTGAATACACCGGGGATGCCCGGCTTGACATTTTGTGCTTCAGTGGGGGTTTCGGTTACCGGAGTGCCTTCGTCCTGCCCGGTGACGGAACCGGCCGGTTTAGCCTTGGTTTCGGCCTCGTGCTGCCCACGTCGAACTCGACCCTCGTGAGTTTGGACCTGAACGCCGACGGTGTCCTGGACCTTGTCGCGGGTGAGCATCCTCTGAACCTGGCGACGTTCCTCGGCAAAGGGCGCGCCGAGGGGAATACATTCCGCAGTCCGCCCGGGGACTTCGCTGTGCTCGTGCGCAATGCCGATGGCACGTTCACTCGGCAGCTCAAGAACGGCACGCGTATCGAGTTCAATGTCGCCGGATTCCAGACCGCCATCGTCGATCGCAATGGCAACTCGACGACCTACACATACAGCGGTGAGCGGTTGGTCGAGGTCACCGATCCCGCCGGCCCCAAGTCGCAGTTCAGTTATGCGGGCGACCTCCTGACTTCGATCACCAATCCCGATGGGCGCGTGACCCGCTTCGCGGACGCCGCCGAACGAAACCTCGTGGCCATCACCGATCCCGATGCCAGTGTCCGCCGGTTCGGTTACGACGCGCGGAACCGGATGACCTCGCAAACCGACAAGGTGGGCGCCGTCACCCGTTACGCCTACAACTTTGCGGGTCAGTTTATGCAGGCCGATTTGCCGGATGGCTCGACGCGCAAGCTCATTCCCACCGCTGCGGCGGGCCTGGCCGATCCCGCCACGGACCAGGGCACGTCTGCCAATCCGTTGCCGAAGTTGCTCCGCGACGACGTCGTTGGTTCGTCCACCGATGGCAACGGCATCGTGACCGTGTTCACCTACGACGCTCACGGCAACCTGCTGCGTGCGGAGGACAATGACACCGCCCTTGCCTATACCTACGACCCGTGCCATCGCGTGCACACCTGCCGCACCCGCATTCTTGCCACCACGTTCGATGTCACCGTGACCTACGCCTACAATGCCGTCGGCGAGCGCACAAAGATGACCGACTCTCTGGGCGGGCTGACGCAATACCAGCGCGACGCCGTCGGCAGGCTTTCCCGGCTCGCGTTTGGCGGTGGCCGCGAGGTGACCCAGACCTATGACGCGGCCGGACGCACGACGGAGACCCGCTATCCGGGGGTGGTGCTGTTGTAGTCCGTGTTCGTGCGGTTGCGGTAGTGGCGGCGGGACGGCTCATTCCAGTCCGACGCCCTCATCGACAGTCACAGTGACACTCAGTGTCTCGATCAGGACGTTGCTCGTCGTTGGAAGCGGCCTGGGCGCGGTGGCGAACTTCAACTGGGCAGCGACGGGTGCTCCGGCATTGACGGTAAACATCGAGGTGAAGAGCAGCGTTACCTTCTTGACCTGGCTGAAAGTACTGTCCGGCCAGCCGCCGGTAGATTTGGCCAGTTGGCCAGTATCCGGCCAGCCCGGTGAAACCTTCCATTTCCGTGCCGTGGCGATCGATGCCCAAGGCAACCGGGTGGGCACCAGTCCGATCGTGACCATCTGACTTCACTGAACTGGAACCAATTCCCAACCTGGATTCCTCCCATGCCGCGCATCGTTCTACCGCCGTCGCCGATTTCGAAATCTCACTCCGACGGCAGCCGGATTATGGCCTGTGGTGGCGCGCTCTTGCTGCTCGTGTCTCCGCGTCCTCCAGCTAAGGTGGCGTGACAAACATGGGCACCCTTTTCTTGCCGACCAACTTCCTGTCGAAATTGGATTTATCGAGACATTGAAAACCTAGGATCATGCATTGCTAGATGCCATCGGTTTGGTTTAGCCTTCGCACGGCACCCATGAGCGCCGAACTTCCAAATCCTTCCGAATCCGCGATGGCATCGCGGCGGGAGTTTCTTTTTCGAGGCGGGGGCGGTTTTGGAGCGTTGGCATTGGGGTATCTATTGGGGCGCGATGGCTATGGAGCCAGGGCTTTTGGGGGGAATGTCTCGTTGCGATCGGGGCAACCATTAGCCGCGCGGCAGCCTCATTTGAGTCCCAAAGCCAAATCGGTGATCTTCCTGTTTATGGAAGGTGGACCGAGCCATTTGGATCTGTTCGATCCGAAACCCCTGTTGGACCGCCTTGCGGGTCAGCCGATGCCGGAGTCGTATGGGCGTCCGATTACGGCGATGGGAACGGCCAACAATACGTTGATGCCGAGCCGGCGGGTTTGGAAGCGTCGGGGAGCCTCGGACCTTTGGGTGAGTGATTGGTATGACCAGATGGCAGCCCATGCCGATGATCTGTGTGTCCTGAGATCCTGCTGGGCGGATGGGTTGAACCATGTGGGCTCGGTCTGTCAGATGTGCACTGGAGATATTTTGGCGGGGCGCCCCGCGTTGGGCAGTTGGGCGATGTATGGGCTGGGGGCGTCTAATGAAAATCTGCCGGCCTTTGTGGTGTTGACCGATGCGGGAGAAGTTAACGGTGGGCCCAAGAATTGGAGCAGCGGGTTCTTGCCGGCGGTGTTCCAAGGGACGCAATTCCGGAACGATGGGGCACCGATTTTTCACTTGGCGCCACCCAAAACCACCGGGGCGCAACAGCAGCGAAGTAAGCTGGATTTTCTGGCCCAGCTCAATGCGCGGCATGCGGCGGCCCGGGACAATGACAGCGAGTTGGCTGCTCGTCTCAACAGCTATGAACTGGCGTGGCGCATGCAGTCGGCGGCACCAGAAACGGTGGACTTGACCACGGAATCGGAGGCAACCCGCAAGTTATATGGATTGGATGACGACGTGACACGGAAGTTTGGAACGAACTGTCTTTTGGCGCGGCGGTTGGTGGAGCGCGGTGTGCGGTTTGTGCAATGCTTTTCTGGAAGTGGCAGTGCTTGGGATGCTCATGAAGATTTGGAAGGCAACCATGGAAGGCGGTGTCGTGAGACCGATCGTCCGATTGCCGGGTTGCTGACCGATCTCAAAGCGCGCGGGTTGTTGGATCAAACCTTGGTGGTATGGGGTGGTGAGTTTGGTCGGACACCTTTCAACGAGAAGGGGAAGGGGCGAGACCACAATCCCTGGGGATTTTCGATGTGGATGGCGGGGGGCGGTGCCAAAGGTGGCACCGCAGTGGGAGAGACAGATGAGTTGGGATTGCGGGCAGTGAAGGATCGCATCCATGTTCACGATTTGCATGCGACCATTTTGCATCTGATGGGACTCGACCATTTGCAACTGACTTGGCAGCATAATGGGCGCGACGAGCGGGCGACGCTGAATGGTGGGGAGTTGGTGACTCAAGCGCTCGCTTGAACTCCGGAGCAACCCCGGATTAG
>SXGS01426516.1_pt1 | contig 19467 bp, 1 predicted proteins | sample 3174681 | NCBI WGS metagenome assembly SXGS01 (sample SAMN11356861, study PRJNA531348) | freshwater metagenome | isolation source: freshwater sample F1-80 | place: China: Fuxian Lake, Yuxi | collected 2017-12-25 | reverse complement strand
GGAGCGCAGTGGTCGAATGGCGAGTTTCCGAAGTGTCGATCAATCCGGTGTACGAGTGGGTTTTTATGAGTCGTCTAAACTGAATCCTGCAAGCTATACAAGCCATACGTTCAGACTAGACCTCATTGAGGTAGTAACACTGTTCGGCCTTGCCCAATAACCGCGGCGCATTTACTGGAGAATTCGATTTCCGCAATACCCGGGGTTACGTGCTGCAGGTGACCGCTGGCATTGATTTCGTGAACGGAGTCGCCTCGTGGTTGCTAAGAGCTGTGGATGCCGAAACGGGGTTAGTGATCAACGATCCACAGATCGGGTTGCTACGCGCCGGGGAGACCGCCAGAGTGGGTTACACAATCCAAGCGCGCAGTTCGGAGGGCACAGGTGCTGAGATTGTCGCCATTCCACGAGCCATTGTTGGCAGCGGTGTTCCGCTGGACGGAGTCCCTGCTGTCCACACGGTGGACACGATTGCGCCGACCTCCCAACTCTCGGTGGCTGCGACAGGAGCGGGCCATTATCGGCTTCAATGGCTGGTTGGCGACGACCTTCAGGGCTCTGGTGTGTGGTTCAGTACCGTGTACGTTTCTGTGGATGGCGGCGCGTTCACTGTATTGTTAGAGAACACCACCGTCACCGAAGTGGAATATGACAGTCCGGGCGGAAAATTGGCACAGTTCATTGTGTTGAGTGTCGATCAAGCAGGCAATGTGGAGGCGTCGCCCGATGGTGTGGAACTACCGCCCTACAATCTCCCGCTGAATCTCGGCACCATTCCCCGCGCACCGACGGTAGCCCCACCCGAACCGGCGCTGGCACTTCCAGAGCCTGCTGTGCCGTCGAGTGCGATGTTCCTAACGCTGTTGGATCGTATTCGAACCGCCGCATCGCCCAGTAGACCGGCGGGATTCACGGATGTTTATGAACCGTTTGCTGGCAGTGGATTTGTTCTGGGGATCCCAGGTTCCGGTGCCGGTGTCGGGGCCCTGGCGCTTGCGGTGTCTCCCGACGGCAATTCGCTGTGGGTGAGCGGTGGTGCGGGGCGCAATGTTCTGTGGAAATTCTCGCGGCTGGGTGGTGTGGCAGCGGAGCCTTTGATGGTACTCGATCAGCCGATCTACGACTTGGTTTTTGATCCCGCGGGAGGTTTGTGGGCGACCACTGGAGGGGGTGCGCTACTGCAATTGAATCCATCAAATGGAGCGATTCAGAAACGCTTCGGCTCTGGAATCCAATTGGGCTTGGCGGTCGATGCGGTTCATCAGCGCTTGTTTGTCTCGACGACTCGTGGTGTCGAGATTTTCGATTTGGCCACCCAACAGTTTTCTGCCTTCAGCAGCTCCCGAGTAGATGGTCTGGCGCTGGGAACAGATGGGAAACTCTGGGGAGTGGAGTGGCCAGACCGCAGCCAGTTAATCCGCTTCACGGACAAGGGTAAGGCTGAGGTTCTCTATGTCTTCGACACCCCGGCCGATAGCCTCGCCTTTGGTCGCCCGGGCACAGTGAGCGACGGATTGCTGTTTGTCAGTCACAACACCGGGTCCCTCAGCGTGATTGAACTGGCTTCCCGAGCTGTAGGCGCTGTGGCTGGCGGTGGCACTCGTGGCGAAGGATTGCGCCTCGATGCGGATGGGCGAATCTATCTGGCGCAGTCCGATCGTGTGACTGAACTCGCACCGATCGTGGCTCCCCGGATCATTTCAGTGAGTCCTGCACCCGATGCTGTGGTCCTGCCGCCAGTCACCAGTCTCTCGATTTACTTTGATACGGACATGCAGCTTGGGGCTGGCGGTGTCACATCTCTGTCTCATTACGAGTTGGTGGAGGCCCAGTCGGGGTTAGCGGTGGGCCTCGGTGGAGCGACTTATGATGGAGCCCAACGACGGGTGCGACTGAACACGTTACCGTTGGCGCCAGGAGTTTATGAACTGCGAGTGCGCGCCACGGTGTCGAGTGAGCGTGGGGTTGCCATGGGAACGGCTTACACGACGCAATTCCAAGTGCTGAATGATCTGACTGCGGTGTTGCCACTGACCTTTTCCAACACACGTTCGGACTCGGTCAATCAAACCGTCACATTTGATCTGACTCTCAAGAATGTGTTGCCATACGCGGTGACGGCTCCAGTCCGCGTGTTGTTCGCGGACTTGACGGCATCTGAAACCGGGGAGACTCCAGGATTGCTGGATGCCAGTGGTGTGACGGATGAGGGCGTGCCCTATATTGAAGTGGAGCTGGTACCGGAGGGTCGATTGGAATCGGGCGCGTCGCGCACACGGACCATTACCGTCGTCAATCCGGGACTGCGCGTTTCAGATCTGCGGGTTCGAGTCGTGGCGGCCGTACCTCCGAATCAATTGCCGGTGTTTACATCATCCCCGGTGCTGGCCGCGACTCAAGGATCAGGCTATTCGTACACCGTCCGAGCCAACGACTCGGATGGCCCCAGTATTCGTTATGTGCTGGCGCAAGGGCCGGCCGGCGCGTCAGTCGATGCCGTGACAGGAGTGTTGGAATGGTTGCCGACTCGCGCGTCTGGTGTTCGAGCCACATTTGTTGTCCGGGCGTACGATATTCGTGGAGGCTCTGCGGAGCAGCAATGGGACGTGGCGATCCAAGGGGGAAATCGCGCGCCGGAATTGTTTGTAAACTCTGACTATACGGTTCGTGAAGGCGAGTTGTTAGAGATTCGTCCTTTGGCCGTTGATCCGGATGGAGACGCTTTGACCTATGCGGCGGTGCGTTTGCCACCTGGGGCGGTGTTTGACTCTCGGGACAATGTGTTGCGATGGACCCCGGGCGCGGATGCCGCGGGCCGGTACTCCGAACTGGAACTGTTGGTGACGGATGGGCTGACGGCGGTCACGCGTTTGTTCAGTGTTGTGGTGACGGATGTGAATCGCGCGCCGGTGTTCGACGCGCCCACTGTCCAAACGGTGAGGGAAGGGGAAACGCTGTTCCTGGAGCTCGAAGCGACGGATCCAGATGGCGATGTGTTAACGTTCCGGTCGCCCAATCTGCCGCCGGGAGCATCATTGGTGCCTAGCACCGGAGAATTCCGTTGGACCCCGACGTTCACCCAGCATGGTTCGGTCTCCGTGGTTATTCTTGTGGACGACGGCAAGATCACGGTGAATCGCTCGCTTCGGGTAACTGTTCTCAATGTGAATTCCCCCGTGCATTTCCCATCTCTGGGACCGGTGGATGTGTTTGAGGGGCAGAACATCCGGTTGCGCCTTGCCGCATTGGATGCGGATCATCCGGAACTTGTGGCGGGTGGTGGCGAGGATACCCAGGTGGAGCAGGGAAACCGACCCTCCCCAATTCAGTACAGGATCACAGGGCTGCCGGAGGGTGCGACATTTGATGTGGCGACTCAGTTGTTGGTCTGGACTCCAGGCTTTAACCAGGCGGAGGAATATCGAATCGGGCTCGAAGCGACCGACGATGGGGATGGCACTGGAACCCCGACCACGGCTACTGCCACGGTGCTTATCCGAGTGCGCGATGCCAATGCGCAGCCGACATTTGAACCGATCGGATTGCAGCGAGTGGATTCCGGTTCGACGCTCGAATTGGTGGTTCGCGCCACGGACACCGACGGGAGTCCCTTGAGTTTGTCCTCAGCTGGATTGCCGAGTTGGGCCTCCTTTGCGGATCGCGGCGACGGGACTGGTGTGTTGCGCGCGTTCCCTGCGGCGAGTGAGAGGGGCGATTTCGAAGTCACCCTGTCGGTCCGGGATAACGGGAACGGTGTTCCTCAACAGGCGTTGATTGGAACCCGGACATTTATCCTTTCGGCCAGGGCGACGAATGTCGCTCCGGTTTTGGAACCGATCGGAACGCGGGTAATCCTTTTGGGTGAGACCTTGCGACACACGATTCGTGCGGCGGATCTGGATCAAGATGGACTGACCTTTGCTGTGGAAGGATTGCCGGTGGGCGCAACCCTAACCTCGACGGGAATCTATGGCCAAGCGGAACTGGTGTGGACGCCGACTGCGGGAGCGTTGGGGAACCACACCGTCACCGTGCGGGTGACGGATAGTGGGAACGGGGCTGCGGCGTCGGCGCAGAGTGATTCGGAAACTCTGACATTGAAAGTGCGGGGCAATAATGCGGCTCCCGTGCTTGTTCCGCCAGCCACTCAACTATTGTCAGAAGGAGTTACGTGGAAACTTCTGCCCATTGGTACCGACGCCGACGGAGATGATCTGCACTGGACGGCTCAGGGCTTGATCGCTGGGATGACCCTGTCGAGCACGACCGGCGAAATGACCTGGACGCCCACCCTCGCCCAAGCCGGCACCTATGCGGTGAACTTGATGGTCACTGATGGGAGTCGGACGGATGAACGGGTAGTCACATTGTCCGTGGCAAATACGAATCGAGCTCCCCGGTTCTCCGCAGGGACCGTCTTTCGAGTGGATGAAGGACTCCCACTCAACTTCCTGCTTTTCCCCTCAGATCCGGATGGCGATCGGCTGGTCCTTTCGAGTGTGGGTGGATTGCCTGCGGGTGTTTCACTGGATGCACAAACCGGCGAGGTGGCGTGGGCCCAGGACTTTGATCAAGCTGGAGAACATGCTCTGCGATTCCGCGCAACCGACCCTTCGGGAGCGACGGGTGACGTAGTGATCCGTGTATTGGTTGCCAATGTAAATCGCGCGCCGGTTCTGCCGGCCCTGAACTCTCATGTGCTGCGAGTTGGGACTGAGTTCCGATTGGTATTGAATGGTACCGATCCAGATACCAACTCGGCGCTTCGGTACGTCATCCAAGAGGCGCCGGCGGGAATGGTGTTAAACGCGGCGACTGGCGAAGTCCGATGGACACCGACCGCGGGTCAATTGGGAGATCGCACCTATCTAGTGACGCTTTCGGATGGAGACGCGACGGTGTTGCGCCCGCTGAGGTTGGTGGTCAGCAGCACGCCGATTCCGCCGAACGTACGGCTTGAGTTGACGCCTTCGTCGGGTGCCCTGCCGGGCCAGCGTCTACAGGTACAGGTTCTGGCGGATGGTATTTCGACGATTTCGACCCTTGGGTTGAAGGTGGATGGTGTCGAGCGGTCCTTGGACTCATTAGGACGGTTTGTGTTGGTACCGACGAAGCCGGGTCGCGTGGAATTGGTGGGGCATGCGACCGATGACGATGGGCAATCCGCCGAAGTCACTGTGGACGTCAAGGTGCGTGATCCCGATGACTTCGCGGCGCCATTGCTGACGTTGGATGTCTTGGACAGCGACGGACGTTTGAATGGTCCAACATCGATCCAATACTCGGTGGTAGATCGGAACCTGGACGAATTCCGATTGGAGATTGCGGAACTTGGGTCCAATGCGTGGGTGGCGTTAAGTTCCAGCATCGTTCCGGAGAATTCGGGGAGGTATGTTGTGGATCCGGCACAGTGGCGCAATGGGTTTTATCAGCTGCGCTTGGTGGCAACGGACATGACGGGTCGAACCAGCCAAACGGAACGGATTGTGGAGATTCAGTCCGTTGTGAAGGGTGGGGCCTTTGAGTTGGTGAAACCAGATCTGGCGGCGGTGTTGGACGGCGTACCGGTCAGTCTGAACCGTTTTTACTCGAGCTTGGGCATTGGATCCGCTGGATACTTCGGATCTGCGTGGCAGTTGGTTGGCAACCTCTTAAACGTGCAGGTGCTTGGACAAGCAGTGCGTGACGGAGCGGGTGTGGTCGAAACCGGATTGGCTCGAGGAAGTCGAGTGATGCTGGATTTACCGGACGGGACCCGCTCTGCATTCACGTTTAGTCCATCGAAGGTGGCCGGTGAAGGGTTGAACCTGTTCCGTGCTGCCTGGACGCCCGATTCGAACGTTCGATACCAGTTGGACACGGGCACGATGCTATTGAGCGAGATCGCAGGCGCTTACCGTTTGGAAGCCACTGGGGCCTTGTACGATCCATTTGCGTCGGCAGCGGTGGTGACTTTGACTCATGGGGATGGTACCCGCCACGACTACGTCAATGCCCGTTTACAGCGCGTCACTTTGGGGACCGGCCAATCCGTGCTGTGGTCGGATGCTGGTCTGCTTGGGAGCAATGGGCAGCGTGTGGATTTTGGCACGGATGCTTCCGGCAGGATTCATCGCATTAGTGGTTCTGGAATTGGAATTCCGACGGTGGATTATGAATACGACGCGCTGGGACGATTAATCACCGTAAGCGGCGGCGGTGTGGCTCAGCAATCCTACCGCTATTCTGGTGGTAACCTATCGGGTGTACTGCCATCGGGGGGCCAGATGGGGCAGTTTATTCGATACGATGTGGCGGGACGGTTCCTTGGTACAGAGTTTGTCCCTGCGGCTCTTGTCGTGAGCGAGCGCATTGCGGCGCCGACCGCGACGGTTGGGCTGGCATCGGGCGGCAAGGTTCGAGTGGCATTGGAAGTCACCCAAGCGTCTCAATCGGGCACGGCTTCCGATCGAATTCTGCTGGCAGTCCTTGTCCGGGGTAATGGAGGGGCCGCGCCGCGGTTGCTGAGCCTCGACGGCGGAGACGTCTTGGTGGAATCGGAATCTGCCGAAGGGAGGACCACCATTATTTCCGTGGATCCGGGTGAAACCACCTATCTGAACCTACAGAATGGATTGGGTGGCACCGCTGGGCAAGCGACCGTCTCCGTCGTCGTCGTGGGCGATGTCACCCGGGATGGGCGAGTGGATGGCACAGACCGTCAGGTTTTGGAGGCGGCTCTGGGTACGACTTTGGGCCAACCGGGTTTTGTGCCTGGTGCCGATGTCAATCGGGATGGCCTCATCAACGAGGTTGACCGGGATTTGCTGACTCAGAACCGTGGTTGGAATGGAAGTCGGTCTCCGGTGCTGCGGAGTTTGACGTTCCCGACGCACGAGGGGTTGGCGATTTCCGTGGATTTGAGATCCCTGGTGGTCGCTGCGGATCGCGATGTCTTGCGCTTCGAATTAAACGAGGTACAGGGCGGTCGGGCGGCTCTCGGGGCGGATGGCAGGACAGTGCTGTTCGAACCGACGGCTGGATTCACTGGAGCCGCCAGTTTCCGAGTTGTCGCCCACGATGGAATTCTCCAGAGCGCTGCGGTTACCGTGACCATCCCGGTGAGTGCCTCGCCGCTGTTGCGGATCCGTTTCGCTGAATCCACGGCTCGATTGGATTTGGGGGCAACGCGATGGGTTGCGGTTTTGGGCGACTTTGACGATGCGACAGGTGTTACTCTTCCGAATGGATATCTGGAATTCACCAGCACTGATTCTACCCTGTTGGCGGTGGGTAGGGATGGCCGGGTGGCTGGCTTGCTCCTCGGCGGTGCCGGTATCATCGCCAGTCGAGGCGGATTCCATGCGGCTATGGGCTATCGAATCGGCGCCACACCGGCCGGTTCCGATTCGGTGCTGGAAGCTCGCGGACTGACAGTGACTCCCAATACGCTGGCGGTGGGAACCGGCGGCGATACGCGTCCGCTAGTGGTTTTGCATCCCGACGGTACGGACTTGACGCTGGGTAGCTCTGGGACTCGATACCTCTCCAGCGACGACGCCAGAGTGACCGTTACTGCGGACGGCTTGGTTACTGGCAGGGCGCTAGGTGAAGCTGTCGTGACGGTGATGCATCGATCGGTTCTTCAGACCGTCATGGTGCAGGTTGTTCCCATCCAGACAGCTCCTGTTTTGATTGGAGCAGGTGGTGGTGTGGTGGACACGGGATCGGGCACAACCGTATCGATCCCGGCTGGGGCGTTGGCCACGCCGACGGCGGTCAGTTTGGCGTTGTTGAGCGAAACTGAACTGCCTTACGCCTTGCTGCCGGGTCAGAAATTTGCCGGGGGTTTCCGGTTGGGTGTCGGGGCGACGACGTTGGCTGTGCCTGTGACGGTTTCGATTCCCGTACCGGGTGCCGCGATTGGGGCAGAAGTCATCTTTTACCGGGCGACCCAATTGCCTGGTTTGGATGGATTGCCACAAGACGTCTGGTTGCAGGTGGCGTTTGGAGTGGTCGGTGCCGATGGCGAGGCTCAGGTACGCGGCGGATTCCCAGTCCAGGGCATCCGAAATTCTGGCGACTATCTCGTGAGTGAGACGGTCGCGGCGAGTGTTGGAAGTGTCTTGGGGCGGGTGACGCTGGCGAATCCAATCGCGGCGACCTCACTTGGGTTCTACTTCCTGGTGGCTCCGGAAACAGGCGGCGGTGCGGCACCTGCCAATGGAGCGCGTCTCCATGGACCCTCATTCCAGGGGGTCGCGATGGCCTTACAGGGGGTTGTCACGGTGCAAGCTCCCGTCACCCCGTCGGCTCCCGTCGGCGCACCGTCCAACCAGATTCAGGAACTGTTGACCTTCGGATACTTGGATTATGTCGCCCGGATGAATCCGGCAAAATACCAAGTTTTTGTAATCGAACGAACGATCGACGTCGCTGTGCCGACGTTCTCATCGACGATTATCGATGTTCAGGCGAATCAAGTCGCTACGGTCCGTTCGGAATTCCGCAACACGGTGTTACCGGCGGATCATTCGAGTCAACCGCCGGTGGTCACGAGTCTGACGGCGCGGCCGGAGTCGTTTAATAATGAGATACGTTCCGTTTTTGTGATTCAAGTGGAGCGGTTGCTCTGGGCTGAGGCGCCGGGCGGAGTGGGGGCTTTGCTGGATGACATCCGGGTTTTGTTCGAGCCCATGGGTGCCATGGTCAATTCGACCACGGGTCGCGCTCCGGGCACCTTGGAGGTGTCTGGGAACGATTTGCGATACAACGCAGCGACCAAGACGTTGACGGTGGCGGTGCCGCGTGGGTTAGCAGTGGGCGCGGTACAGGTTCGTGTGGAGCGACGGCAAAATGAGGCCAATGCTGCGATGGTGGTGGCTGGAGTTCAACCCGTGCCGGTGACAGTGCGGAGTGCCGCGGTCTCTCTGACCGTACCGAATCGGTATGTTTTCAGCGGATTGACTAGCGACAATCAGCTCCTTGTGATTGATGCGCTCGCGGTGACACCGGCGCCGGTGGCCCGCATTCAAGTGCCCTTTGGAACGCCGCGCGCCTTGGCACTCACGCCGGACTTGAGCCGACTGTATGCGACGTTGGCGGGTACTTCGGCAGTGGGGATTTTCGATGCGGTGACCTTTCAGCCCATGGATGCAAATCCTACGACGGCTGGATTGGATGCGATCCAGCTGCCCGCTGGGGCTGCACCGTTCTGGGTGGCGGTAGGTTCGGCCAATGACTTCCTCTTTGTCTCCGACGAGCGAGCGGGGCAAGTCTATGTGATCGACATTCGCGTGGGCTCTTCGACTTATCACGAAGTCGTCCAGACAGCGGCTGCGGCTCCCGCGCCGAGCGGTTTGCGCGGCTTGGCCGTGGATGCGGACGGAAAGCGGTTGTATGTCGCGGCACCGGATTCGGTGATGTTCGGAACCGGTGGACGGTCTCGTCCGGGCCGAATCTTGGTTTTTGATATTGATGATTCCAATCTGGCGACGGTGCTCCGGCCGGCAGCGGTGATTGTGGGAGGCAACGAAACCTACGGCGTGACGGCTGGGTTCGAGCCGGGTCAGGTGGTGTTCACGAGTCGGTTGACCGATGGCAAGGGGTTTGGCGCGATTGAAGCGCTGAAAGCGGTCTTTGCAGACGTGAATTTGGGATCCACCACGAATGATTTCGATGTCAACAACGCCATTGGCGCCGCGGTGCTACCGGACGGTCGATATGCGTTTATCACCGGTTACAACCAGTTTCTCGAAGGATTGCCCTCCCATGATCCAAATATTCCCCCATTCCGAGCGGGTGGGAACATTGGTGTGATTGCAGATCCCTATGGAACACCGCGGCTGGTGGCTGCGACGGTGATGGTTCCGAACAGTTTCCCGGACAACTTGGTGCTCTCGCCCGACGGCAAACGGTTGTTCGCGGCGTATCGCGGTGGTTTGGATCGCGGAGTATATGTCTACGACGTGGCAGAAATCTTACGGACGGTAGCGACTCAAAGTGTCGATGACTTGGAGCGGTTTCCGTTGGATCATTTGAACTCCGATGTTTTCATTGGACGCATTGAGACGGGGACGGGGCGTCCGGTGGGAATGACCTCGCGAGTGAGCGTGGGTGGGGACCTTCGAGTGGGCGAATTTTCGGAGAGCGAAGTTCAGTCGGATACCGACGTGGAAGTCAAGTACAGGGTGCTGGCTTCGGATGGGGTTTTGGCACGTGGAGTGCCATGGATGGAACGATTGTATGTGGTAAACGATCAGGGACTGAAACGTTTGGTGGCCGAGGCGCAATATTCCGAAGCCGGCGAGCGTCGATGGAAGGTGCGGTTCCCGGTCCTCTCCACGGAAGGGCAGGGTGGTTCGCTGAGTGAAGACGCGGTGAAGTCGGGACTGAAATGGCGAGTGGAATTGGACACGGGCAATGCGCTGCAGGAATCCAACGAGGCTAATAACTCCGGCACCGGAACCATTGTCCTGAAATTGCCGGACCTCGAAGTGAGCGGCATTGAACGGCCCTGGTTGTTCTTCGACAACGCGACCCGCAAATTCATCTTGCTGAGCGAAACACCGACGATTCGGTATGTGGTTCGAAACACAGGGGCAGCACCAATTGCCGCAGACGTCGCCTGGGCTGAGGAACTCTGGATTGGTACCGATTCAGACATATCGGTGCCAAACGACATCAGCAACGGGGTCTGGCACTTGCGCGTCGCGCGGTTGACCGGCGGCCCCGAGTTTCGGGGCAATTTTGAGGTGCTGGGGTCCAGGACTCGATCGGTACGGTTGGATCTTTCCAAGATCCTGATCCCTGCTGGCATCGACTCGCAAAAACTGGAGTGGGTGGTCGAAGTGGATGCCGTGGCGTCTGCTGGGGATTCAACGCCTTCACCGGCAGCACAGGGAGCGCAGTTGCAATCTCCTGCGCTTCACGACAAGGCGTTTCCAACGAGTTCCAAGAACCGTTATGTGATTCAATCGGGCACTGCCACCGACCCCATCGGTCGCAAGAATGATCGCGAGAGCAAACCGGCTCCGTTTGGAGACACGACGCCATTGCGGTTCGAACCGATCGGTTCCGCTTGGGATACCGACGATAAGACAAGAACCTCGACAGCTCGAGGGACGATCGAGATCGGTTTCGAGCCTGAGGCTGGAAAACTCTTTGTCCCGCTACTTCGAGTCACCAATGGCGAGGTGGTTCTGCAATTCGTTGAAAAACCCACGGCGGAAAACAAGGGGACAATCTCGATTCGGGGGGTGATCAATCCATTGATTGGAAACCCGGCGGGCAACCTGGGAAATCTGGGGAGTTTCGCCGCGACGATGCAGATCGGGAAGACCACCATGGCGGTTTCGCGTATCATTGGTGGCAGCAACTTCCGGATGGCTGGGCTCAAGTTCAGCATGTCGCGCGGGAATGATTTGGGCGCGATTGAATTTGTGTTGCCGAATACGAAGGGTGCGGGTGCGACCGGCGAAATTCGAGTGAGCGGGTTTCTTGAGTTACCCAAGACATTCCAGGGAACGGGTCAAACGGATGTCTGGTTATCTGGCGACAATGCGGTTCGGATGGGGCCGGGAGGGTTGACGCTGAACGCGAGTGTCGTCACGCCGGGCGTGGGTGCCGAGGAAGGCCGACTGAATCCAAGCTTCACGTTCACATTGGATGGATTGCGGTTCCAGAGCGATCTGGTGGTCTTGAAATACGCGCTCAAAGACGTGGTAACGGAAAATCCGAACATGTTCTTTGGTGGCAAATTTGGAATGGGCGCATTTGGAATGGCACAGGTGCATTTGACGGAGAAGACGGGTTACTTCTTGATTCGTCCCGATGCGGGCGCGGGTCCGCCCACGGTGGGATGGGAAGGCACGGCAATCCTGCCGCAGATCGCGATCAATGACATTTGGGTCATACAAAACATGACCTTGAAGCTGCATCAACTTCCTGGGAATCACTGGCATGCCCTCGGTGATGGCAAAGTCACAGAACTACCCCAGGCGCCGCAGTTGAAATTATCGTACACCTACGATCGTGGCGCTAATGACCAGGAGGCACTTGGTTTCAAGTGGACCATTGAGCGTCAGAGTGTGGACCCATGGATCAGCGTGCTGGGCATCCGTATTCGCGAGGACATCAAGGTGTATTTCAAGGGTGATCGCAATCCCCAGGAGTTCCCGGAGTGGGATCCTGAATTGCAGATCGCGGGCAAGGGCGATCTGCCGCCTCAATTGGTCGGAGAGGTGAAAGACGTCGATAAGGAATTCAAGATCACTTTTGCCGACGAGGACGACAAACGGCTTCGGATCAACAAGGACGGCGTGTTCCCCAACAAGGACAACAAGCCGATGACATTGAAAGAGAAAGCGGGAGGGCGTCTTTTCCAAAACCTCAAGGCTGAATTCATCGGCACAAAACTGACCTTCAAGCGCGAGGCGGATCCTAAGAACCCCGGCAAGTTTGACTACGTCGCCGAATTTCATGGATTGATCCGATTGATCACGATTCGCGAGACAGCGGAAGGGAACGTAGAGCGCGAGACGGTGATCGATTTCTCCGGTGATAAGAACTACGTCAAGTTCACTTCAAAAGGCATCATTGTCGTGGGCGAAGTGCGGATGTCCGGGCCGTATTATATTTCCAAGGACGGCTCTTGGCGCCTGTCCGAGATCGTCCTGAGGTACGACAATTCCAATCCGAATGTGCCTACGCTAAACGGCAGCGCCAAACTCACAGCGCCCACGTCTGATGGCTCCAAGGATCCGTTTGAACTCAAAGTCAAGCTGACGCCAACGCAGTTCAGCTTCTCGATTGCCAAGAAAGGGCAGTTGTTGAAGTTCGCGATCCTTGGATTCGAGGTGTCAGTGAATGGATTTGAATTCGACTCGGACAAAGATCCCAAAGCCGATCCTGAGTGGGATCCCATCATGAAATTGCGTGGGTCGATCACGCTGCCCTCAAAGATTACGGGCGGCAAAGAAGTTAAGGTCGATATCGGCACGGATCCCAAGAGTACCGATGAGATCCGGGTATCGCGTGACGGTATCGAGATCACCGGTGGGCACATCCGCTTCAACAAGGAATTCATCTTTAAACTGTTCAACAAACTCGAAATCACTTCGGTGGATCTCGATGTGGCGTTCGTCTATACGAACGACAAAAAGGAGGCCAGTATTACGGGCCAGTTCAAGATCCCGTCCCTCGGCAACCTGGTTGTGGACTTGAGTGGCAAGGATGAGAAGGGCAACGACCGCCGTATTTTCGTCAAGGACGACTCGGGAACGATCTTGATCGAGGCGAACGTTCAGTTGACTGCCGAGAAGTTGGAGTTGACGAAACCTGGTGCTGGCGGCGGCGACGTTTGGTTGCTGCAGAAGATTCAGGTGGACGTCTTGAAGCCTCTGAAGTCCGCGACGGTCACGGTGAAAGGAAAGGCCGAGTTGAAGAGTCCGGATGGAGACATAGCGGGTCTGGACTTCTTGTTCGAGAATCTGAAGCTGAAGGAAATCACGCTGAAGACCGACGACAAGAAGACGGTGGGTGTGTTTGGGGCGAAACTGAACATCAGCTATATTCACCTGATCGTGGATCGGAAACCGGACGAAGGCAGTGATTGGGATCCCGTGGTGGAGCTTCAAGGATTCCTCGTGTTACCGGAGCGTTTTGGCAAGGCCATCAACGCAACCGAGATTCGGGCGGATGTCACGGGCAAGAACAAATTGATCATCACGTCAGATGGCGTCGAAATGACGGGCGGGAGTGTGAGTATCGACAAGGTGGACTTCCGGTTATTTGGGCAGATCGACGTGCATGGCGAGAGCCTGAAACTGTCCTACAAACAGGCGGTGAAACCGGACGCCGCCAATCTGGTGCCGGCCAAACCGGGTGAAATCAACTATGACTTGTTTGATCAATTTACGATCAACGGCGTTGTGACCCTCACGATTCGCGGCACTCGTGTGACGGTGGATTTTGCTGAGGCTGCCGGGAATTCTGTTCGCATCATCCGGGTGAACGGTCAGAACAAAGTGATCCTCATCGGTGAGATTGCGGTGGCGGACATCAAGATCGTCCCGAACGTCTGGGAACTTCGCGAGGCTCGATTCAAGTTCAATACGGAGAAGGATCTGTATGAAGGCAGTGCGAAGCTGACGTTCCCTGGAGGCGTGGGTGTGGAGGTGGAATTGGGTTTCTCAAAAGGGTCGTTGAATAAAGTGACGGCGGCAGCCATGCCGTTCCCTAACGGAATCCGTATTCCACTCGGTACGACGGGGGCGTTCCTTAGGGGATTGGGTGGCGGTGTGGAAAACATCGCGGATCCGGGCAAGCCGCTTTTGTTTAAGGGCAGCGCACTGATTGTGGCTGGACCGGACATCGCGGTACCGCTGCCTGCGTGGGCTGGCGGTCCATTTAATGGTGCTGCCCTGGCCATGAGGGTGGATGTCGAAATCGATAAGAAGCATTTCAAAGGGACGGCGCGCGCTATAGCGGTAGGGGATATTTTGACACTCACCGGTCTGGCGAATGGGCAATTGGAGATAGAGATCGATTGGAGTAGCGCCCATTTCCAAGTCTCCGGGACCTTGGCGGCGCTCGGTGGATTGGTGACGCAGACGGGCAATCTCACGATGGACTTCAATCCCGGGTTGGTGCTGAAGCTGGGCGGTTCCGCCAGTGTGCGGCTCCCGTCCATTGATCCAATTCCAAAGGCTCTCCAAGGACGGGCGCTCGCTCAATCGAGTGCGCTCCTTTACTATCGAGCCTCGGGGCATTCACGGACAAACTTTGTCGCCGGAGCCGGCACCTACGATTTCCCGACATTTACGGTTGCGGGACGCACGATTGGAGGGGTCCAGGTGTTGGGTGTGGTCGCTCGTTTTGACGGCGACTTCGATTGGATGTTCAACTACCCGGCTGGCATCGTGGGTGCTGCATCGATCGCTCGGTTGTTGGATGCCGGGTTGGCCGATGGTGATGCGGTTGGCGCTTTTGAGATTGTGCCGGGAACAGATTGGGTCCTGTTAGGTGCCAATTGGGAAAACCCCACAACTGCCGTTGTGCCATTGATTGTTGAATTGCCCGATGGAAGCCAAATCAACGAATCCGAATTTGCCGCTCACAACATGGCGGTAGTCGACTCTCTGACGAGTGCTTCCGGCAAATCTGTATTTGTCGCGGCGCCGCAGGTGGGTCGCTATCGTTTACTCGTTCCGCAAGGCGACTTGGGCAACGTGGAATTCGACGCCATTCGCGATGTCGGCCCCTCTCCGACCCTCCAAGTAACCAACCCGTCGGCCAACACGTCCTCCGATCGCGTATCGCTCCAGTTCCAAGCTGCCGGTGCCTCCCCAGATTCGCTGGTGTATTTCTTCTATGATACGGATGACGCGGGGTTTGATGGTGTGCCGTTAGGAGATGCTGTGGCTGTCGGTGCGGGTAATGGCTCCGTCGAGTGGGATCTTCAAGATGTTCCCTCTGGCAACTATCGGATTTACGCGGTGCTGATGGACGGGGTTCATGCACCGGTCTATTCGAACTATGCCGCCGGTCGAATTCAGCGTGCCAACGGGCCTGTGCGTCCCATCCGTGGATCAATTTTCGAAGACCTCAATGGAAATGGTTTGCGAGATGCGGCGGATCCCGGAGCGGCGGGGCGCACCGTGTTCCTCGATTCAAACGTCAACGGAATCCTCAATGACGGGGAACGTCGAGTGGTGACAGGCGCAGACGGCTTGTTCGAGTTCCTTGTCGAGTCACCCAATGCGTACAGTGTGGTAGTGCTGCCTCCTGTGGGTGGGATCCTGACCACGACCGTCGATGAGACTGGCGGTTTGGTCGTCACTGTGACGGCTGTCAGCGGGGTCGAGGGATTGGAGTTTGGAGTCGCCCGACTCGCCGTAGTCCGGGGCTCGATCTTCATCGACGAGAACCGCGACGGCATCCGCGGTGTCACGGAGACCGGGATTGGTTCGGTGACGGTTTTTGCGGATCGCAATGGGAATCAAAAGTTGGATGCGAGCGAGACGTCTACCGTTACCAACGAAACTGGGAATTATATCCTCTCTGGAAACCTCCCTGGGGCGGTGACGATCCGGGTGATCGATGGAGTTTTGAGTGAGACGATCGCTGTGCCGGTCGATTTGGTTTCCGGTGGCACGACGGATGGAGTGGACCTGGTGCGGGTTGTTTTGGGGCGCATTCAGGGATCAGTGTATGTCGACAACAATTTGAATGGTGTACGAGAAGGCGCGGAGTTGGGGATGGCGCACGTCACGGTCTACCTCGACCAAAACCGGAATGGCATCTTGGATCCTGAAGACCGTTCGGTATTGACGGATGCCACGGGTGCCTACGGTTTTGATGGGTTGGTGCCAGGCACCTATGACGTCAGACAGGTGGAGCCAATTGACTATGGCCAAACAGCGCCGGCTTTGGGTGGCGCACGCACGGTGATCTTGGCGGCGACTGGTGGTGTGCACGCGGCGGACTTTGGGAATCGGCCGCCCGGCTTCTACAACGGTAGCTTTGACATTACTGACCCTGCAAATGCGCTCCATGGATGGGCTCTGGATGGAGCCGCTCAGATATCTCGAGGTTCTGGGCTGTTGCTGGGGGGCACCGAATTGATCAGCGGGTTGGCGCAGACCTTTGAGCTGATGCCTGGCGCCAATCGGTTGCGTGTCACTCTTGGGCGGTTTGAGTTGCGAGCAGGCTCCGGTGTGATGGCACCGGCCTTTGAAATCACTTTGGTTGACGCGATCACCGGGGCTTCGTTGATTGCGACTCCATCGAATCTGTCTCAGACCAATGCGGGTGTGAATTTGCAGTCCGATCTCAAAGCTTATTTTGGTTCGGGCGCTGTGGTTCCCGGCGCGGCTCAGTCGGGTGGCACCGCTGGTACCACGTTGCCCACAACTCTAGAAATTCCGTTGCTGCCGACGGAAACTGGCACGCAGGTTCGGCTGCAATTCGCTCTCATTCATGGTGGTTCGGCAGATGCCGTGGCCATCAATGAGGTTCAGTTCGTCAGCGGTGTTCCGTTGTCCGTGGTGTTGTCAGCCGATTCAGACACGGGATTCCTCGGGGATCGGTTGACTTACCTGAATGTGGTCAATTTGCAGGGCAATAGCTTCGCGGGCGTGCCGGTGGTCCTGGATCTGGATGATGACGGATTTGATGACGGGAGTGTGGTGGCGGATGCGCAAGGGGTCTTCCGTTTCGTGAATGTCTTGCTCCAGGACGGTGTGAATCAGGTGCGGGTCCAAGTTGGGGTGGGGGGCAGTGCGACGATTGCGGATCAGACCATTGTTGTCGACCGGGTGGCTCCGCGTTGGACGGGTTGGATGATTCAGGAAGGGGCCGCGCAACGTTCGATGGTGACACAAGTGCGTGTCACTTTTGACGACACTGTTTATTCGGGCGCTGCCGGTATGACGCTGTTTTTGACCAATCGAATTACGGGCGTTCCGGTTTCGGCGGCGACTGCGGTGCTGGTAGGCCACGGTACTGGTTCCTGGGTTTGGACTTTCCCGTCGCTGACTGGGGGCAGCTTGGCGGATGGAATTTACCTGGCAGAACTGGATGCCGAAACGATCACGGATGCCGCCGGCAACCGGGTGTTCCTGGGTGCGGGGACGACGTCCACGTTCCATCGGCTGTTCGGCGATGTGGACGGCGACCGCGATGTGGATTTCCTCGATACATTCCACTATCAGCGCGCTTTGAATACGAGTTCGGGACAGAACGGATTCGATCGTTGGTTTGACGTGGATTCCAACGGTGTGATCCATGGTCCTGATCAAGTTGCATTCCAGAAAAATTACCTCACCCGACTGCAACTCCCGGCGCGGCCGACGGGGTTGGTGACGGCTGCTCGACCGGTGATTTCTGATTCCCCAGGCATGAGCGTGGCGGCGGCTCGCCCAGAGAGTTTCGGACTCACCGCGCCATTGTTGGAAACGCGATTCGCGTCGTCGGTGCAGAATCCCTCGAGTTATCAGGCTCGGTCTGAGGCGCTGGTGAATCGGGATGCGGCAATCCGGGGGACACGCTCCTCCGAAGCGACACCGATCGAAGTCTGGATGATGCCCGACCGCCTCAGTCACTGGCGATCGCAGAGGTCCGGTCCATTAACTTGGCTCAAGGGGGCGGACCTAGCGGGCTTTACCCTCGACGATACGGATTGATGAAGGTTCGGTTGGCAGTTTAGTGCGGATAGCCAATCCGTCTGGACCTGCAACGATCAGGGCAAGATCCGGCGCTGGACGGCTCCCGCGTTTGATCGGCCAGAGATCGTTCTCGATTTGGGAACCAATTGGGTCGATGTCGCTTTCGATGACCGCGCTCAGCAAGTCGCGGCCAGCAATCAGGAAGGCCAAGTCCGTGTGTGGAATCTTGCTACCAGATAGCTACGAATTGGAGTCGTCGCATTATTTCAAAATAGTCGGTAACAGTGGAGAATGGACAGCAGAGTACAAGGTGGCGGCGAGACGCGTCCTGACCCGACTGTCATCTCAATAACCAACCCGCCAAACCCAACAACCACCCGGCGGTGGCTCTGGAGCGAGGGAACCGGCCTGTAATTCAGCGGCAGGCTATTGGGGGTAACCGAACTCTGGGGCCACCGCTTGGCGTTGGCCCGCTCCCCGATGAGGAGTAACGCTTGCCTCGTCGGCCGCTGCAGATCGTTGGTTCAGATGCTGCGTGGTCGGTAACGGAAAACCCACCGACCAGTTCGTCGGTGGGCTGATCTTTCGGATGGCAGCGGCCGCAGATAATTCCCACTGATTTCGATCAACGGTGGGACGAGTCGGTCAGCGCGTCATACGGCGAGCCGCGGCGACGAAGCCCAAGGACACACCCAGCAGGATCACCGAAGAACCGGTGTCCGGTACGCCGGTCGGTGGTCTGGTCCCGGGAGTTCCTGGAGGACGAGTGTTGATGTTGAAAGCAGCGATGGAATCGATCTCGGGATCCGCATCGTCAGCAACCAGGCTCACAGTACTAGTCCGTATGCCAAAGAATTGGTAAGAACTGGTGAACACATACTCGCGGGTGTAGGCGTTTAAGACGCCAAACTCGGTGGATCCGCCACGGTAAACGATCGAAGGAGCCGTTCCATTGAAGGTGTATGTCGGCGATCCCCCATTGAGATCGAATGCCGTGACGTCGGACAACAGTGAAAAGTTGTCACCATCCTTGCTACCCCAGACGCTGTATTCCATGACGTCTTGGGCCACGAAGTTATCGGTGATGGGTCCTCCGTTGTAGTGATCCTGATGCGTGAACAAGCGCAGGCTATCATAGGCGGATCCCATGTCCCAGATCATCATCGCAAAGTCAGAATCTCCACAGGGCAGTTTCAAGAAAAGTGGTTTGGCCGGATTGGTTGAAGGATGGACCCGCGGAAGAACAATAGGCAGGCGGGATATTGAGAACTCGGCTGATTTTTCACAATGGCCACGCTTGAAAGTAAGCGCATGGCTTCTT
>SXGS01007513.1_pt1 | contig 19468 bp, 12 predicted proteins | sample 3174681 | NCBI WGS metagenome assembly SXGS01 (sample SAMN11356861, study PRJNA531348) | freshwater metagenome | isolation source: freshwater sample F1-80 | place: China: Fuxian Lake, Yuxi | collected 2017-12-25 | reverse complement strand
TAAACACCGTTCCGCGATTGTAGAGGTAGATGAACGGAATGGGCTGTTGCTGGCCCCAGATGCTGATGCGTCCGAGGTTGTGCAATTCAGGCCCGCCGCCCACCCGCAAGAACCCGCCATGCTGTGGCACGCCCAGCGACGCCGTGGATTCCACCACCACGCGGACATTGCCCTCGCACCGCATCGGCGAGGAGAGTTCACTTTGGGCCTTGAGCACGAGGCGGGCTTGATCGCGGAGCGTCAGTGGTCCGCCTTGATTACCGCCGATGGTGGCCCGGCCATGAACCGTCATCTGCCCGGGGCCGGCCAAAGCGCCGCCGGCCCAGGTCAAATTTCCCTCGACGGACAGGAGGCCGGACGGCGACTGAAGTTCAATCGAGCCGCCGGTGGTCCAGGACAGGTCGTGGATGGTCACGTCCCCGGGAACGTGAATCGCCGCCGTCTGGCTGCCGCTGCTCAACTGCACATCGAAGACATTATCCACCGAGTTGTGGGGCACCTGGCCGATGTCCCAGTTGCCCGGCACGTCCCACGCCCCGCTGGCACCACCGGTCCATCGCGCCGTGAAGTGATTGCGCGCCTGCACGGTGATGGTGAAGCTGCGTGACGCCCGCCCCGACATGGTGTCACCGACCAGCACGGTCACGGGGTAGGAACGCCCGCGCTGCGCCCAAGTGGGTCGCCAGTAGAGTTGGACCGGCGTGGAGTTGGTGGTGAGGCCCGGTGGTCCGGCCTGAATGGCGAAGAATAGATTTTGGCGAGGCTCATCCGAATCCGTGGCGACCAGTTGATACGTGAACTCCGAGCCTTCTTTGACCGACTGGTCGGCGATGAATTCAAGCTGCGGCGCGAAGTTGCCCTCGATCACATCAAGGAAGAAGGAAACCGTGGCCGAGGCTGGCGGGTTCACGTTGCTCGTGGCGCGGATGGTGAACGTGCGCCGCTGGCTTCCCTCCCGTTCACCCGGCACCCAGCTAAACGCGCCGGTCACCGAATCGATCTGCGCGCCGTAAGTTTCACCGACGAGGGCGAAGGTCAGCGTGCGTCCGGGCGGTAGTGGAACAACGGTCTCGACCTGCCGTGTCACAGAGATGTGCTCGGTGACGTTCCCGGTCTGAACCGGACGCAGTTGAAAGTCCGGCGCGGGCGGGGTCACGTCGGCGAAGGTGGTCCCCACGCGCAGTTCATCCGCACTCCAGGCGGCGGGACCGGTCAGCGCCGGCACGACTGTCGTGCCCAGGTTCAAGTCCGTTTTCACCGCGTCGGCGACGGCCGGCTCTGTCGCGCCCAACGCCGGATTGACGTAGAGCGAAATGCGGTCGTTGCCGGCGTTGAACTCCAGCCGCAGCACGAGCAGGACGACTTCATTCGCCGTGACGTTGCGCGTGGTGGCGACCTGTCCGGCCCCGCCCGCGTTCTCCAGCACGTATCTCTGCGTGGCCCCGCCACCGGGCTTGCCGGCAAACAGATCGGCCCCCGCGCTGCCCAGCAGTTGCAGGCCGAAATAGCTGGAGGCCGACGGCGTGGCATCGGGCCGCACGAGGAGGCTCATGTAGCGCACGGTGCCATCCGTTCCCATGGGCTGCGCCAGGAGTCGCCGTGCGCCTTGCGCCGCGCCGCTCGTCACGCGCAGCCGCACGCCGTCGCTGCCCAGGCCGGGGTAGCTCAGCGAGGGGCTGAGCACCTGAAATCGAGACGAGGCCACGCCAGCATTCACCCCGGCCACCCAGGCACCGGCAAACCCTTCGCCGCCATTCTGCCCCGGCAATCCGGCGTTCAAGGGATAGGCGAAACTCTCGTGGCTGAGGAGTGCGCCAAAGCTCCTCGGACACGACAGGTTGCTGAGGCAGGCGAGCAGGAGGATGACGAGCGCGGCGAGGGGTGAAGTGCGGAATCGTTCCATAAGAATATGGCGGTTGCGGGGCGGCGACTCACCGCGTCCAGACATTCACTGTCACTGGCGTGTTGGCCGGGAACGGCAGCGAGAGCGTGAGCGTCGCGGGGTTCACGGCGCTGTTGTCGATGGTCGCTTCCGTCGCCGGCTGCGACGGGCCGCTGGGCAGGGTGCGCTTGATGGCGATGGGCACTTGCACACCGAAATTCGCAGCCTCGACGATGACCGGTTGCAATTCCGCCGCATTCAGCGGCAGCGTGACGGTGTAGCCCGCGTCCGCGTTGGCTGGCACGGCGATGCCGCCGATGCTCAGGATGCGCAGGCTCGGCAGGTTGGGCGGGAGCACGAGCGGCAGATATTGATCGATGGTGAAAGGAGCGATGTTGCCGAGCAGGGCCGGGGTCGGGGGATTGGCGAGCGTCGGGATGATGTTGGGGGTGCGAGTAATGTTGAATCCGCTCCGCTCCACCATGTCGCAACGAATCCGTCCCGCTCCGGATCGATACTCGCAAATACCACCCACGCCGTAGTCGCCATCTACATAGATGGTGCCGCTTCCCTCAATGGTGGGAGCGAGCAACCGGACCGCGCCCCCCGAACCTCCGCCTTGAGTTCCTACGCCTGCATTTCCACCAAAGGCATTGATCCATCCGCTCAAGATGATTTTCGTGCTGGAGGCCACAAGGATGGCACCGCCGCCACCGCCGCCGCCCAGCTCCTGGCCACCGCCTCCTCCGGAGCCGCCGACCAACGGCAGGAGCAACTGGCTGCCGTAAGTCTGCCCGTTGCGAGACGGCACGGAGGCACAGCCGGCACCCCCGCGTGTGCCGTAAGCTCCACCACCGCCCGGGATGGTGCCATCCGCGCTGCCGGCCAGGCCGGCCCCAGGCCCCAGGCCGTCGCCAGGGGCTCCACCATTGACCCCGGGCATGCCACCAGCAAAACCGCCCGGCCCCGGCACGCCGCCGCGCAACGCATCGCCCGCTGCACCGGACACGTCAATATTTCCATCAATCGTCACATCGCCCTGAGCCAGGAGGTACACCGGAGTGTTGGCGGCGTTGCGGAGGAAAGTGACGGACGCTCCCGCCTGAATGTTGATGGTGGTGTAGTTCAGCCGGCCGTCGGGCGGCAACTGGATGATCTGCGAGACCGCCGCGTTCAGGGCGCCATCAGCTCCCGTGCTGACATTGGGCAGGACCAGGTTTTGGTTGGCGGCGTTCGCGGCCAGCGCGAAGCCCAGCGTGAAAAGGCTGAGGAGTTGGTGGGTTGTTTTCATGGATTTGTCGTTCCTTGTTTCGGAAGTTTTGGTGGATGAAATGCAGTTCATGGGCGTTGGACTTCGAGGGATTGGGGCCGGCCGATGATGAGATCCAACGGCACGCCTTGCGCGGTTCCGATGGCCGGACGCACCGCGCGCACGTCGCGCGGATCGGCCACGATCATGGCGGGTGGCACGCCGCGCGCCACGCCAAAGGCCGGACGGACGGCGCGCAACTCGTGCGGCACGGCACGGATCATTCCCGGCAGGATTCCGAGATTCGCGGTGATCGGCGTGCTGCCGGGATCGCCGGGGTCTGAGTTAAACGCGACTTCGATGTCACTGGGGAAGCCGTCGCCGTCATCATCGTTTTCTCCACCGGGCGTGCCGCCGCTGGCGGCCACAGTCTCTTCGGCATCGGGGATTCCATTCATGTTGGAATCCGCGACGCAGGGGTCCAGGCCGAGGGCGACTTCTTCAGCGTCGCTCAAACCGTCGCCATCGCAGTCCGGCGTGTTGAGCACGAGGATGTGGCGGTTCAAGACGGCGTGATCCGCGAGGCTGCTGATCTGGACGAGATTGGTGCCCGTGCCGAGCAGCAGGCGGACGCGCCTGTTGTTGGAGGAAGATCCGCGCAGGCGAAAAGTCCGCACGCCCGCGCTGTTGCGCACGGTGACTTCAGAGCCTTGCGTGAAAGGGTTCAAAGCCGCGGCGTCCACGAGGCGAACGGTCTGGATGCCCGTGCGCAGAGTGCTCGAAAAATCCGGCCCGGAGACTTCTGCGGTCGAATTAGCCGGCACTTCGTCTGAGGCTGGCTCCATCCAAGTCGGCGGGCGGGCCTGGCGGTGCGTGTTGGCAACCATCAGAAAGCCGCCCCGGCCCCAGGCTCCAGCTGAATTCAGGAAGGGTGACGAACCGCTGGCCCGCGTCAGACGCTCCCCTCCGAGCAAATGGATCGTGCCCGCACCACCGGGACCGCCGCCGCCGCCGTGACCGGCCAGATCAAGTTCGGGATCTTGCTGCTCGGACACGGTCAGGGGTCCATAGACGGGGCCGGTGGGAAAGATAGTGACGGACTCATCCAGATCGAAATTGCCACCCGCCCCGCCCACCCCGCCCCGGGTGTCGAGCTTCGCCGCGCTGCCCAGAATCAATTCTGCACCCGCCGCGAAGCTGATCGCGCCGCCGCCGCCACCACCCGAGCCGCCGCCCAGACCGATACGGTTGTGGATAAATTTCGGACGGAGCACCCGGCGAAACGACGCCCCCCCGCCGCCGCCACCGCCGCCGGCTTCGATCCTGCGCTGAGACGGGAAACCGCGCGGGCCGGTGCGCGGAGTGAATCCTCCGGGCACGCCCTGCTGCCCTTTGCGCCCTTCCGGGTGGAGTTCTGTCATCTCATCCGCCAGATCGTGCCAGAAGTCGAAGTCGAACGGGTCACGATCCGGCAGCCGGTCGGCCAGTTCCGCGTTGTAGAATCCGTACATCCCTTCGCTCACCGGCGACAGGGAGGCGTCGTAAAACACCGGGCCAAGCAACGGACCAAAATCGTAACCCATCGCGCCCGGCTGGCCGTACATCCGGTTCAGCGTGCCGGGCAGGTACATGTTGAAATCGATCGAGAGCACGGGCGAACCCGCCGTGGCGCTGGTGGCGACCGGCGAGAGATCATTGTCCGGCACCGAACCTCCCATGCCCGCGCCGAACGGAGCCGGATCAGTCGGACGAATGCCAAGCGAGGGCGGGTGCGGTGGAAACACTCCGCCACCCTCGCTGCCATCGGCGGAAATTCCATCCGGCCCCCGGCTCTTCACCTCGCCGAGGATTTGTACCTCGTCGGTCGCCTGCCAGAGAAGCGAGTTGCCTTGGACGTCCAGGTTCGCCCCGGTCCCAATCGAGATTCTTGAGAAGAGCGCGCGGTTCATCCGGGGCGAAGGGATGTCCCGGGAAGCGCCGTTCGCCAGCACGAATTCATCCAGCCCGTTCACCGTGATGTTGACTGTGGCCACCGGGCCGACGTTTGGTTTGATCCGCAGCGTGTAATTTCGCGACTGGCCTGCTGCGAGCGAAGGGTCGGGCAACGATTTCAACAACACGCCAAAATCACCGGGCGCGGCGGGATCGTAGGCGGTCTGCCGGACTTGCAGTTGCAGCGCGGGCAAAAGACTTCCCGAAAGATGCGCTGTGACTCGCAGAGATCGGCTGAAGCCCGACCCGCGCAGCAGGACGGGGCGCAACTCGCCTTCCGAGATGCTCGCCGGCAAAACTTCCGTGATGACGGGTGTGATCGGAAGCACCTGCCGTGGCAACACCACGCGCCAGATGGAGAAATGCGGCGTGCTGAATACCAGCGTCACGCCGTCCGCCGCCACCGCGCCAGAAACACCGGAAGGCTCCCACACGCCCGGCGTGCCCGACTCGATCTCCAACGGCAGCACCGTGCCCGGATCAACGTGGCGATCCAGCGTCACTCGCACCGTGGCCGGCGGCGAGAAGGTCGCGCCATCGGGGAGCAGCTCCACCCGCGCGAGCACGTCGAACGCCGGGCCTTCATCGGCATTGATGGCCTCGAGTTCTTCCGGCCCGGCGGCGATCACCTGGAGCGTGGTGTCCTGCGCCAGCGCGTTGGGCGGAACCTGGATCGTCGCGCGGGCGTTCTCGCTTTCCAGCGTGCCGCCCGTCGCGGCGGGAATGAGCACGGAGACGCGCGGCGGGAGCGGCGGAAGAATCTCCACGAACGTCTGCGCGACGGCGAAATCTCCATTCGCCGCCGTGACCTCCGCGCGAATTTCCACCGTGCGATTGGTGGGCGAGTGCGGCGCGGTGTAACGGCCCAGCACCGTGATTATGCCGTCGCCAATCGTGCCGCCCTCCGTTCCGTTCACGAACCACCTGGGTTCCACCAGCGTGAGCGCCTCGCCTGCGACCACGAAGCGCACCGTCTCGCCCGCCCGCACCTGCGGCGGCGCCTGATCGAAGGCGAGCACGCCCAACCGTCCGCCGCTGGTCGGCGGAGGCGGCACGGGCTCAATGCGCAGACGAAACACCCGCATGCGCGCGGTCTCATCGAACGCCCCGTCGCCCGTGACCTGCGCGGGAATCCAGCGCGCGCCCGGTCCCACCGAGTTCGCCTGCTCCAGTACCGCGCGGCTCACGTCGCCGGTTGGCGTGATGAGCAGGCGACCGTCGCTGGCGCGGCGCACTTCCAATCCCGGAGGCGGAGACTGCGCCGGGGACACCGCCACCGTGAGCAAAGTCAAACCTGCCATCAGCCAGATGCGGTCATAGATGAGTTCCGAAAGAGAGTGGGCCTTCATAAAGTCTCGGGAGATGATTCGTTTCCAGTGGTGCAGCTCATGGTATTGAAGGTATTGAAACTTTTTCGGGCGTTGCCCCGGCGAATGCGACCGGTTCCTGCCTGATGAAACGGGAACTGCCGGATCCGGTTGTTGGGTTTCCGGCCACCCCTCCGTGAGTCGGTTCGCCGGGCTGCCAGCCCTGCGCTGGTCGCCCATGCTCGCATGCGTTGCGAATTCGAGTTCACCAGCACTGCTACGCCGGGGATCGGGAATCGTTACAGGCAAGTCCCTGTCGCTTCCGGGGTGGCGCGGGCCGCACGGTCAGGCTGGTTCCACCGCAAACTTGTGGAGCGCCCGGTATTGAGAGGTGGAGCCCGTCTGTCCGCGCTGGCCGCCAGCAAAGTTTCGCGATACCAATGGCCCATGAAACCCTTTGACCGCCTTCAGTGCGCCTGGCCCGAGTCGCTCTGGTGCGCCCATGTTGCGGCGTTGGGCGACGGGTTTGTCTTTGGCGATAAATCAGGTCGGTTTTCAATTGCGTGCTGATGAACGAACTGAGTGCGAGCACATGGTGTTGGATGGCGCTGGCTGTGGTCGTGGTGGCGTTCCTCTACTCGTCGGTGGGGCATGGGGGCGCGACGGGTTACCTGGCTGTGCTCGCGCTGGCGGGGGTTGTGCCGGAGGCGGCGCGCGGCACTGCGCTTCTGGCGAACTGCTTCGTCGCAGGTGTCGCGTGGTGGAGGTTTGGCCGCGCCGGACATTTTGACTCGCGCGTGTTCCTGCCGCTGGTGGTGGCGTCTGTTCCGTGCGCGTGGCTCGGCAGTCGTGTGGCGTTGCCGCCTTCAGCCTACGGCATGTTGCTGGGCGCGGTGCTCGTGGCGGCGGGCGCGTTGTTCCTCGTGCGCCCGAGGTTCTCCGCAGGCGAAACCGTGCGCCTGCCAAACGTCCCCATCGCCCTCGCGGCTGGAGCGGTACTTGGTGGCGTGGCAGGGTTGACGGGCATCGGCGGCGGCGTGTTCCTGAGCCCGTTGATGCTGCTCCTCCGCTGGTCGAGTCCGAAAACGAGCGGCGGCATCGCGGCGGGATTCATCGTGCTCAACTCTGCGGCGGGACTAATCGGGCTCGGTTCGCGCGTCGTTGACGCGGGGTTGCCGTTGCTAGCCCTTGCGCTGCCTGCCGCCGCAGCGGCGGTGCTGGGAACGCACTTCGGAGTGCGGCGCTGGTCCAACGCCGCCTTCAGTCGCGCGCTGGCGCTGGTGCTGATCTTCGCCGGCGGAAAACTGCTCTGGGGCGCGCTCCGATAATCCTGATTCCGGCGGTTGTGAATTTCACCGCAGAGACGCAGAGACGCGGAGCGGAGGCGTTTGGAACGAGCTGGCTGGGTATCGGAAATTCACCTGATGGCTGAATCGTGGAGCGGTTGGACAATGACGTTTCGATCCATGCCCCTGCGCCTCCGCGCCTCTGCGGTTGAGTTCCAACCGCCGTTTCCAGAATAATCTCTCGATTTCGTCTCGCGGGAGTTTCGCGTCTCGCGTAGGTGTGGGGCCATGAAAGCCACGTTCGCGATGCTCGCTGTGTCCCTGCTTGTGTTCCCTGGCGGTCGTGCCAGCGCCGACCAGGCGGGACGCAAACATGCGGAGAATGAACTTCATGCCTTGCCGGCCGTGCGTGTCACGGTTGGCCTGCGCGATGCGGACATTATTGGGAGCGACAACCGTGCGTTGCAGGCGGCGGTTGATTACGTCGGCAACCTCGGCGGTGGCGTGGTTGAGGTTGGGCCGGGTGAGTTTCTCATGCGTGACTCGCTGCATCTGCGCAGCCGGGTGACTGTGCGCGGCGCGGGTGAGCGGACGGTGTTGAAGAAGGATCGCGAGCATCGCTCTGCACTCGCGGCGGACGGGGATTTCGGCGAGGCGGCCATCACGGTGAAGCAGACAAACGGCTTCGCCATCGGCGGCGGCGTGTATGTGGCCTCGAAGTCTCAGCGGAACTTCCACGGCGTCTGCGCCACCGTTCTCAACGGTCGCGGCAACTACTTCACTCTCACGCGCGCGATGAACGCGGACATCATGGTGTCCGATGGCGGTTTTGCGGCGACTGCTTTCCCGGTCATCAGTGGCTACAATTTGCAGGAGGCGCGCGTGGAGAGTCTGTCTGTGGATGGGAACCGCTCCGAGAACCCGACCAAGGTCGATGGTTGCCGCACGGCGGGGATCTTCCTGTATCGCGGCGACAATTGCGTAATCAGCAACTGCGTGGTGCGCGACTACAACGGCGACGGCATCAGCTTCCAACAATCGAACGATGTGAAAGTGGACCGCTGCATCGTCGAACGTTGCGCAGGTTTCGGCCTGCATCCGGGCAGCGGCTCGCAGCGGCCTTCGGTGACCAACTGTCGCGCGGTGGGCAACGGCGATGACGGTTTCTTCTTCTGCTGGCGCGTGCGGGGCGGTGTGGCCGAGGGCAATTGGCTGGAGGACAACGGCGGTTACGGCATGTCCATCGGCCACAAGGACAGCGATAATTTCGTGCGCCGGAACACCATTGTCCGCAACAAGCGCGGTGGCGTTTATTGGCGGGCTGAGGCCGAGGCGATGGCAGCGCACCGGGTCACGTTCGAGCACAACATCATTCGCGACAACGAGGGCTGGGGGTTGTTTGTGGACGGTGCGACGGACGGCACGATCATCCGCCATAACACGATCGAAGACTCGGGAGACGGCCGGCAGAAGACGGGCATCCGGGTTGGCAGACAGGCGGGCAGGGTGACGTTGGAGCAGAACACGGTGAAGGCCGCGCGCGATGTTCAGGACGATCGGGCAAGGCTGCCCGCCGAGATTGAGGCATCGCGGGCTGAACCGCGCTTCTGGCTGGAGAACATGCTTGTGCATCACCGTTACACTTGGGATGAGGCGGCGACGGTGTTGGGTTGGAGCGTGGAGGAAACCAAAGCGAAGGCAGCGGCGTTGGACATTTCGCCTGAGTCGAAGCCATCGGCGAACATGGGAGGCAAAGTTCGTGCGCTGCCGTATCCCGGTGGACGTCATCCGCGCATCGGGTTCCTCGACGGTGCGGTCGATCCGCAGCGCGGCACGAAGGTGTCGCTGCTTCCGCCGTGGAAGGACGGCGGCTATGTGGTTCTCGATCTGCCCGAGGCCATCTTCAGCAACCTCGGCCTGACCTATCTCGCGCACACGCACATCCCGACGATCTGGAGCAGCCAGGGCGTGACGATCACGAACGTGGACTGGACGCGCGGGGCGGATGGAAGTTTGCGTTCCGAGTGGCGGCTGCCTAATGGCATCGCGTTCGGTGCGGTGGTGACGCCCATTGCTGATGGAGCGGATTGCGAGCTCTGGCTGAGGAACGGCACGAAGTCGAAGCTCACCGAGATGCGCACGCAGGTGTGCCTGATGTTGAAGGGCGCACCTGGCTTCACGGAGCAATCGCAGGCGGGCAAGGAGTATGCGAAGCCGCTCGCCGTCGCGACAGCTTCCGGAGCGAGGCGTCATGTGCTGTTGGCGTTCGAGCGATGTGGACGCGCGTGGGGCAACCCGCCGTGTCCGTGCATTCACTCCGATCCCGTGCTGCCCGACGCCGCACCGGGTGAACGTGTTTCTGTGCGTGGGAAGCTGCGGTTCTACGAGGGCGCGGATCTCGACGGTGCGAAGAAGCGGTTGCTGGCGGAACTGGAGGTTCACGGGAACTGACACGACCGCGTTGACTATTGCTGTTCCGAAAAGATCAGTCGGTAGAAGCGATGTGGTGTGGTGGAGAAGCTGTTCACGCCCGGTTGGAGGAGTTGTTGCGTCGCCGCGTTGCTGAGGGTGGTCCAGGATTCGAGGTCGGTGGAGGCTTCGATGCGGAAGGGATCGGTGACCGGTGTGGCGAGATGGAATGTGCCGCCGTTGTCGCGGATGATTTGCGCGCGGAACGCCCCGGCGGGATCACGCTGTTCGTAGTGCAGGAGGCTGAGGCCGTAGCTGGAGTCGGGCAGAATGCCGCCATTGGCCAGGACACGGACGTCGCCACGCGCGTCGAGGCCGAGCGTGATGCCGAATTCCCAGGCCAGCGACGGAGAGCTGTGATAGGCAGTCCAGAGGCGCTGGCCTTGCTTGTCATACTTGGCGGTGACGACGTCGCCGCCCGTGGCCGGTCGCCAGCCGGTGCCGGTGAGGTAGGCGTTGCCGAAGCTGTCGAGAGCCAGTTGCCTCGGGCCATAGACGAGGATTTCCAATTCCGGCGTGCGATGCAGCACGCGGCCGTCGGCGGCGAGCCGGGTGATGCCGGATTGCTCGGGGTAATAGTCGTCGTCGCTCAGGGTCGCGATGACGATCTCGTCGTCTGGAGCGATGGCGATTGCCTGCACGCTACGAATCTCCTCGCCGCCGGTGAGTGTGAGCCAGAGGCGATCGCCTGCCGGGGAATACTTCGCGACGAACATCGTGGCGCGGAGCGGATCGGACACGTAGGCGGGGCCGATGACGATGGGGTTGGACTGCGAGTCGATGGCGATCTGGGAGAAATACTGATACTCGGCGTCAGAGGCCCTTCGTTCCCAGATCAGCGTGCCGGCAGGATCGAGCTTTTGCAGGCGGATGGCGTTTGTGCTGCGAAGGGTGGTGCCGACATAGGTATTCCCGCCGGCATCGACGGCGGCCTGAAGGTTGTCGGCTTCGTTGGATGGTTCGTCGAACGACCACAGTGCGTCTCCGTCTGCCGAGTGTCGGACGACCGTCATGCGGTTAAAGCCCATGAAGGCCAGCGTGCTTCGTCCGCTTGGTTCGATGGCAAGCGAGGCGATCCAGACGCTGTTGAAGTTGCTCCCAGTCAGGAAACGGGACCAGAGGAGATTGCCGGCGGGACTGTACTTGAGCAGGCACGCGGCGAGCGGGACGTAGGGCTGCAACGAAACGCCCGCGACGTAGATGTTGCCGGCCGCATCAGTACCGAGCGCGCCGGGTTGGCCGTTCGTGAACCCGGGTGTGCCGAACTCGCGGGCCCAGAGCTCCGTGCCGGCTGGGCCGACCTTGCGGATGGTGATCGTGGTGCCGTAGCTGGGATGCCGGGCGTTGGCGACAACAACGGAGTGTCCGTCCGGGAAGACATGCAGGCGCGGATGATCGTTCCAGCCGATCGAGTATGCGGGGTGGGTGCTGGTGTCGAGCTGGCGAACTGCGCCGGAGATGCGCAGTCCCGACGCGCTGGTGGTGATGGTGCCGCCGATGCTGGACGCGACAAGATCATACGCGCCCCCGTCCGCTCCGGACAATTGTTCGAGATACAAAAGTTCGTTTGTGGCTCCGGGAATGTTCGTGCCGTTGTGCCGCCATTGGTAGTCGATGAAATCGTTGCCGGTCACCACTGCGATGAATCCGGCCTCGGTCCCGAGGTGCGCGACCTGGTTGGTGGGATCGATCGTGACTTGCGGCGGCATGCGTACGGACAGGCGCGCCTCGGGACTGATCGAGCTGCCGATGGCGTTGGAGACGATGACCGAGTAATCGCCGCGATGGACGAACTGCACGTCGGGCAACGCCAGCGCGGCGTTGGTCGCGCCTTCGAGCGCCCGGCCGGCTCGCCGCCATTGGTAGGTGAACGGGCCGGTGCCGGTGGTGACGGCGGTAAAGAGAATGTTCGTCCCGGGATCAACGACGTGCAGCGAAGGCGTGATCGTGGCCAGAGGTTTGCCGGGAACAAACGCCTGCGAGTATTTGACGAGCGAGATGACGGACTGGACGCCGAAGACTGAGCGGCCGGACACGATCACGTTGCCGGCGGCGTCCACTTCGAGAAATCGCGCGTAGTCGTAGATGGTGTTGGCGAACTGTGTGGCGGACCAGAGTTGGTGACCGCCGGGGCCGATCTTGGTCGTGATGATTCTGTTGAATGGGGCGGTGGCGAGATAGGTGTTGCCGTCTGCGTCGGCAGTGAAGGAATGGATGTGCGATGCGCTCCACCCTTCACTTACCCGGGCGGTCCAGAGTTGCTCGCCGTTGGGGGAATACTTCATGACCACCGCGTCATTAAAGCCGGAACCGTAGAGGTTCGCTCCGAGGAGAACTTTCCCGGCTCCGTCGAAGCGAACGCGCGCAGCTTGCATGCTGGCGGGTTCCTCCGCGCGATACCGGACGATCCACTGGCGGTTTCCATTGGCGTCATATTTCCAAGCGAAGGCGTAGGGGCTTTCTGTTCCGGCGACGACGGTGTTGCCATCCGCATCGATGTCCATGCCGGTGATTTGGAAGCCCCAGCGAGCGGTCGATCTTTCCCGTGTGGCCCAGAGCAGCGCGCCATCCGCGGAGATTCGCAGGGTCACGGCACCGTATTGATCGCCGCCGTTGGCGGTGCTGCCGACGACATGGGCATTCCCAGCAGCATCCACCTTCATGCCGACGACGCGATCGCTGCTGCCGGGCGAGGCGTTGTAGGCGTGATTCCAGAGCAGGTTGCCCGCTGGGTCGTATTTGAGCACGACGATGTCATAGTTGCCGTTGGTGCTGTAAACATCACCGGCGACGAGGACGTTCCCCGCGGAGTCCGCAGCGACCGACACAGGCCCGTCTGAATACTGTTCGACACCGCCGAACCGCCGCACCCATTCGAGGTCGCCGTTGTCGCGATACTTCAGGGTGAGGATGTCATAGTCGCCGTTGGTGTTGCTGGCGTGTGAAATGACGTAGATGTTCGATCCGGCCACGGCGATGCCGCTGGCGTATTCGGCTGTTGTTCGATGGTCCCTCGGTTCGTAGCGGCGTTCCCACACGAGATTCCCGTTAGCGTCATGCCGCCTGACGATCAGATCGTACGGAACGTGAGGAGCGCTCTCGTGCGCGGCGACGAAAATGTCGCCAGACGATGCTAGGGCGATGCCGCCAACCTCAAGATAAGCCGAGGGTGGACCCATGATGGGATTGGCCCATGCCTGGCTGACCGTGTTCGCGACGGGCGCGGCGTTGAGGCAGGGAGCGGCTGTCAGCGCGAGCGCACAAAGAAGCGTGGCGAGGAGGAGTTGTCGGCGGGAGACTGGCGAAAAGTTCATAGGCACAATCGATCAACGACGTTCGACAAAGGGGCAGTGGCGGAATCAAGGGCAGGGTAGGGTGGAGAGAGTGTGTCCGCCACCGGAATGATTGTAAAATGTTCCGGCGCTTCAGCTCGGAACGGTTCGGTCGAAATGGATCTGGACCGATGCCCGCCCCATCGGATCGAATCCAAGGGCAGTCACGGGATTGCCTCCGCGTCGTTGATGTGTAACCTCGCCGCATGAACCCCACGTTGTGCCTCGGGCTCTTCACGTTCGTTGTGTTGGTTAATGCTGTCGGTCCGCTCGCCGCGCTCTCGCAAGTCGTCCCTTCCGTGCCGCACTCCTTCGCGCCGCCTGAGCCGCCGCCGTTGATCGAGCGCCCCCCGGTCGAGTTGGTTAGAGATCCTGTCGCGCCGCCGCTCATTTCCGCCGCCGCGCAACCGCCGTACTCAATTGGGGAACCGACGGATGAAGAGCAGCTGTATCTCGAATATGTGAACCGCGCGCGGGCCAACCCGCCGGCCGAGGGATTGCGCCTGGCATTCTCGGATGATGCGCAGGTGCGCTCGGCGATCGATTTCTTCACCGTGAACACGAACGCGCTCGTGCTCGCCTTCAACGCCATCGTGCCAGCTCCGCCGATCGCCTTCAATGAGCGGCTCATCGCCGCCGCGCGCGGGCATAGTCGCGACATGTTCACAAACGCTTTCCAAGGGCACGTCGGCTCGGATGGTCGCGACCTCGGTCGCCGCCTCAACGCGGCCGGCTACGCCTACAGCACATTTGCAGAGAATGTTTTCTCCTACGCGGAAGGCGTCTGGCACGGCCACGCCGGTTTCGAGATCGACTGGGGCTTCGGGCCGGACGGCATGCAAAGCCCGCCGGGCCATCGTAATGCGATTCACAACGCCGGGTTCCGCGAGGTCGGCATCGGAATCGTGAATGGGATGAACAGCATCGGCACCAACACGGTCGGGCCGCAATTGGTCACGCAGGATTTCGGCACCGGCTTTGACTCGCGGCCGTTCGTCACCGGCGTGGTGTACTACGATATCAACGGAAACAATTTCTACGACCGCGGCGAGGGCGTGCGCGGCGTGCGTGTGGAAGTCTCCGGCATTGCACAGGCGGGCATCAGCGCCGGGTCCGGCGGCTACGCGCTGCTCGCCAACAATGGCACTCGCACCGTGACGTTCTCCGGGAACAACCTTCTGGCGACGGCGCGCTCGCTGACCATCACCGGCAACGCCAATGCGAAGGCGGACCTTGTCCTTGCCTATGTTCCGCCTACCATTGCCGGCCCGGCGAGCATCTCCGTTGGTTCCACCAATCAATACGCCTTCACTCCGCTGCCCGGTGCGACGAGTCACGAGGTCTCCAGCCAACGCCTGCTGCCCTACATGTTTGTTGACGGCGCGGAGGGCGGGGCGACGAACATGATCGTGGACAGCGCGCCGGGCTACAGCGTCGTGGCGACGGATGTGCTGGCTACTGGTGCAAATTCCTTCCATCTCGCCATGCCGAACTTCAACAACCAGTCGCTCACGATCAACCGCGTTCTTCGGCCGGGCGGGAACGGCGCGCTCGTTTACGCAAGCCGGCTCGCTTATGCGACGATCACGCAGATTGCGCGCACGCAGGTTTCCACCAATGACGGCACAACATGGGCCGATGTTTGGATTCGAATGGGCACCGGCAACTCAGGCCAGGCGGGCTTCGGTCGCGTGACGAACTCGCTCGCTGCATTCGCGGGTCGCGAGATTCGCGTGCGGTTCCTGTACGAGTTCACCGGGGGCTCGGCATACACCCAAACCACCGCCGGATTCGGCTGGTACATCGATGACATCGCCTTCGTGAACACGGAGGAAGCCGCGTCGCCGGTCACGCAATCGATCCTTGCCGGCACGAACTTCGTCTTCGCACCCACACAGCAGGGAGCCTATGCGCTCCGCGCACGCGCCCGGCTCGGAAATGCCTACGCGCCGTGGGGGCCATCCTTCAATGTCGCTGTCGGGCCGGCAGCGGTGGTGTTGCGCATCACTCAGATTGCGACGCCGGTTGTCGGCCAGGTTCGGATCGACTTCGACGTGTTGAGCGGGGCGGTGGGGACGTTGACTCTGGAGTGCCGGAATTCGTTCGATCAATCGTGGTTCACGGACAGCGGCACCACGTTGACGACGATCACGCCGGGCGCGCGGTATCGTTTCACCACGACATCGAGTGGCTCCTCGCAACGCTTCTTCCGCGTGAAGAACCAGTAGCCGCGAGTGAATCAACGACCGCTTATCGGGGACTCCCGCCTTGACGCTTCGCAACGCGGAACGCCAGCCTCGGGGAACTTGTGAACGCATTCTTCATCCGCACTCGACGCACGTTCGCTCTGCTTTTGGCCTGCGCCGCCGCGTTGGGCGGGAGCGGTTGCAGCGAGCAGTCAGCATCTTCGCCTGAGGCCGTGAGTCTCGGTGCGAATGTCTCGACGCAACGCTTCGCCGTGAAAGGCGTCGTGCGCGAACTCAAGCTGGACGGGCGGACCGTGATCATTCGCCACGAGGAGATCCCATCCTACATGGAGGCGATGACCATGCCGTTCAAGGTGCGCGACACGAACGAGCTGACGCGCGTGACCGCTGGCGATGAAGTGGCCTTTCGTTTGAACGTCACCGAGGACGCGAGTTGGATCGACGAAGTGCGTCCGACTGGGCGGCGCGAATCTGCTGCCGCATCATCGCTTCCTCCGGCCGCACCGGCGGTGGCGACGAACAGGCCGGGCGAGTTTACGCTGGCGAGCATCCCCGAGTTCGCGCTCACGAATGAATTCGGTCAGCCGGTGAGCCTCCGGCAGTTTGCTGGGAGCGCGGTCGCGATGACGTTCTTCTTCACTCGCTGCCCCGTGCCCGAGTATTGCCCGCGTCTGTCGAAGAATTTTCAGGGAGCGATCGTGAAACTGAAGGCGCGCCCGGATGGGCCGACGAATTTCCATTTCCTCTCCGTGTCATTCGACCCGATTGATTCGCCGCTCGTGTTGCGGGCCTACGCGCGAGGCTACAACTACGATTCCAATTCCTGGACGTTCCTCACGGGCAACACGACGCAGATCACCGAACTGGCGGCGGGGTTCGGCGTGTTTGTGAAACCGGACGGCGGCGGGTTCGATCACAATTTCAGCACGGTGATCTTCGATGCGGCGGGGCGGTTGCAGAACATGTGGCCGATCGGTGGGGACATGACGGATCAAATCGTTAACGACTTGGTCAAGGGTGCAGCGGCCCGCTGACGTACGAAGTGGATGTGTCTCAGCCGGGCGGCCAGGCCATCGGGCGGCCACCGAGGATGTGACAGTGCAGGTGCGGTACGGATTCGCCGCCGTCGCGGCCGTTATTGATCACGAGGCGGTATCCGCCTTCCTTCAGCCCGACATGCTCCGCTACAGCGGCCGCCTTGAGCAGGAGATGACCGAGGAGCGTCTGGTCATCCGCCCCCGCCTGCGCGATGCGAGCAATGGGTTTCTTCGGCACGATGAGCACGTGCGTCGGTGCCTGCGGCTGGATGTCGCGAAAGGCCAGCACGAGGTCGTCTTCGTAAACGATGGCTGCCGGGATTTGTCGCGCGGAGATCTTCTCAAACAAGGTCATGGGCAGGGCGGGTTGAACGGTTGTGGCACTGCGAAATAATTCGGGCTCGCCGCCTCAAAGGATGACCAGGGCGCGATCGGTGCCCGATTGCTCGGAGCCGATGCAAGTACGGAGGTAATCGACGATCTGATCATTCAAGGTCTGGCAGCGGTCGCTCCAGCGTTTGGCACCAGTGAGCTGCTTCACGCAGTCTCGGAGGCCGTGGAAGCGGAAGACCATCGGCGCACCATCCAACTCGCGACGGACAGTCTCGCGGAGCAGCGGAAAGAAAACGAGTTCACCGGCCGTGGCGGATTCATCTGCAATCTGTCGGAGGTCCGCCTCTACGATCCGGGGCGGCAGATCCATCGGGAAGCCCGGAGTGGTCGCGGGACTGGCTTCCTTGAGGACATCAAGTCCGAGCCCGCGGAACACGCGCTCTAGTGCGTTTGAGAATTCCGCCACTGTGACCGAGTCCTTGCCCTTCTCCTTCTTGAAGTAATGCAGCACCGCCTCGGCAGCGTGCTGGAGGAGTTCCGCGTCAAGCTGCTTTGCTGTTTCGCCCAGAAGCTCGAACGTGACCTCGGTCACCGAGCAGGGGACGCTTGCGCCCGTGGGGGACTTAAATACCAGGCAGTCGGGCCGTAAGAGTATCATGGGGCTTCTCCAGCTTTTTGACTTCCTGCACAAAATCTGTCGCTTCCTCGAACCGGCGGTAAATGCTGGCGTAGCGGACATAGGCCACCGGATCGAGATTCCGCAGGCATTCCATCACCCGTGTGCCAATGCCGCCGTAGGGCACCTCACTGTCATACTGCTGACTGAGGTCTTCGAGGATCTCCACCACCATTGCGTTGATCGCCTCCTGAGTGACCGGCCGTTTCTGACAGGCTTTTTGCAGGCTAGCGGTGAGCTTCTCGCGGGACAACTCTTCCGAGCGTCCGTCGCGTTTGAGAACCATCAACTTCGGGCGCTCGATCTCCTCGTAAGTGGTGTAGCGGTGAGCGCAGCCCAAGCATTCGCGTCGGCGACGAATCGTCGTGCCGCCGCCGGAGGCACGCGAGTCAATCACCTTGTCTTCCTGACAGGTGCATTTGGGACAACGCATAAGGGACGCCACCCACTGCTAATGGTGGCATGCCGCTTCGTAACACACAGCATTTGGTGGAGTCAAGGCGTGGCGCGGGCGTTGTTTAGGGCTGCGAGGGAAGCTGGCGCGAGGCTGTCTTGGCCTTGCTCGCTTTGATTTCAATGAAGCGGTCGGCAAGGTTTACTTCTGACCAGTCAAGCCGTTGCAGTTCCGCCGCGCGCAGTCCGGCGAATGCCGCGATGGCCAGCTACACGAACATCTCAGGGCGGGCGGTTGCTAACAACTTGCGCAACTCGGCCGGCGTGAAGATTTCGATGTGGCCGCTGTCGTCGTCGGCTTTCTCCACGGCGTCAAATTCGTTCTGATCTTTGGGCAGGTAACCCCGGCGCGTGGCGAACTTGAAAAGCGTTCCGATGATACGGCGGTATTTGTTCTGCGTGCGACCGGATCGGCCCAGCGCGCGGAGGTAGGCCTCGATTTCCGCGCCGGTGATGGAGGAAATCGGAACCTGAAACGCATTCGCGAAATGGTTCAGCTGCTCCCGGACGTCTTTGAGGTAAATCTCGGATTTGCCGGCGTCGATCTTGGACTTGATGAGTTCGGCAACAACTTCGGCGACTGCCTTCTTTGGCATGTTGACCGGATGGCGCTTGCGCGATGATTCCATGAACTCTTTGAGCGTAACGCGATCGGGCAAACGCTTCATGGCGGCAACGTAGTCAGCCACCGCGAGGTTGAGGTCCGCATCGGGTTTCTAGTCGCGGAGTTTTTGCGTGGCGTGGACGTAGGCAGAACGGTCAGCACCCGTGAGCTTCAGGACGTCCGTTTCACCGTTGGCGAGCTTGCTGACGACGAGGTTGGCTTCGGTGCGAGCGTCTTCCAGCGCAGGGAACATCCGTTTGATGCGTCGGTTGCCGGAGTAGTAAACGAGCGTGAACTGAGGATGCTCGGACTTCAGCTCCTTCTGCCCATGCTCATCCATCCGGTAGATCTGACTCCGGGTGGTGTAGATGGTTACGGAAACACTCCCATCCTTGATAATCTTGGGTTTGAGTGCCGAGGTTTTGGCTTCGCGTTCATGCGCGAAGCTGTCCCGTATCTGTCCCGTTAATGCAGTGAATACGGAAATAACCCAAGAAACACTGGTGGAGGCGGCGGGAGTTGAACCCGCGTCCCAAGTAGAAAAACCAGCCGCGACTACATGCTTAGTCCGGGATATTTTGTCGGCTACAGGATGGCGCCCGAACTCGAGTCCTGCTGCTTAGTCAGCATGAAATAATTTC